>Ga0208895_1000999_pt1 | contig 12332 bp, 10 predicted proteins | sample ETNtaG_10_FD_185765 | JGI IMG/M metagenome (GOLD analysis project Ga0208895, IMG submission 185765) | Marine microbial and viral communities from oxygen minimum zone, Eastern Pacific Ocean - ETNP201302SV82 (SPAdes) (version 2) | ecosystem: Environmental > Aquatic > Marine > Oceanic ... | reverse complement strand
TTTCTATATTTCTTCTGATGAAGCTTCTTCACATCACTTAGTTTCATTATCACAGCCCTTTTCTTAACTTTCGGCGCAAGTGTAAGGTATGCAGCGAAAAACGCAAAGCAGCAAGTCGTTTTAGTAACGTAAAAAGGGACAGGCTTTTGGCTAGTCATAGGAAAAAAATAATTACTTCGCTTGCTCTGGTTAAAATTAGTTATCCCCATAATGAGCAACAAAGCACTATCATAATAAATATCAATTACCTACAATCACTGCTAGAAAGTTGCACCGAATGCAGTGTGACGTACATTGAAGTTTTGACTTCCCCTACTTAGAAAGTAACAGGACATACCATGGCGTTTAATTTAGCGATTAATAACGATATTGCAGTCATTACGTTTGATGACGGAAAAGTTAATGCAGTTGGCTTTACCCTTATTGAGCAATTCAACAATGCCCTTGATGAAGCAGAAAAAAACGCGAAAGCCGTTGTACTGCATGGCGGTGAAGGCAAGTTCTGCGGCGGGTTCGACTTATCAGTTATGAAATCTGGGGACAAAGAAAAACAACACGAGCTTGTATCGAAAGGGGCTGATTTAATTGTACGCCTCTATAGCTTTCCACTACCGGTTATTGTTGCTGCAGAAGGCCACAGTATCGCAATGGGCGCTATTATGCTTATGGCGTCAGACTTGCGCATAGGTAAAGATGCGGATACGAAATACGGCCTTAACGAGACGGCTATCGGTATGGTACTACCGCCTTTTGGTATGGAACTCGCCAAAGCAAGGCTTGCTAACACGAGCCAAACCGAAGCGCTACTTTTCTCTCGTATTTATCAAGGTAACGAAGCGGTGAAAGCGGGCTTTTTAGATGCAGCTGTGCCACAAGAGAAAGTGTTAGCAACGGCTATGAGATACGCGGAACAACTTAAAATGCTGCCCTCCCAAGCATTCGCAGCATCTAAACTTCAGCTGCGAAAAGAAACCTTAGAAAAAATGAAAGGCTAACGTAAGAAAATACCACCGGTTGAACAAAAAACCATTAAATAGCAAGGTGAGCATAGGCCCCCAGCATTCGAAATGCGCGTTAACGTTGATAATGTTAACGCGCATCTGACTATCTTACCTCGTGCTATCTAATAGGGCCTGAACGGCGCTCAATTTCTTCTTTAAGTGTATTCCTGAAGCCTAGTTCAAAGCTCAGCTCCGCTAATACAAACAATGGCCCAATGGCTAACCCCATAATGTCATCGACAAAAGCAGGCTTTTTGCCTTCGTAATGATGACCGATAAACTGCAAGATCCAGCCCCCTACAAATATGCCCAATGAGAGGGCCAGCCATGTACCTACGCCATACTGTGCAATAGGCTGAGCAAAATAAACCATGGCGCCAGTGATAAGCGCCATTGTAACGCCAAGCTTTACATCTAATTTAATGTAAAACGCATTACCGATAAGCCAAACAAACAGTGCCGGGCTCGCGTTAATCGTACCAATTAGCGGAAGGTGTACCGCAATGGCTGGCTTGCTCAGTAAGCAAAACACTGAATAAACAATAAGTGGTATACCAATATAATGGGTATATATATTTCGTTGGTCTCTGTGGTGCTTTGCGTATTCACTTAAATGTTGTTCTAAATTTTTCATACTGTATCTACGACAAGTTATCTCGAAATACCAGTTTACTCTGTACGTTAACGAACAAACTGTCGTCTTCACGACAGTAGTAACGCAAAGGTGAACTTAGTCATACTATTTCACTCATAGTGCTATTAACAAAAGATGATTGGGAGTATTTATGACCTACAGGACGTACCTTGGGGCGTTAACTGGCGCCGCACTTTTCTCTTTAGCAGCCTGCAGCACGTCACCCGATATTGATGGTTCACCTTCATCAGATTTAGGTGCGCAATCAACCCCGAGTGAGCTGACGACCTTTACCGATAGTCACTGGCAAGTGGAAAGCATTAAACAAGGCGGTATTATTGATTACAGCAATATTACTATGAACATCAGTAACAACCGTATAAGCGGTAGCACAGGATGTAACCGATACACGGGTACCATCAATGTAGAAAGTGAAAGCGACGAGCGATTTACTTTAACCACTGACAATATCGCACTAAGCAGAAAGATGTGCGCCCCAGCATTAATGAAACAAGAGCAGCAATTTATTGATGCACTTACAGAGACCGCTTTTTACGCTATCGATAAAAATACATTACTTACCCTATTTAACAGCAATAAAGTAGAAACGGTCAAAGCCATTATCACCTCGGGGTCACTGTCCTCTATGCAGCCGACACCTAATGGACCGCAAGCGACCAACCTCCAGCAACGCCCCGTAAGTGAAAAACAGGATCGAGTTAACACGCCACAGCCCAGTGCAAAGGTTTATGACTGCGAAACCCCCAGCGCGAATACTACCTCACTGAAAGTTAACAGCTTAGGTCCAGACACTCTGGCATTAACACTTAACAATACACATCATATTGTGCAGCTTTCGCGCGCGGCATCTGGCGCGAAATATACGAATAACAAAAACGTCGTTTTTTGGAATAAAGGCGATGAAGCGACACTCTCGGTCAATTCAGGTAACTATTACTGCAGCCTAATTAAGTAGACGTACACGCTACGTAATCGGCAATTTGCCCTAAGGCGAGTGAGCGTATCCATTCTTACTCGCCTTCTCCCTTCCTTCGAACTTGAACAACGCTTTTTTTGCGTTATGACTTGAAGCTGTTTTATTCCGTGTTCCTTCAAGCATATACCCTAACTATCACAGCGCTCGCCTAACATAATTAGTTTCAGCTAAACATTTTCCTTTAGGTCATGAGCCTAAATACCCACTCAGTGATAAAAAATGCCGACACTAGACACTTTTTAATGTTTGCGATTTTTTACTTATGTAGCAGTTATTTAGTTGATTAACACTCACTTAAAATGAATGTATTCCCCCCCTCCTTCACTAAGACAAAGTTGAAATAATAGTTAGAGCACTATACAATTTATTTTTATTGAACGACCAATTAAAATAAAATCACTGTTAAGAACGAAGCGTTTCAGCGCGTAAAATAGACGGTTCGAGGCACAGCAGGCTTGGAAAGTAACGGTGATTTTAATGAAGCGTGAAGCACTTGATATAAACGTTATCTCTTGAGAAAGAGAAAAATAGTTTCAACACTATTCATCGTATTGAAACTATAGTTATGTATTCATTTGCACATTTTTAGCTTCAACAATTTGGCGAGAATCTTCAGCACCTTTTTAACGTAGGAGTTTATGCATGTCATTACCGACTTATCAGAATTTTATTCACGGCAAGCCGATGGCAAACAAAAGCAAAGAAGCCTTTGCAGTAACCAACCCCGCAACCGGTGAAGTAATTTACCACGTAGAAGTGGCTGATGAGTTCATTCAACAAGAAGCAATAAAAAGCGCAAAAGAAGGCTTTGCGGTTTGGTCTGCAATGATGCCAATTGAAAGAACCCGCATTTTAAATAAAGCGGTGGCGCTGCTTCGAGAACGTAATGACGAACTAGCAAAATTTGAAGTGCTTGATACGGGTAAGCCGATTCAAGAAGCTGACTGCGTAGATATTGAAACCGGTGCTGATGTTATTGAATATTACGCAGGTCTTGCCCCTACTCAACTGGGTACGCAGCAGCCTGTTGGCGGTGATTTTTTCTATACCCGTAAAGAGGCGCTTGGCGTTTGTGCAGGTATTGGCGCGTGGAATTACCCTATTCAGATCGCATGCTGGAAATCAGGCCCTGCACTTGCAGCCGGTAACGCGTTTATCTTCAAACCTTCTGAAGAAACGCCGATGGGCGCACTTAAACTTGCCGAAATCTTTATCGAAGCCGGCGTACCTGCTGGTGTATTTAATGTGGTTCAAGGTGCCGCTGAAGTGGGCCGATGGCTTACAAGTAGCCCTGACATTGAGAAGGTGTCATTTACCGGTGAAGTGGGTACGGGCAAAAAGGTAATGCAAAGCGCAGCTGCGTCTAACCTTAAAGATGTCACTATGGAACTTGGCGGTAAATCACCGCTCGTCGTATTTGAAGATGCGGATATTAGCCAAGCAGTAAGCGCGGCAATGCTTGGTAATTTCTATACCCAAGGTGAAATCTGCACCAACTGTACACGCGTTTTTGTACAGCGTTCTGTCTATCAAGCCTTTATCGACGAGCTAAAAACCCGCACGGAAAATAACATTGTAATGGGCGATCCGCTCGACCCTAACGTAAACCTTGGCGCTCTTATTTCTAAAAAGCACCAAGAGCTTGTACTTGGCTACATTGCTAAAGGTAAGGAAGAAGGCGCTACCCTTCTAACGGGTGGCAACGCAGCCTCGCCTGCGTCAGCTCCGAACGGTTTCTTTGTTGAACCCACTATTTTCACAGACTGCACCGACGATATGACTATCGTGAAAGAAGAAATCTTTGGCCCGGTAATGAGCGTGCTAGTTTTTGATGACGAAGATGAAGTTATTGCCCGAGCTAACGACACTGAGTTAGGTCTAGCGGCTGGTGTATTCAGTAAAGACATTCAGCGCGCGCACCGCGTTATTCACCAGCTTGAAGCTGGTATCTGCTGGATTAATGCTTATGGAAACTCACCCGCGGAAATGCCTGTAGGCGGTTATAAGCAGTCAGGTATTGGCCGCGAGAACGGGGTTGAAACGCTTAATAGCTACACGCAAACCAAGTCGGTTTACGTTGGCATGAGCGAAATAGAGAGCCCGTTTTAAGGCGCGTCCTAAGGAGTGAATATGCAAACGTTTGATTACATTATTGTAGGTGCAGGTTCTGCCGGCTGTGTATTAGCGAACCGCTTGTCGGAAAACCCTAAACACAAGGTGCTGCTGCTTGAAACCGGTGGCTCTGATAAAAGCATTTTTATCAAAATGCCAACAGCGCTGTCTATTCCTATGAATACCGACAAGTACGCGTGGCAGTTTAATACCGAGAAAGAACCTTATCTAAACAATCGCGAAATGCATTGTCCTCGCGGAAAGGTGTTAGGTGGCTCTTCTTCTATCAATGGCATGGTGTATGTGCGCGGACATGCAAAAGACTTTGATGAATGGGAAGCCCACGGTGCTGAAGGTTGGAATTACCAAGCCTGTCTCCCGTATTTTCAAAAAGCTGAAACCTGGTACAAAGGCAATGATGCTTACCGTGGCGGCAATGGCGAACTTGGCGTCAATAACGGTAATGAAATGAAGAACCCGCTTTACACGGCCTTCATTAAAGCCGGCGAACAAGCAGGCTATGACATTACAAGCGACTACAACGCCAAGCAACAAGAGGGTTTTGGCCCTATGCACATGACCGTTAAAGATGGCGTGCGCAGTTCTGCGAGTCGCGAATACCTAGACCCTGTTAAACACCGTAAGAATTTGACCATCGTAACTGGCGCACTGGTAACTAAAGTTGTGCTAGAAGACAAAGTGGCTAAAGGCGTTGAGTATGTGGTTAACGGTAAAACCGAAACGGCACGTACGTCTAACGAAGTTATTTTAAGCGCGGGCTCAATTGGCTCACCACATATCCTTCAATTGTCAGGTATTGGTGATAGCGAAGCCTTAGCCAAAGCGGGAATTGACGTAAAACATCACCTGCCGGGCGTGGGTCAGAATTTGCAAGATCACTTGGAGTTTTACTTCCAATATAAATGCAAACAACCGATTACGCTAAACCGCAAACTAGGTCTTATTTCAAAGGGCCTTATTGGTGCCCGTTGGTTGCTAAACCGCTCTGGTTTAGGAGCAACAAATCATTTCGAATCGTGCGCTTTTATCCGTTCTAAGGCCGATGTGGAATGGCCTGACATTCAATACCACTTCTTGCCTGCGGCCATTCGCTATGACGGAAAGTCAGCGTTTGACGGCGATGGCTTCCAAGTTCACGTAGGGCATAACAAGCCTAAAAGTCGAGGCAGCGTCACTATTCAGTCAGCCGACCCAACGGTGCCGCCTAAGATTTTGTTCAACTACCTACAGCACCAAGATGATATTGAAGGGTTTAGAGCATGCGTAAGACTTACAAGAGAAATTATCGCGCAGTCAGCATTCGACGACTTCAGAGACGGCGAAATACAACCTGGCGAACACATTCAGACGGATGAAGAGATAGACGCCTTTGTACGTGAAGCTGTTGAAAGCGCCTACCACCCATCGTGTTCTTGCAAAATGGGCGAAGACGACATGGCGGTCGTGAACTCACAAACGAAAGTTCACGGGATTAAAGGCCTGCGGGTGGTCGATTCATCTATTTTCCCAACTATTCCAAACGGCAACTTGAATGCGCCAACCATTATGGTGGCAGAAAAAGCTGCGGATATGATTTTGGGTAAGCCGGCGCTGCCATCACAGGACGTACCTGTGTCTATTCACCCGAATTGGCAAACCGAACAGCGCTAATTATTTCATTCTATTTTACACCAATGCGCTTGTAGTTACTTCAAGCGCATCATCCACAGTGCCTATATGTCGCCTTTATATGGCTGATGCATAGCTGGGTGGGCTGTTTAATAACTAAAAAAGGAAAAAACATGTTACATTTTTATCAATACTGGGAGGGTGATAATGACAGTATGGCTTAGTGCAGGCATTATTTTTACCCTACTTTCTGTCGCGTACATTTTGTTTAAATGGGGCAACATGAAAGTGGTTGGCGTAACGCCAGTTAGAACCTTTACCTTTATTGCTATTCTTTTCACCTCAGGTTTAGACGTGGGCCTTATCATGTTCCCGCTAACCGAATTTGCAGGTTATGCTGACATAAGCGCAAGTCCTGAATATGCATTCACCAACCCACTCGCTATCGAGTTCGGCTTTTGGGGTTTCTTAATTTGGGGGTTCTACTTTCTTACTTGCTTTTATTTCTGCGTAATCGAACCCAAGGTTAAATTCTTTGAAAACCCTGTTGTTAAGCTAGTTAACAACGTTGTGATCATTGGCACCTGTGCTTTCACGGCATTTTTGTTGCTCTCGAACCTACCTTGGTATCTGCCCTCTGTCGGTGACGGTGAATCTATCGTACCCGCCTTTTACCTGATTGTTTTCGCGGCCATTGCGTTTGCGGTTTACTCAAGTACAAGCATTAAGTATGTACGTATTTTAAGCCTAACCACAACGTGGGTGTTTATTGCCTTAATTGTTGGCATGTGGGCCGGCGCATTCATATTTGGCGAAAGCAAAATGATGGCGTATTTCACCAATCTAGGTCTTATTGGTGGCTACTTTGCTAACATTGATAACTTTGTATTGCCTATCAATGAATATCATGCATTTTATCTGTTCTGGTGGTTTAGTTGGAGCATAATGATCGGCCAATTTACATCTCGATTTGTAGGCGGCCTTAGAACCTATCAAGTGTTACTGGCAATGATGGTCATTCCGTCTATTCCTATCGCAGCTTGGTTCTCTGTGCTTTACCATTATCACAGCGCAGGGATCCCAACGGAAGGTATCACTAATTTAGCGATGGTTTTTGTCGGCGTTGTGTTTGTAATCAACTCTCTTGATTCATTAATAAGGCTTTACACAGATAACCTCAACATATCGGTTGAACGTATAGGCAAGACCAATTACATCGCCTTGAATATCGTTGCACTGTCGCTGCTAACGTTATTATTCAAATTAGATTTCTTGCAAATCCAGTGGGTTGGCGCGCTAGTTATTGCCATATTCTTTAGCTGCTTTGCTTTCATTCTAAGTCAGAAGTTTAAATCGGTAACGGCGATTAAAACCTCGCCGAAAGAAAACAAAATCGACTTTACGAAAATAGAAAATCTTAACTAATTAACGCAATTTATCGCTTCCCACTTTTTGTTCCCATTGGCTCAGTAATGAGCCAACGGGGCAAGTCTTGCCTATCGCAAGACATCTAAAGGGTGTTAATTGAGAAGCGAATACAAACAATGATAAAAACAGGTGTTTAACAATGAAAAAATCGTATGCGTCTTTAACATCTTCTTACGTATTCACTGCTGCTATTGCGGCAACACTTTATTCATCAGCATCTGTCGCAGATTGGAGCGCGAACATCTCAGCGGTTTCTGACTATACCTTTAACGGAGTCAGCCAGACCCAAAATGATCCAGCGCTACAGGGCGGCGTTGATAAAGCATTCGAAAACGGAACTTACGCTGGCACGTGGGCATCTAACGTAGATTTTGGTGGCGACACCAACCTTGAATGGGACTTTTACGTAGGTAGCTATCAAATGGTTACCGACACCGTTAGCATCGACTACGGTATTGCCTACTACTCGTATCACGGTGGTGACAATTCAAGCGACGGTAACTACCCGGAAGTTTATACTAAATTTGGTTACGCTAACGATTACGGAAGTTCAGAGCTTAACTTTTGGTACACATGGGACTACTTTGGCACTGGCGCTAAACACGCTATCGCAATGGTTGCCCATACCTTCGAACTCGCCCCGAACCACTATTTACGCGCAAGTTTCGACGTGTCGAACTCGCTAGACAGCGACAAGTGGATTTGGCAAGACGATGAAACCTCGTTTTATCATTACCGCTTAGCTTATCAAACGAGTTACGAAGGGTTTGATTTCGAAATCGCGGCTGAAAATACTAACTTAGATTACGATACTGCTGATGAGCGTATTGTATTTGGTGTATCTAAAACGTTTAGCTTTTAAAGCCTGCTTTTAAGCACTATTTTCTAATATAGAAAACAAGGGCTAAGCATAAAGTTAACGCGTGCGCATGCCGTTAATAATGCGCACGCTTTTTATGGCTTTTCTTGTTGAATTTTGCCGCTAAATAGTCGTTAAAACGACCACGCGATAAAGCGACTTACCTTACTCCCCTGCCCCATATCAATGACTTCACATTCACGTGCGCCGTAGTAATTAATGCTCGTTTTAAGTGGCTTTAAATGCGCGCTTTTCGATACCAAGCAGGTAAACCATTCAACATTGTCTTTTACGTTAACACTTTCTTTAATCATGCGTTGAATAAACGCAAGCTCGCCGCCTTCACACCACAGTTCGTTCGCTTGACCCGCAAAGTTTAGGTTGGCCTGTTTCGCGACATTTTCTGTAACCTTGTTATGCCCTTTTGATTTCGCGCTATGAGCGAACCCCTTTGGTGATTTTGCCGGTAGTTTGCCACCACGCTTGTGCTTATTACGGGCTAAATTTGATGTTTTTCGATGAGTGCCGAGTAACGCATCTTCTGCAGACTTATGAAAAGGTGGGTTACACATAGTAAAAGTGAAATGCTCGTTATCCTTAATAATACCCTCAAAAATATGTGCACTATCGGCTTGTTTTCGCACGCTAAATTTATTGGTTAGCCTTTTATTTTTGCTCGCTATTCGCGTAGCACTTTTAACCGCTTGGCCGTCTACATCACTGCCCACAAATTCCCAGTCATACGAGGCCACTCCAATAATGGGGTAAATTGCATTGGCACCCACGCCCACGTCTAGACCGCGAACAGCGTCTCGCTTTTCATCAGATTGATATAATAAATCGGCAATGCCGTGAATATAGTCGGCTCTACCTGGAACAGGCGGACACAAATATCCTTCCGGCATGTCCCAATATTCAAGCTTATAGTAGTGGAAAAGCAGCGCAGCGTTGAGCGCTTTTACCGCGTTGGGATTGGTAAAATCGATACTCGTTTTGCCACTTTTTGCGCGCACTAAGAAAGGTTTAAGTGCGGGATACGACTGGCACAGCGCATCCATGGGATAGCCGTTCTTGTGAAGATTTCTTGGGTGCATGAAGCGCTACTTTTTATTGGAAATTAGAAATTGAGACTGCACGTTATCATCGAGCAACTGGGCGCCACTGCCCCGGGCTGCCACTTTATCGTCGTTATTGTATAGCCTGCAGCGTTCTAATGACAAACACCCACAGCCAATACCCCCCTCTAACGACGTTTTTAAACTAGTCAGCGCCGCTATTTTTGACCCAAGAGGTTAAGGTAGTTTCATCAAGATAGCCACTCAATTGATTTATATATACAAAGCATAATTTACGTGTTAACGATATAAGTAATAGACAGAAAATAGAAAAGTTATGAAAAAAATCAACGGAATGCATATGAACAAAGTTATATTTATTCTACTCACCCTCTTCAGTTTCAGTGCACTAGCTAACTCAGTTCTCTCAATGAAAGAACGTAGGGCATTAATTGACACTATTCTTGAGCAACGTTTCAGTGATGTACTCCCTGAAATTATGGAGCGTGAAGGCATCGACATGTGGGTGCTGATGTCACGAGAGTACAATGAAGATCCTGTTTTAAAGACCATGCTGCCCTCTACATGGCTAGCTGCTAGGCGCCATACCATGTTAGTCATTTATAATCCTGGGGATGGTCGCCCCCTTGAAAAGTTAGCAGTAGCGCGATACGCCGTAGGTTCACTATTTAAAAAGGCGTGGGACAAAGAAGCCCAACCCGATCAATGGCAAGCGTTGAAACACATTATAGAATCGCGAAACCCAACGAAAATTGCCATCAATACTTCCGATGCTTTTGCTCTTGCAGACGGTATGACATCAACCGAATACAATAGGTTTATGTCCACACTATCTGATGAATTCAAACGTCGAGTGGTAAGCGGTGAAATGCTTGTTATTGGTTGGCTAGAGACGCGTAGTGAGTTAGAGATGAAGCACTACCCTGCTCTTGCGCAAATTGGCCATTCGCTTATCGCCACGGCATTTTCTAATGAAGTCATTACCCCTAATGTCACTACAACCGATGACGTGGTTTGGTGGCTTCGCGATCAAACTCGCGCACTAGGCTTAACCAACTGGTTCCACCCTACTGTTTCTATCCAACGTAAAGACAGCGAAGTTTTTGATCAAATCAGTGCGTTTAGTAAGCGCCCTAGCGAAAATATTATTCGACCTGGTGATTTAATTCACGTTGATTTTGGCATTACTTACCTTCGGCTTAACACTGATCAACAACAGCATGCTTACGTGCTAAAGCCCGGAGAAAAAGACGCACCAGCGTCACTCAAAAATGCGCTCAAAGCCGGTAACGAGTTGCAAGACATACTAACCAGTAATTTTAAAGTAGGAAGAACAGGTAACACTATTTTAAATATGTCGCGACAGCAGGCTATAGAACAGGGTATCACGCCTGCTATTTACACTCACCCGCTTGGTTTTCATGGGCATGCAGCTGGCCCAACTATAGGAATGTGGGATGCACAAGAAGGAGTGCCTATTAAAGGTGATTACCCAATGTTTGCACAAACGGCGTACTCTATAGAACTTAATGCAGCGAGTTTTATTGAAAAGTGGAACAAAGAGATAAGAATTATGCTGGAAGAAGATGCGTTTTTTGACGGTAAGTCAGTGACGTATTTAGATAATAGACAGACTGAGTTTCACTTAATTCATTCGGGAGAAGCGCAATAACTATACGTGAAGCGTTGAGTTTATTTTGAAATATAAGCGCTAACGTGTGGCAAGAATAGCCAGTAAGGAAAAAGAGACTGAGAGATAAAATTTGTAAAGTGTCAGGCCTTTCGCCTTTTAAGCGAAAGGCCATGAAACTGTACATAGAATTAGCAGTAGGTTGCTACCCTTTTCGCAGGCTTATTCAGCTGCAGTGCGAACAACCACGTTTTCCGCTTTGTATTCACGAACAAAGTCAGAAATTGCTTTGTGGTTACAGATAATGTTTTCACCTTCCAAATCAAACTTTGCTAGTGCCGCTTCTTTACCTACAGACAGCGCTTCTAAACATGCTTGCGAAGCTACATCTTTGTTTTTAGCAACAAGAGCAACAGTTTTAGCGTTGTCAGAGGCTTTGTTGTTTTTGTACATGTAAGCGAACGTGCGAAGTGACTCGCCGTTACAGCGAACTGATGCACTAAACTCTTCCGCATTAAAACCTTTTGAGCGAATAAGGCGCAATGCAGGACCAAAACCATCTTTAGCTGCAGTCAAACACGCTTGTGTTTCAATATTATCGTTAATTGGCTTAAGTGCGATGTCTTTTGCGAAAGACTGAGTTGCAGCAACAGATAGCGTTAAAGCAATAGCGAAAGTAGACAGTTTCATTTTTTGAATTCCTATTTTGTAACTAAATTAGATATCACCTAAGTGATGTGTACATTATGAACAATACTTTCAAAAAATAAAGTAATTTTCGTAATTAAATTACAGAAAATACAAAATAAACAGACAGATCACGCCAAAACTGAAAGTTATTTACAAAAAATAACAAGTTTTGTATAAACATTTACATATAAGTCTTTTTCGTTACAGCTTTGGCTATTTATAAGTTGGGTATAATGCTGGCAGATGCGGTTAAACGGTAGATACAAAAACGCGCTG
>Ga0208895_1000989_pt1 | contig 12428 bp, 8 predicted proteins | sample ETNtaG_10_FD_185765 | JGI IMG/M metagenome (GOLD analysis project Ga0208895, IMG submission 185765) | Marine microbial and viral communities from oxygen minimum zone, Eastern Pacific Ocean - ETNP201302SV82 (SPAdes) (version 2) | ecosystem: Environmental > Aquatic > Marine > Oceanic ... | reverse complement strand
GAGGTTGTTATGACCGTTTTACATGCCGGCGGGAAGTTTGATAAAGATAGCTATAAGGTCTCTGGTGGGCTTCACGGCGTCGGCGTGTCTGTTGTAAACGCCCTGTCTGAATGGCTGTGGGTGGAGGTTAAAAGAGAAGGCAAGAAGCATAAGCAGGACTACAGGAAAGGAATCACGCAAAACAAATTAGAAGAAGTGGGTGCTACAAAAAAAACTGGTACAAAGGTTTGTTTTCTTCCAGATGAAGAAATTTTTAATGAAATTATTTTTGATTATAGCATTATTGCCGAACGGCTTAGGGAATTAGCGTACTTAAACCATGGCCTGGAAATAATTTTAAAGGACGAGCGCTCGGATGAGCCAATATCCGGCACATTTAAGTTTAAGGGCGGTTTAAGTGATTTTGTAAAATACCTAGACAAAAAAAACAACCCACTGCACAATAAAATAGTCACTGTAAAAAAGGAGGACACAGCGGTTCCTATAGACGTTGCCCTGCGCTATAGCAACACCTATAACGACAACATTCTAACCTTTGTTAATAATATCAACACCATTGAGGGGGGGACCCACCTTTCAGGCTTTCGTTCTGCGCTAACTAGGTCTATGAACGTTTATGCAACCAAGAACAATTTAATAAAATCTAATAAAAACGAGAAAATTGCCCTTAGTGGTGAAGATTTTCGTGAAGGGCTTACAGCAATTATAAGCGTTAAAGTTGCTGAGCCGCAGTTTGAAGGCCAAACAAAGACGAAGCTAGGAAATGGCGACGTAAAGGGGGAGGTAGATAGGGCTGTGTATGAAGGCATTTTAGACTTTCTAGAACAAAACCCTTCTATTGGTAGGCGCATTATTGAAAAGGCCCTCTTGGCCGCTCGCAGCCGGTCGGCAGCCAGAAAAGCGCGAGAGCTTATTCGCAGAAAAAGCGCCCTGGGGGGGTCTTCTCTTCCAGGGAAGCTTGCAGATTGCTCTAACCGAGACCCCGCATTTTGTGAGATTTATTTAGTAGAAGGAGATTCTGCGGGTGGCTCAGCAAAACAGGGGAGAGATCGTCACACGCAGGCCATATTGCCGCTTCGGGGAAAAGTTATCAACGCGGAAAAGGCGCGCGTAGACAAGCTTCTTTCAAACAATGAAGTACAATCTATGATAACAGCACTAGGAACAGGTTTTGGGGGAGCAGAGGACGAAACAGGCGAAAGATCTGCTGGTGATTTTGATATAGAAAAATTACGCTATCACAAAGTTATTATCATGACAGACGCAGATGTAGATGGGTCTCATATACGAACCCTATTGCTAACGTTTTTTTACCGCAAGATGAAAGGAATTATTGACGGTGGCTATTTATATTTAGCGCTACCACCCCTTTATCGGGTTTCTCAAGGAAAAAAGGAGGCATACGCCTATGATGACAACGAAAAAGATCTAACGGTCGAGCGAATGCATAAGAACAATAAAAACACCAAAATTAACGTTCAGCGCTATAAAGGCCTAGGTGAAATGAACCCAGAACAGCTTTGGGAAACAACAATGGACCCAGAACGGAGAACGTTAATGCAGGTTACTGTTGAAAGCGCCAGCGTAGCAACAGAGACCTTCCAAAACCTCATGGGTGCTGATGTGGAAGCCCGGCGCACCTTTATTGAGACAAACGCAAAGTTTGTCGTAAATCTTGACGTTTAAAATATTAGGAAGCATTAATGGTAGACTATAATAGAGACAACACCTTGCCCCGCGATATAGTTGATGAAATGAACGAAAGCTACCTTAATTATTCTATGTCTGTGATTGTGTCTAGGGCGCTTCCAGACGTCAGGGATGGTTTAAAACCAATTCATAGAAGAATTCTTTACGGAATGAGTGAGCTTGGCTCTCACTGGAATCGCCCCTACAAGAAATCGGCCCGCATTGTGGGAGACGTTATGGGCAAATATCATCCCCACGGGGACGCGTCTATATATGATGCGCTCGTTAGAATGGCGCAAGACTTTTCAATGAGGCACGAGCTGGTTGATGGTCAAGGAAATTTTGGCTCTGTGGATGGAGACAGGGCTGCGGCTATGCGTTATACGGAATCGCGAATGACAAAGCTTTCTGGTGAGATGCTTAAGGACTTGGAAAAAAACACAGTGGACTTACAATTAAACTTTGATGAAACATTAAACGAGCCCACCGTACTACCGGCAGCTGTCCCAACGCTGTTAATTAACGGCTCAGAAGGAATTGCTGTCGGCATGGCCACCAAAATACCACCACACAATATGAGCGAAATAATTAACGGGCTTGTGGCGCTTGTTGATGATAAAAACATGACGACATTAGAACTGATGGAACACATAAAGGGACCGGACTTTCCCACGGCAGGGCTGGTGTTGGGCATGGATGGATTAATCCAGGCATATGAGACCGGTCGAGGAAAAATAAAAATGCGCGCCCGGGCACATATTGAAACAACAAAAAAAGGTAAAGACAGCATAGTGATAACAGAACTTCCCTACCAAGTAAATAAGGCAAATTTGATTGAAAAGATAGCAGATTTGGCCCGAAACAAAAGAATCCAGGGAATTGCGGAGCTACGCGATGAGTCAGACAAAGATGGAGTTAGGGTTGTAATAGAATCAAAAAGAGACGCTGTGCCAGAAGTGATATTGAACCAACTCTATAAACACACACAACTTCAGGACACCTTTGGCATCATTTTGTTGGCGTTGGTAGGGGGTGTTCCAAAAATAATGCCTCTTAAAGAAGCGCTTGATCATTTTATTGATTTTCGCCATGAAATTGTTGTTCGCCGTACAGAGTTTGATTTAAAGGGCGCCGAAGCTCGGGCACACATTCTAGAGGGTTTAAAAATTGCGCTTGATAATATTGATGAGGTTATAAAAATTATTCGCGCAAGCAAGGACCCGCTAATAGCGAAGGAAGGCCTGATGAACAATTTTAACCTCTCCGAAAAACAGTCACAAGCAATTCTGGACATGCGCCTACAAAGACTTACTGGCCTTGAGGTGAATAAGGTTGTTGAAGAATATAAAGAGGTAATAAAACTTATAACCCACCTTAAGGGCATTCTTGAAAGCCGTAGCCAAAGAAAGTCAATTATTAAGACTGAGCTTCAAGAAATGAAGAAGGAATACGGTGACCAACGTCGCACAGAAATCGTTCCGGTTGACAGCGATTTTTCAATGGAAGATATGATTGCCGACGAAGAAGTCGTTTTAACAATTACGCACGAGGGATATATAAAGAGGACAGCGCTGAACACATATCGTACCCAGCGGCGCGGCGGGCGCGGCGTTCAAGGCGCGGCAAGCAAAGAAGAAGACTTTGTGGAACACCTTTTCATAGCCACCACCCATAACTACATGCTCTTTTTTACAGATCGTGGAAAATGCCACTGGTTGAAAGTGTATGATATACCTCAAGGTGGGCGCGCAACGCGCGGTAGGGCAATTGTAAACCTCATTGGTTGTGAGCCCGGTGAAAAAGTTGAGGCATTTGTTAGCGTAAAGGATTTTGACGATCAACACTTTATTATTATGGCAACAAGAAACGGCCTTGTTAAAAAGACTGCGCTATCAGCATACAGCAAGCCACGTAAAGGCGGAATATATGCTATAGACATCCGCGAGGGAGACACATTAATTGAAGCGCGAATTACCAACGGTGAAAACGACATTTTGTTAGGTACGCGCGAAGGAAAGTCGATCCGCTTTTCAGAAAAAAACATAAGACCCACCGGAAGAAAAACCATGGGCGTAATAGGTATTAGGCTTGGGTCCAAAGAAGATCGTGTTATTGCCATGTTAGTTGTGAAAAGAGAGGGAACAATCTTAGTGGCAACTGAAAAGGGGCTTGGAAAGCGCACCGATGTGATTCAGTATAGAACCCAAACCAGGGGAGGTAAGGGCGTTATGACAATGCGCGTTACTAAAAAAACAGGAAAAATGGTGTCTATAATGGAAGTTGTGGATGCGGATGACCTAATTGTAATTACAGATAAGGGCGTTCTTATGCGTCAGCCCGTATCCCACATAAGAACAATAGGTCGCGTAACCCAGGGAGTTAAGCTTGTTAAGCTTGACGACGGATCAAAAATTTCTTCAATTTCCCGCGTTATAAATGAAGACGCACCAAAAGATAATTATGACAAAACTGAAAATGGACACGAGGACGAAAGCAACGAAAAGACTGCTGGCGGAAAGAAAGAAAATGAACAAGAGAAAAGTGAAAACGATGAGTCGTGAATCTGATTGACATAATTAGTTTTGTTAAAGATAAAGTTGACTCTACACTAAAACAATGCGACCGTAGCGATAGCGTCACCATTGTCGCCGCCACAAAAACACGAAACCCAGAAACCATTGAAAGGTGCATTCGAAACGGTATTGTAAATATTGGCGAGAATCGCGTGCAAGAGGCGAGCAAAAAGTTTAGCGCCGTAGAGACCGAACTAGTATACAATAAAAGAATGATTGGCCACCTGCAAACCAATAAAATCAATAAAGCACTCCGCATTTTTGACACGATAGATTCTGTAGATAGCCTGCGCATCGCTAAACAACTGGCAAACAAACTAAAGCATTCAACAAAGCCACTATCAGTATTATTAGAGATAAACACTAGTGGAGACAAAACAAAATTTGGCTTTGATCCCAATAATGACAACGACCTATTGGAGTGCATGAGCTTAGATGAAATAGTTGTAGGAGGACTGATGACAATTGGTCCAGCATCACAAGAAAAGGAAAGCACAATTAAGGCTTTCGCGCTACTTCGAAAAATCAAAGATAGCCTTAACCGACAGATCGATAAAGAGAAAAAACTGACAGTTTTATCAATGGGTATGAGTAATGATTACGAATTAGGAATAATGCAGGGAAGCACAATGGTTAGATTGGGCACGGCATTGTTTGGGCCACGGGAGAGATAATCAAAAACACCGCTGGATTATATTATTTATGTGCAGGACCAAAAACATGGCGCTTGGATATTGGGGAGTCCAAAAAACTGGCAGGGCATGTTTTTGGTGTTATGAAAAATAAGTTGATTGTTTGGCCAAAAAAACTTTCATCACAAAACTGTAATCCAAAAAACATTCACACCATAAAGGCATCGGCAAAGAACAGGGATATTGTAATTATAGATCGTATAAAGAACGAAACCCCAAAGGTGAACATTTGTGGGCATGTGAATAGATCGGGTGAGAACTATCTTATTGGCATGACCCCCTATGATAATTATCCCCAGTTTCCAGACATGACGAACATGTATATAACGCCCCCAAACCAAGAAACCAAAATAGTGCACACTCTTGGGCCAAAACGATTCAAAAAAGCAGCGCTAAATAGAAAAATAATTTGGTGCGAGGCCGCGGGCCTTGTGGTTCCCGTATTTCATTATATTGGTTTTAAAATAAAAGGAATTGGTTTCAATAGCACAAATTCGCTCAAACAATTTTTTCGTTGATTTCAGGTGGCGGCTAAATTTCCGCAAGACTCAACCAATGAAAAAATACAATTTAAATAATTACAGCCACGTACAGTCAGGCCCCGCACTCGCAAGGCCTTCTAGTCGCCCTAAGACAGCTCCTTTGAAATCTGTATGCCGAGATTAACGTTGTTTATTGCCAAAGCCTTATTGGTTTCCAAGCTCCTTCCTTCCGTCTTTTTCACAACTTCTTTAAGTAAAAACGGCGTCAGGTCCTTCCCTTTTATTTTTTTTTCTCGCGCATATTTAATGGCACCATAGGTGATCTTTTCTATTTCATTATACGGGATTTCATCTTTTTCAGGAACAGGGTTAACAACCAGAGTTGACGCGCTCAGCCCCACCTCCATGTTTTTTCGATAAACATGAGCAGCTTCACCGGGGCCTTCTATGCGCAAAAGGCCAAAAAGCCCGGAATTGCGTGAATAAAAAGCCGGGAATTCATTCGTCTCAAAACCCAACACTGGAACCCCTAGGGCCTCCAACGCCTCTAGCGTCTTGTCCAGGTCAAGAACAGCCTTTGCTCCGGCCGAGACGACAACCATCGGTATTTGTGAAAGCGCAGTCAAATCTTGAGAAACGTCAAACGTTTTTTCAGCACCTCGATGTACCCCTCCAATGCCGCCGGTGGAGAAAACGGAAATTCCAGATTGGTGGGCAATGTGCAAGGTAGCGGAGACGGTGGTTCCCCCACTCCATCTTTTCGCAATGGCGAGACCCAACTCTCGCCGAGACACTTTTTTGGTAGAGGGATCTTTTGCTATGGATTCGATCTGTGCTTTTTCCAGCCCCACACAACACTCACCGTTGACAACGGCGATTGTAGCTGGAACCACGCCCTGTTGTCTACAAATAGATTCAGCTTTTAAGGCAAACTCAACATTGTCTGGGTGGGGCATGCCGTGCGATATAATTGTCGATTCCAGCGCCAAAACCGGCTTCCCGGAAATTAGAGAAGATTCAACTTCCGTTGAAAAATGGATTTTCATTAACAATTCAAAATATTCACTAGGTTAATTTCAACGCTGTTTTACTAAAAGACCATGAAAAGAATTGACCCTCAAAAATACCATTTGACACCTCGAACTACCCTGTATAAAAAAATGGACAATATTTTTATCATCATCGATCGAAAAAGCAGGATTATAATGAAAGACGGCTACAGAATATCAGAACAGGCGAAATCAATTTTGTCTGTGGAGCCGGGTATTCGCATTAGGGTTGCCACTTCTGCACCCGTGTGCACGAAAACAAAAAAGTATCTTCGGCAGGCTGACATTGAGGTCCAGGAATTAAGCTCACTAAATATTTCTTTATAATGCTGAAATATATATTGCCGCAGGACAAAGCCGTTTCTAAGGAATTGTTCGCGCTGGCATTCCCAGTAATTTTGTCCAACTTAAGTCGGGTTCTTATGAGCGTGGTTGATGTTGCCATGGTGGGCAGGCTTGGCACTGCGGCCCTAGCGGCCACGGGCATGGGCGCCATGCTTTTTTGGGGAGCCTTGAGCCTAGCTATTGGTATCCGAACGGGAGTTCAAACTGTTGCGTCCAGGCGCTTGGGGCAGAAAAAACATGATCAATGCGGCACCGCCCTCCACAACGGGCTTTTGATGGCGACAGCTTATGGTCTTCCAGCGTCCATTGCCGGATGGTTGTTGGCGAAGGATTTCATCCCGTTTTTTATTAATGACATAAAAGCAACACCACTTACCATTGAGTATTCTTCGATTGTTTTCCTTGGTCTTCTTTTCTCGGCCTACAGTTTCGTTTTCCAAGGTTTTTACACGGGAGTTGAAAAGACAAAAATTCACATGAGGGTTAGCATTACTAGTAATGTATTCAATGTATATTTAAACGCTGGACTTATTTATGGATCTGAGGGGGTCAAGTTATTTTTTTCTGAAACCGCCCCACCACTTTCTTTTTTATCTTATCTTTGGCAGTGGACAACTTTTCCAGCAATGGGCGTTAAGGGTGCAGCCATAGCAACTCTTATTGCGTCGCTCTGGATGTTTGTCCATTACGGCGCATATCTTTTTTCAAAACAGATCAAATCGAGGTTTGCTGTTTTATCATTATCAGTAGACGGCGCAATGATGAACCGTCAACTCAGATTGGCCGCACCGCAAGGATTGCAGGAAACGTTTATTGCAGTTGGGTGGTCTATGTTTTATAAAATAGTAGGCATGATAGGGCTTATAGAGCTGGCAACGACTGAGCTTTTATTTACTATAATGCATGCGTCCTTCATGCCCGCACTGGGGGTGGGACAAGCCTGCTTAACCCTTGTAAGCAAATATATGGGTGAAAATAAAATAAACAAATCCGAAACAAGCATTAAAGAGTCAATTCGTCTGGCGGAATATATTATGGGCGTTATGGGATTAAGCTTTATTCTGTTTCCAACATATTATTTGTTTATTTTTACAGATGATCCAGAAATTCTTCGGATGGGAGTTTTCGGTTTGCGGATAATAGGAGCCGTGCAGTTTTTAGATGCTATCGGTTTTGTTCTTTGGTTTGCATTGTCCGGCGCAGGCAATACGCTATTTCCTGCTGTTGTAGAGTCGTGTCTAACCTGGGGCGTTATTGTTTTAGGGAGCTATGTGCTTGGAGTCGTTCTAGGACTAGGCTTTAAAGCTCTTTGGTTGCTGTTCCCTGTTTATATGGGTTTATTTGCAGTAATAATGGTTTGGAAGGTACGAAGAGGAGATTGGAAAAATATTCAAATATGATGTTCACTAAGAAACAATATCTTCCTTATTATAAGATTAACTCAGAGGCGTTAATTTACAGATTGTGTCGAACCTAAAGAGAGAAGACATTGACCCGCAAGGAACCCAAGAATGGATAGAGTCTCTTGAAGATGAAATTGAAGAACGCGGTTTCGAGCATACAAGGCATCTATTAGAAAAACTAGTAGATTATGCCTCCGCTCGCGGAGCACGCCTACCTTTTAACACAAACACACCCTTTGTAAATACTATTATTACAGACCAAGAGCCTGACTTTCCAGGAAACCGGGAGTCTGAAAGAAAAATAAAATCCCTTGTTAGGTGGAACGCAATGGCAATGGTGGTAAACGCAAACAAAAACTCCCCAGGTATTGGCGGACACATATCAACCTATGCGTCTGCAGCTAATTTATATGAAGTAGGCTTTAATCATTTTTTTAAAGGCCCCAACCACCCGCAAGGTAGCGATCTAGTTTATTTTCAGGGACACGCATCTCCAGGTATATATGCACGAGCCTATTTAGAAGGAAGGCTTAATGAAGAAAAGATAAACGGATTTCGCCGGGAACTTTCGGCAAATGGAGGCCTGTCATCATATCCCCACCCTTGGCTGATGCCAGATTTTTGGCAATTTGCCACAGTATCAATGGGTTTGGGCCCATTATTGGCTGTTTATCAAGCTAGGTTCATGAACTATTTAATTGACCGCGGCCTAATGGAAGACACGGGTCGCAAAGTATGGGCTTTTCTCGGTGACGGTGAAATGGATGAACCAGAATCGCTAGGCGGCTTAACGCTGGCATCAAGAGAAAAGCTTGATAATCTAATTTTTGTTGTCAACTGTAATTTGCAAAGGCTGGATGGGCCGGTTAGAGGAAACAGTAAGGTAATCCAAGAGCTGGAGGGGTCTTTTCGTGGTGCAGGCTGGAATGTAATAAAAGTCATTTGGGGCTCAGATTTCGATCAATTACTTGAACATGAAAACGGGGATTTCTTCTTACGTCGCGCCGAAGAGGTTGTCGATGGTGATTTACTAAAGTACGTTGTCAAAGGCGGAAGCTACCTTCGCGAACACTTTTATGGTAAATATCCAGAGCTATTAGAAATGGTAGCACACATTAACGATGAAGATCTTGGGAAAATGCGAATTGGCGGGCACGACCCAATCAAAGTGTTTGCCGCGTATTCAGAGGCGGTTAAGATAAAAGGAAAACCCACAGTTATTCTCGCCAGAACCATAAAAGGATATGGCTTGGGTGAAGCGGGAGAGGGGCGAAACATCACCCATCAACAAAAAAAACTTAACGACGAAGAACTATTACATTTTCGCGATCGTTTTGACATACCGCTGTCTGACTCTGAAGCGTCCACAGCTCCATTTTATAAACCGGACGATAATAGCGATGAAATAATATATCTTAAAAACCAGCGCAAGAAGTTGGGCGGATATTTGCCCCATCGTCGCAGACAAGGACCCGCTATAAAAACCCCGGAGATATCATTATTTCAAGAGTTGTTGGACGGTTCAGGCGATCGGGAAATCTCAACCACCATGGCTTGCGTTCGAATGCTTACAATTCTAACAAAAGATAAGATAATCGGGAAAAACATTGTTCCTATAATACCAGATGAGGCACGAACGTTTGGCATGGACCCTTTATTTAGACAGCTCGGTATTTATGCCCACGGGGGCCAAGTGTATGAACCCGTTGATTCTGATCAATTTCTTTATTATAAGGAAGCCTCTGATGGGCAAATTTTGGAGGAGGGCATCAACGAAGCAGGGGCGATATCATCTTTTGTGGCGGCGGGCACAAGCTACAGTACGAACGGTATTAACATGATACCTTTTTATGTTTATTATTCAATGTTTGGTTTTCAAAGAATTTGGGATTTTATCTGGGCTGCAGGCGATATGCGTACAAGGGGTTTTTTGGTCGGCGGTACTGCAGGTAGAACAACACTTAACGGTGAGGGATTACAACACCAAGACGGACACAGCCATTTGGCCGCTGCCGCCACCCCCAATATTAGAGCCTATGATTTAGCTTATGGCTATGAGATAGCTACTGTAGTGCATCGTGGTCTTAAAGATATGTATGAAAAAGGGCTGGATGTTATATATTACTTAACCGTCGAAAACGAAAATTATATACATCCACCCATAAAAGACGGTATAAGTGAAGACATCATCAAAGGCCTTTATAAAATCAAAGCTACAGATAAACCAACCATACGACTGCTTGGTAGCGGCCCCCTAATGGGAGAAACCCTAGCGGCCGCGGAACTATTAATAAAAGACTGGGGCATAGACCCTGGAATATGGAACGTTACCAGTTTCAGTGAATTGCGGCGGGACGCAGAAGAGACAGAGCGATGGAACCTGCTTCATCCCGATAAAGAACCCAGGAAATCCCACCTAGAGATTAAGTTGAGCAAGCATAGAGTCCCGACAGTTGTGTCTTCTGATTATGTAAAAATGGTATCTGAGCAGATTGGACCCTATGTTCCTGGGCCGTACTATGCTTTAGGTACGGACGGGTTTGGCCGCAGTGACACTCGGGAAAACCTCCGCCATTTCTTTGAAGTGGATCGTTATTATATTGTCCTTACTGCCGTTCGGGCCCTTGCGTTAGACGGGAAATTGGAGATGTCCAAAGCGGACGAAGTAATGAAGAAATATAATTTAAACCCGGAAAAACCGAGCCCCATCACGGTTTAGGAAAAAAGATGATTAAAGATATACTCCTCCCGGATTTAGGCGAAGGCATCGAAGGCGCTGAAGTCAGCGAAGTGGCCGTTGCTCCCGGCGACACCGTTACAGCGGAAGACGTCATTCTTGTTTTAGAATCGGACAAGGCATCTATGGAAATTCCTGCAGAAGTTAACGGAACGGTCACAGATATCTCTGTTGCTGCTGGAGATGAAGTGAAAACAGGGCAACCTCTAATGAAGATTGAAATTTCCGATTCCGCTGACGCTGTAGCGGAAGAGCCCGCTCTTTCCGAAGAAAAAGAACAGATTGTAACGCCGCCTAAAGAAGAAAAAACCCAGGAGGTCACTCTGCCTCCAACCATAGAAGAAACAAGCTCAACTGATAATGTATTTGCTTCCCCCGGTGTCCGCCGGCTTGCCAGGGAACTAGGGATCAACCTTCAAACCATAAAAGGGTCGGGACCCAAAAGGCGCGTTACTAAAGATGACCTTAACGGCTATATAAAATTGCAAATGGCCATGTCTGCAGGATCAATTCCGGCACCACAGCCTGTGATTGATTTTTCTCAATGGGGTGAGATTGAAGTCCAAAAACTTACCAAAACCAAACGAATCACGGGTGAGCGCCTTCAACAAGCATGGCAATTAATTCCCCACGTTACGCAGTTTGACGTAGCAGATATCACTGACTTGGATGCTCGAAGGAAAGAGGTGAAAAAAGTAAGTGCTGAAAAAGGCATCAAAGTAACCTTTTTGCCGTTTTTGATGAAAGCCCTGTCAATCGTTTTAAAGGAAAGGCCCGAGTTCAACAGTTCCTTGGACCACAAGAACCAGAACTTAGTCTTAAAGAATTATTATCATTTAGGGGTCGCTGTTGATACGCCGAGCGGGCTTACTGTTCCAGTAATCCGGGATGTGGATAAAAAATCCGTATTTGAACTTTCGGAGGAACTCATGGATTTGATCGCTCGCGCCAGGGACAAAAAACTCAAACACAATGAATTGAAAGGCGGAACGTTTACAATCTCAAGCTTGGGCGGAATCGGCGGCACAGGATTTTCACCAATTGTAAACCCCCCTGAGGTCGCCATCATGGGCGTCTCTCGCAGTGCATGGAAAGAAGTTTACGATAAAGTATCCAGAGAGTTTGTTGCAAAATTTATCATGCCATTTTCATTGTCTTATGATCATAGGGTGATTGATGGTGCAGCTGCAGCTGCATTTACGTCAAGGTTTGCCGATGTATTATCAGACTTAGACCATTTTAAAGATTAGGGCCAATGGGAAAATCAAGGCAGACAGAGCTTGTTGTAATTGGTGCCGGTCCCGGCGGTTATGCTGCGGCCTTCCGTGCCGCTGACTTAGGGAAACAGGTTCTGCTTATTGATCGCGATCCGGAATTGGGCGGCGTTTGTCTCAATCGTGGCTGTATTCCATCTAAAGCGTTGCTTCATATTTCCAAGGTTATGGATGAGGCAACGAA
>Ga0208895_1000988_pt1 | contig 12428 bp, 10 predicted proteins | sample ETNtaG_10_FD_185765 | JGI IMG/M metagenome (GOLD analysis project Ga0208895, IMG submission 185765) | Marine microbial and viral communities from oxygen minimum zone, Eastern Pacific Ocean - ETNP201302SV82 (SPAdes) (version 2) | ecosystem: Environmental > Aquatic > Marine > Oceanic ... | reverse complement strand
TATTGAAATTGAAGCGCAAACACCATTACCTTTGGGTGTGGCTATCATACTCACTGAGCCTTTTCCCTCTAGCCTTACGCTCGCGCAGGGAAATAGCCTTGCCAACATGCTTGCTGAAAAAGGCTGGAATGTAGTGATAAGTCCGTTTAATTTGCCGGTCAATGTCACTTCCCAGCAGAACCTACCTGCTGAATCTACAAACACCGACATGTCAGACTCTGAAACTACGTCTATGTCAGCCCAAAATATCCACCCCAGAAGTAATCAACTTACGCAGTATCTCAATTTTGAATCAGCAACTTCAGCGCTAGGTTTACAACTCAATGCATTGAATAATTATTTACAAGACAATTCAGGTTACCGTATGGTCATTGCACAAGGCATGCTGGCCACAACTTACTTGTCCGTTGTAGAGCAACAGCCTCAACTTCATCCAGACACCTTCGTTGCCATTTCACCTTTTTGGCCAGAAGAATCAACGAATACATTAGTTATAGATAATATAGCGCAGTCCAGCTTTCCAATATTGGATCTGTCACTAAGTGGATTTAACGATTGGGCAAACAGTACCACGCAAAAGCGAAAGATTAGCGCAAAAAACGCACTAAAAATGCACTATCGGCAAATAATTATTCCCAGTAATTTATTAGCCTTTAGTATAAAGGAGTTTCAGAAACCCCCTCATATTCAAATAGTTGCTAATAGTACTATTGGTTGGACTCGCCACCTAGGCTGGTAATTCGATAATTTACCGATTACGCTAAATTAGTATCCAAAACAATTACCTAAATTTAATGGTGTAAATAGCAAGCCTCTGTCCTAAGCAGTAAGATTGTTATGAACTATAATACTTTTAGCAAACATAAACGGTTGAGTTACTTGTGAGTGTTCAAGATTTCGTAGATAACAAAGCAAAGCAGCTGTGTTTCTATTTGAGAGCATTTTGGCAAGGAGAGCTTCCTATCGAGGAGATCGAGCTATTCTTTTGGGATAGTATGGAAGAATGGGGGCAAATTGATTACACCTTAACGCAGCCCTATACACAAAAAGAACGGGTTTTTTGGCATTTACTTCATCAAGTACATTATTGGAATGAAGACAAGCTAATTAACGACCAGTTTCTTGTAGATGAACTAAATAACTGCGTGAATTTCCTTGAAGGTTTGGGTCATTGCCCACTCGACTGCGTCGGCATTCGTCCATAGTAAAACTTTCACTTCAACGCGTTATTGCTTCTCACTGTGGTTCATGGCTCAATATGCTTTTATATTCTTGCCTAAGGCCGCAGTTTTGCTCAACGCTTTAAAAACGTTTAACGACAAACGATACCTCAGTATATTTCTTTTCGGCATTTCCAGTGGCTTCCCTTGGATCATGATTGGTTCAGTGTTATCTGCTTGGCTCAAAGATGAAGGTTTGTCTCGCTCGGCCATCGGCTTATTCGGCATTATTTTCGCGACATACTCTTTTAATTTTCTCTGGTCTCCGCTTGTTGACAAAATCAAGCCCCCACTACTAGGTCAACGACGAGGTTGGATTTTCGCTATGCAAGGCTGTGTAGTTTTGCTGTGCTTAGTGATGTCTCAACTCACTGCAGACCAAGATTTGTTTTATGTTGCATTAATCGGTTTGCTTATTGCTATTGCCTCAGCCACGCAAGATATCGCCATTGATGGTTTTCGCATTGACTGTATTGCCCAAGACGACAAAGACGGCATGTCAGCTGCGTCTTCAGTCGCCACCGCCGGCTGGTGGACAGGTTATGGCGGGCTTGGTGCTATCCCGTTCTTCTTGGCTGACATGACATCTTGGACTTGGCCAAACATTTATCTTTTACTCGGTGCTCTCATGGCTTTATTAATGTGCGCCACGTGTTTAGCGAACGAGCCACAAATTGACCGCGAAGCCTTGCTTGAAAAGATAACAGCCAAAGATACAAAGCAGTCTCCCGTTTTTCACTGGATACAAACTACTCTGGTCACGCCATTCGCCGAATTTTTCAATCGAAACGGCGTTAAATTAGCGGCGTCGTTTTTACTGTTTATTTTTCTATTTAAAATCGGTGAAGCCTTTCTAGGCCGCATGAGTATCGTGTTTTATAAAGAAATTGGCTTTTCTAATAGCGATATCGCTACTTACTCAAAATTGCTCAACTGGTGGGTAACCATTGTGTTTTCACTGTTAGGTGGATTGGTTAACATTCGCTACGGTATTTACCGCGGATTAATGATTGCGGGTGTGGCCATGGCCGCGTCTAACTTACTATTTGCACTGATCGCGCAAACAGGCCCTTCCACATCTCTTTTAGCCATAACCGTTATTGTCGATGGCTTTACAGGGGCTTGGAGCACCGTTGCTATGGTCGCGTTTATCTCACTATTGTGTAATCGGGCGTTTAGTGCAACCCAATACGCACTCATGGCCTCCCTGAGTGTTGCGGGCAGAACCTTGGTCGCTTCTAGCAGCGGCTTTATTGTAGATAGTCTTGAAGGCAATTGGAGCTTGTTCTTTATTCTCACAGCAGTCATGGTAATTCCCAGCCTTTGCTTTTTGTATTCAATTAGGCACCACATAAAGCGCGTTGAGTCACCGTAATTTTTTTCTACTTCCTTGCAAGTTAGCGTTAGTTGCCTACATTTAAGGTAGGTATCTCTACCGCATATTACTTGCAAGGATGAACGTGAGCTCAAACCAGGCTGGCCAGTCGCAGCGCAAATCATCATCAATTTCGCGGACATTCACTTTTTCAAAAGTGAGTGTTACAGCACTGTTGATCGCTATGATTGTCATTGCGGTTTTAATCGCGCTGATGAGCAAGCAACAAGCACTCATAGCAGTCTTAAAGCAGCAGATTTATTTAGAGGACAATATTCTTGCCACTGAGTCTAGTATCAATCAATTTACGTTTCGGATGGAGAGCAGCGCGTTTTCTGAACCCGCGAATTACACTATTCTAAAGCGCGAGCTACAGATCACCGTTCAAGGTATATCTGAATACCTTCGCAGTAGTGCAGGCCAAGCTATCTCGCCCACAGTCTTATCCGAAAGAGACTTTGCAAAAGCAAACGAAGGATTGACTAGCGCGTCTGCACGGCAGGTCGCGCAAACCACACTAGATTTACTTCATACTCTTATTGAGTTGCCGATAGCCGACGCAACTCAACGTATTCAACAGCAATTTAGCCTGCTGCCTATGGTCAAAGCCATGCAGGCGGAAGAAAGCGCGTTGTTACTGCGTATTCAGGCGTTGCGCAATAAGATGCTTCTCACTACTATTTTGGGCGCAGTCGTTATTGTACTTTGGTATTTTATTGCATGGCTTTTTTATAAAAGTAACGCAAACAAGTCGCCTAAAAAGTTTGGTAAATCGAAGTTGAGACTTGCCATTGTGGACGACGATAGAGATTTGCAAAACAAAGAGTTTTTGCAGCTGATTAGCCATGAATTCAGAGCGCCAATAAGTGCAATTATCAGTGCTCTTGAACTTATTCCTAACATGGAAGAGCAGCGTACCAGACTAATTCAGCAGGCTGAACAATCTAGCTATCGACTTCTTAATCTTACCAACAACCTTACCGATGTATTAACCAATAACACTGAAGACGACCTGCACTTTTCAGATGTCGACCTAATCAGCTTGCTCGACGAATGTATCTCGCCGTTTTCTGTACGCGTAAAAGACAAAAAAATCGAATTTAATATGCACTGTAGTCACAGTGTTCCCCATCACGCAGAAACGGATCCTGTCGCCCTTTCTAAAGTGGTAGTTAACATTCTTGATAACGCCGTTAAATTTACAGCTAATGGACTTATCGACGTCACCGTTACAACCTTGGTGAAAAACCAAGGGATTTTTCTCGTTATTATAATTAGTGATACTGGAATAGGAATTGATGAGACGACGCAAAAACGCATGTTTGAACGCTTCTATCGCGGCGAACACTCAACTGGCCAACGCTTCCCGGGTGCAGGGATTGGCTTGTCTGTAGCTAAACGCAGCGTTGATAAGCTGGGCGGGGCACTTCAGGTAACCAGTACAATTGGAGTTGGTACAGAGTTTAAAATTTTACTGCCTCTGAAACCTATTGAAGATCTTCCCGCTACAAATTCAGCACCGTCTAATGCGACCTTCGCCGTGGTTGACGATTTAGAGATATCTAGGCTGCATTTACAATCAATTATTACCAAAGAGGGCTTTAGTGCACGCACGTTTTCATCTGGTGCGAATTTGCTCAACCTGCACGAAGAAATACTTCAGTTTTCAGGCATTATTGCAGATTTGTATATGCCGGGCATGAATGGTCTTGAACTAGTGAGGACGCTTAAGGCGATTTTTGGTGAACGGGTACCGCCCGTTATTGTGTTGTCAGCAACCCCAGATATTGCCAACATTATTGCAAACAGTGAACTGCCCATCTATCAAAGTTTTGTTAAACCCATCGATAGAAACCGCTTTGTAGATGCGCTCCATCACCTTACAGCAAGTAACGCAAGAGTTGTTGAAACAATGAAAAAGGCCAACGTGTTACTGGTAGAAGACGAGCCCATTAATGCAGAAATGGTAGAGTATATGCTTCAATGTATGGGCCACGAAGTTACCGTGAGTTACACCGGTGACGACGCTATTATTAGAGTGAGTGAAAATGCGTTTGACTGTGTGCTGTTGGATATCAACTTACCAGATATGAATGGTTTGGAAGTCGCTAAAATAATGAAAGAAGGTCACCCTGACCTTCCAATCATTGCCCTGACGGCCAATGCCCACAGAAGCGATAAAGAAGCGTCGCTGCAGGCAGGTATTCGATACCACTTAGTGAAGCCTGTCACCTTTCAAGAGCTCAAAAACACCCTACGCCTAGCACTATAATGCGCCAGGCGCTGCATAAATGCGATATTGATTTCGGCCGTTTTCTTTTGCTTCATAAAGCGCCTGATCGGCACACTCAAGCCATGCCAACGCTCCTTTAAAGTCAGGAGTGAATTGTGCAAGGCCTAAACTAACAGTGAAACTTATCGACTCTCCTTCGTGTTCTACCACTAAACGCTGTGCTAATTGTCGGATACGTTCAGCCACTATCTTGGCATCTTCAACCGAAGAGTCATTCAGAATAATGGCAAATTCCTCGCCGCCGTAGCGCCCTGCAAGGTCGGTTTCCCGCACACAGCGCTTAATCAGCGCTGCTAACATCTTAATCACCTTATCCCCAGCCTGATGACCATAAGTATCGTTAATGCGTTTGAAATGGTCGATATCGAGCATAAGCGCAGTACTTGGCTTTTCTCTACGCACACAAAGTTTGTGCATCTCATCAAAGCGTTCCTGCCAGTAGCGACGATTATATAGCCCAGTTAGACCGTCCACGCGGCTCGCAGTTTTCAACTCTTCGTTAAGATGCTCCATTCCACGCTTACCGAGCGCCTGCTCAGTGACATCGTAAACAAGCATACAAAACCGCTCTACGTTGCCGCGCTTATCAACAATAGGGAACATGGTCACATTTTGGTACATGAACTCTGCAGCGCTGGTTACAGGGCGATTACAACCAAACTTAAATAAGTACGGGCGCTGCTCCCAAATAATAAACACAGGGCTCTTCAAATTGAACACAGGGTCAACTTTGGTTCTCAGCCATTTTTCTTCTATTTCCGGGAAATGAGAAAAAAGACTGTCTCCAATGATTGCTTCCGCTTTCTTTGCACCGTGGTTTTCAAGAAACTTGTTCCACACTTGAACCTTGAAGTTGCGGTCTAGCACTGCAATGCCCACTTCAATGGAATCGAGAAGCTCTGCGGGTACTTGAGAAGAATTAACTAAAGCACCGGTGGAAAGTGCGTCTGTTGATGCATTCATAGACTTTCCTTGTCTTGTGTCACAGCGTCATCATCGAGCAGCCGAGAATAGATATGGTTCATGGCGTCACCAGGAAATAGCAACAGCAGGTCAAAGGAAATATCTCTGGCTTTAATGGCATAACCTATTTCGATAGCCATAAGCTTGCCCCAACGCTGCACGTTATCACTTAAAAGCGTTGATAGTCCTTGGTGCTGCCCCAGTAACACCGGATGCGTGTGGCTAAAGGCGACATTTAACTGCTCTGATAAACCGTTTAAACAGGCACCGATAAGAATATTGGAAACATCCATTAGTGCTTCGAGCGCTAGTTTGTCTGAGGAAGCCGAAGGCGGATATTTTAATAGTTCGACGATGTTTTGAGAGTTTGTGTCGTTAAAAATGACCAGTGCTTCGCCGCTTATACCTTCACTAATAAAGCCTTTTGAAACTGCCGACACGCTGTCGTTACGATTAATTTCCGCAACCGCCATAGACAGTTCGTTGCTTTCAATTAAGTTGACGTTTGGTATGGGCAAATCAATAAATTCACCAAGTAGTTGAGCAAGATTCTCACCCGCACGTCCCATGGCAATATTGACCATTTCACGACATGCGTCTAATTGATCTTCTTTACTCATCTGGCGCTTGGCTAAAACGGCATTTGAGTCGCTATCGTCTTGCGCTTTTTGTAAGCTCGCACCAGAAGAATGCGTCTCGCCACTGTAAATCCCGTAAGAGGCTAGGATGTGGCTGAGTTTTTCGTTATCAATTGGCTTTCTTATGAAATCCAGGGCACCAAGAGCGAGCATTTTTTCTCGCGCTTGCGCTTGTACATCACCGGAAACGACAATTACCAAGCAAGGAAGATCCTGTTGGCGAATGGCTTCCATGGTTTGATAACCGTCCATTACCGGCATGTTTAAGTCGAGAAACACCACATCGCCTTTGCCTTCGCGAACAAGCGCGAGGGCTTGCTCACCATTCTCGGCAAACGAAATATCCACGTCCCACCCATCAGGTAAACTGCGCGCCATCTGGCGCCTTGCGAAACCTGAGTCGTCGCATATTAATATAGGAGTACTCATGGCAACTCCTTATATGGCAACAGGGGCTTTAATGTGTGGGTGTGACTGGTAATTTTTAAGCGTAAAGTCGTCGAAGGAAAATCCGAAGATATCTTTCACCTCAGGATTAATTTCCATAGTTGGGCGCTCGAAAGGCTCACGACTTAGCTGCAACTCTACCTGTTCAAGATGGTTTGAATACAAATGCGCATCGCCTAGCGTATGAATAAAATCGCCGGGCTCTAAATCACACACTTGTGCCATCATCATGGTCAGTAAAGCATAACTTGCGATATTGAAAGGAACGCCCAAGAAAATATCGCCGCTTCGCTGGTAAAGCTGGCAGCTAAGCTTACCGTCTAATACGTAAAATTGGAAAAGTGTATGGCAAGGTGGCAGTGCTTGCTTGCCCATCGCTGCATTTTCTTTAGGAGAATAATTGGTATCAGGGAGTACCGCAGGGTTCCAGCCGCTAACGATAAGTCGACGAGAATCTGGATTGTTTTTGATTTGCTCAACCACTTCGGCAATCTGGTCTACCGATGTGCCATCACCGCGATCCCAACTGCGCCACTGGTGTCCATAAACCGGACCAAGCTCGCCCTCTTCGGTAGCCCACTCGTCCCAAATACTCACACCGTGCTCTTTTAAATAAGCGATGTTTGTTTCGCCTTTAAGAAACCAAAGTAGTTCGTGAATAATGGATTTAAGGTGACACTTCTTTGTTGTCACCAAGGGGAAACCTTCCTGTAGATTAAAACGCATCTGATAGCCGAATACACTTAACGTACCTGTACCAGTTCGATCTTCCTTTTTCACACCCGTATCACGTACATGGCGCATTAGAGCGAGATATTCTTTCATCGTTATTCTTATATTTTTTGCTGTTCAACATGGTCTTTCCCGCGCATGTAAGCACGGACTATTAATCCTATTCCTAAAGCTATCATAGGTAAACAAAGAAGTTGCCCTTGGCTTAGTCCCATTTGATATAAGCCAATATGTGCGTCGGGTTCTCTGAAGTATTCAACGATAAATCGGAAGGTGCCGTAACCAAGTAAGAACAAGCCGCTGACCGCCCCTACTGGACGCTTTTTGGCAGAATATAGCCATAGGATAATAAAGAGTAGTACGCCTTCAAGCGCAAACTCGTAAAGCTGTGATGGGTGACGGGGAATATTACCCGCGTTGGGGAAAATGACCGCCCAAGGTACGTCCGTGGTGCGTCCCCAAAGCTCGGCATTCAGAAAGTTGCCAATTCTGCCGGCACCTAAGCCAATGGGTACTAACGGGGCAACAAAGTCCCCTAGTCGAAGGAAGGTCGTGTTCATACACTTGGCGCGCCAGAACAAGGCTGTTAGTACCCCTAAAAGCCCGCCGTGGAAGGACATTCCACCAGCCCAAATTTTGAATAAGTACAAGGGATCGTCGAGAAACATACCAAACTGGTAGAAAAGCACATAGCCTATTCGACCGCCTAATATTACGCCAACGAAGCTCCAGAAAAGCAGGTCGCTTAATTGCTCACGGCTCCAGTTGGTTTGTGAAAGTCGCTTTTGTGCCAATAGGTAAGCGGCGATAAAGCCCACCAAATACATAAGGCCGTACCAGCGGACACTTAACGGACCGACACTGAAGATAACGGGGTCGATACTGGGAAATACCAGATAACTGCTCTGTTCCATTACTTTATTCAATTCCTAAAATCATTCTAATGCTCACCAACACGAGTAAGCACGCCAACATCGCTTTTAACACACGAACATTTACTCGCTGCCCAAGCTTTGCACCTATGTTTGCGGTAAACATAGAGGTGGCAACAATACCAGCTGTTGCAGGTAAATACACATAACCTAAACTATGTTCTGGTACATCTATCGCATTGTAACCGGCCACGATAAAGCTCGTGGTACCAAAAACGGCGATAATAAGTCCGCAAAAGGCGGCACAGCCAATTGCCGCCCGTACATTAACACGAAACCATACCAGCGCAGGTACCAATAATGCACCGCCACCAATCCCCATAAGTGCACTTAGTAAGCCAGCTCCACCACCAACAGTCGCAAGCGTACCTTTTGATGCGTCATTTTCTGAGGCTTTTTGCTTACCAAATATCATCTGCATCGCAATCAAAATAACCAGCACCGCAAACACATCTTTAAGCAGTTCACCAGAAATATGGCTTGCTACCTGAGCTCCGGCAAATGCGCCAAAAGCAATACCTAAGCCTGTGTAAAGCACCACATGTCTTTGAATATTACCCAGCTTGTAATGCGCGAAGGCCGACGACATTCCTGTGAAGATGATGGTAGATAATGAGGTGGCGATAGCGACAGGCATTACGGTTTCAGTGGTCATTCCCATGAAATGTATAAGCAAATACGACAACACAGGAACGATGATAAGCCCACCGCCAATGCCCAGCATACCCGCCAAAACACCTACCACAGAACCTAAAATAAGGCAGCTGAGAACTATTACAACTAATGGATCCATTCCTTAAGCACCTGCTCGGATAAGGCCTCCCAGGCCCTTGGTTTCAAGATATTGATTCAAGTGCACAAAAACTTCTTCTTGGCTAACAGAGGTGAGCGCCAATGACAGTAACTGCTTACATTCATCCAGCGTGACTTTTCTAATAAGCCAGTTTATTTTTCTTAAGTTAAAGCCGTTCATACTTAGGCGGCGATAACCCATTCCCATCAACAGTAATGCTCCAGCTGGCTCACCTGCAATTTCACCGCAGATAGTCACGGGCACTTGGTTTTGATTGGCTTTTTGAACCACGTCGTAAAGCGCCCCTAATACCGCAGGATGATAGCTGTTGTAGAGCCCTGCCACCCGGGTATTGTTTCTATCCACCGCGAGCAGATATTGGGTCAGGTCGTTACTGCCTACCGAAAAGAAATCTACGTGCTTTGCTAATTGAGGTAGCTGATAAAGTACCGACGGTACCTCTAGCATAATACCTAACTTAGGCTTGATTAACGTTTGTCCTGTCTCTGCAATCTCATCACAAATTTCATAATATGCCTGATTAATTAGTCGCTTAGACTCCTGCACTTCAGATACGGTGGAGATCATAGGCAGCATAATTTGCAAATTGCTTAGGCCTACACTTGCACGCAGCATGGCGCGAACCTGAACCAAGAAAATTTCTGGATGATCAAGGGTTAGGCGGATGCCTCGCCATCCCAAAAATGGATTTTCTTCATTAATTGGGAAGTACGGTAGTGGCTTATCGCCTCCTACGTCGAGAGTACGCATAGTGATAGGCAATGAAGGCGCGGCCTCAAGCACTTGGCGGTACAGCTTTACTTGCTCTTGTTCTGAAGGAAAACGCTCGCGCAACATAAAGGGGATCTCGGTGCGATAAAGCCCTACACCCGCGCCAATTTGTTCAGCGTTTAGCTCGACTTCAGCTGAAAGGCCAGCGTTGATATAAAGAGACATTCTACAGCCATCAACACTTTCACAAGGTTTATCAGCCTCGGCGTCAATTTTCTCTGCGATGGCCGACTCTTCTTCAATGAGCTGTATAAATTCAGACTTGATGTTACGTTCAGGCGATACAATAACCTCGCCTGAATATCCATCAAGCAAAATCTCTTTGTCTTCGAGTAGTGCTGGCGTGACGTTTTGACAGCCCATCACTGCAGGCACGCCCATGGCTCTAGCCAATATTGCCGCGTGAGAGTTATTTGAGCCGCGAATAGAAATAATGCCTTTCAGCTTACCTCTTGGAAATTCGGCAAGCATAGGCGCTGAGACTTCATCAGCTACGAGAATACTGGCTTCGGTTATCGTTTTTTCAGTAACCTTTTTGCCATTCGCTTCATACAAAATGTTGGCAAGAATACGGTCGGATAAATCGACAATATCAATGGCACGCTCTTGCATGTAAGGGTCGTCCATTGCCTGAAAGCGCGCGGCATAGCTTTCTACAACCATTTTCAATGAAGACGCCGCATCCCAGCCTTGGCGAATTTTTTCTTCTACTTCCCGCCCAAGGCTGTTGGCATCTAGCAGATGATGATACAGCTGAAAAATGGATTTAACATCGTCGGGAATGCCGTCATCTAACCGCTTCGATAACGCATCGACATGACCTCGCGTAACTTCAACCCCTTTGCGATAGAGTTGAATTTGGTCTTGAGGAGATTGCGTGCGCTTTACGACCCAGTTTTTAAGATTAATAGATTTGTCTGGAGACACTCCCTTGCCAATAGCAAGGCCTGGAGAACCCGCAATACCACGCACATTTTTTTGCCGCGCAGTATTGTCGTTCGAATTTGACAGCGTCAAAGCCCCGCGAATATCAGCATTGGTTATTTCTAACGCGAGCTGCGCAGCAAGGGTCACTAAGAATGCTTCTTCGTCTTCACTGAAGCGTCGCATTTGTGATTGCTGAAGGGTGATAACACCAAGCACACGCCGTTGGTTGATAATAGGCGTACCTAAAAAGGCGTTATAGTTTTCTTCCTGAACTTCGGGGTAATGCTTGAATCGAGGATGGCTATGAGCATTGACGATATTAAGGGGCTCTTCCCGCTGACCTACCAGCCCAATAAGCCCTTCTGAGAAGCCAATGCGTACCTGCTCGACTGCATCGGGATGTAGTCCGTCAGTGGCTTTAAGGATAAATTCTTGGGTGTCGTAATCGGCAAGATAAATAGAGCATGAATCGACATCTAGGGTCTGTTTAACCCGTGAGGCTAGCCTAAACAACGCCGTATCGAGAGCAGGAATTTGATTCATTTCCTGCACGATACGTTTTAACGTGGTTAACATTGTTCCTTGCTGGCTCTGAGGGCTCACCGGTTTTTCCTTTTTTACTCGCAGTTTACTCGCTGCTTACTCCGCACACCGCAATATTGCACACCTCTGTTTTGCGTACCTAAACTTCGCATACACTTATCCACGCCTGCGTTTCTTGCCACGTTTATGTGGCGCTGCGTTTTGGCGCTGTTGAGGCCGATGCTGCGCAGACAAAACTACAGGCGAGAACTCTTTCATTACTCGTCTGTATACATCGCGCTTAAACGATACAACGTTTCTTATTGGATACCAGTAACTTACCCACCTCCAGTCATCAAATTCAGGATGACCTGTTTTAAGTACATTAACGTCTCGCTCGTTACAATCGAGCTGCAACAAGAACCATTTTTGTTTTTGCCCTATACAAACAGGGTTGCTGCCTTGTCGAATTAAACGCTTCGGCAGCTTATATCTAAGCCAGTTACGGGTAACACTTAAAATAGTGACATCTTTCGGTGTCAGCCCTACTTCTTCGTGAAGCTCGCGGTACATAGCTTGTTCAGCAGATTCCCCTTCATCAATTCCGCCTTGAGGGAACTGCCATGAATGTTGACCATAACGTCTTGCCCAAAATACTTGACCCATTTTGTTGCAAATCACTATGCCCACATTCGCACGGAATCCATCGGCATCTATCACATAGACTCCCGGGCACACTATACTGTTATATGTTTTCATTCTTCCACAAACTATGCTCCAATCATAGTCTTAAT
>Ga0208895_1000970_pt1 | contig 12517 bp, 10 predicted proteins | sample ETNtaG_10_FD_185765 | JGI IMG/M metagenome (GOLD analysis project Ga0208895, IMG submission 185765) | Marine microbial and viral communities from oxygen minimum zone, Eastern Pacific Ocean - ETNP201302SV82 (SPAdes) (version 2) | ecosystem: Environmental > Aquatic > Marine > Oceanic ... | reverse complement strand
TAAAGAGAAAGTTTCACTTTATTCGTTAGATAAACCACATAGTAAGTAACTCCTCTAAAACATGCTTCTATACCGTAAATTAACAACAATAGATGTAATGGGTTTTCTTCAAGAGACGTAAAAATCTTTAAAGCTGAAAATGCTACAAAAACAATTAGTCTGCTGACAACAAGCGGTTTCATTTTAAGCTTAGCTTGAAACCAAAATTCAAGACCTTGAAAAAAGTTTGTGACATTCAGCAGAACAAGTAGCACAAAAATTTCAAACAAAGCATTAGATAAAGTCAGTTTAAAATAACAAAAGGCAACGATTAAAATTGAAAAGAACACTGTTCCAGCAAACCTTAAAGTCGTCCCGCTCGAAAAGATCACTGGCTCTTTTTCTGGCGAAGCCAGAAAATCCCGACTTAATATAGCATTTATCCCAACTGTCGAAATTGGTGTTAGTATTGCAATAATAGCCAGAATAAAATTAAGTGTGCCAAAATCTTCAACGCCTAGCTGGCGAGCCAAGATTACAGCTAAAAATAAGTTCAATACCATAGTAACGGCTTTCTCGAGGAGAAGCCATGATGTGTTTTTAAGAATATTTTTCAAAATTAAATTTAGACTCTTACATCAAACCTTTATATTTTAAGGAAAATAAATTCCTTAAAGACAATGTGAATTTAATACAATCACGTTACTTAGTTCTCAATAAACTTATACACCTTTTCTCGACTATAAGGTAAAAACCGATTCCCAGTAGCGCGGAGCTCAGAATTGCAGTTAATGTAAACATAGCTACGTTTATGCTAGCAATGTTCAAACCCAAACCAGTTAAAAAAACACGAAGGCCAGCTAAAATAAAAATATGAGTTAAGTATATGCTATACGATGCATCTCCTAACAGTTCGAGTACCTTCGACTTTACAACTTTATAACTATTTTCATATTGTAGAATGAAGTAGATGGCTAAAAAAGCAGGAAAACCAAGCGAAATTGAACGGTAGTTATGAGTATCATAATCATTATAGAGAAGGATAAAAAATGAGACAAAAATCGCACCGATAAGAATTTTTTTATTGCCTTTTATTTCAAAATTTTTATCCAGAAATAACTTCCCGAGTACCACACCAAGCAAAAACTCTATAATGACGTCATTTAAGTAAAATTCTACAATAGCAATGTGACTTTCAACAAAAAATGATAGTGAAAAAGCCACTAGAATAATCACCGAAACGAATAAGAGCCTAATTTTAATTTTAGTTATCAACAAAGAGAGCCCAAATATGAGATAAAAGAAAAACTCAAAATTTAAAGTCCATCCGGGAATTATAACGGGATATATTCCATCAATCGCCGGAGCCGGGTTATAAGCAGGGATAAAAAACAACGATTTTACTAAGTGAGGCACGTCAAAAACTGTCGATTTCATCAAATCGCCAAAGAATAGAGCTAACAGTGTTGCAGCTAGAGTAAGTATCCAATATATCGGGACTATCCTTTTGATTCTTTTCACTATGAAATCAACTGGGCCTATTTTTCTATTTGCCGTAGTCAGCCACATAACGAAACCACTTAGAACAAAAAAGAGATCAACGCCGCTTTCGCCTATAATAGGCAAATATATATTTTCATGTCCCGCATTCTTCAACTGTGTAAGTGAATGGAAATAAACAACTAAGAGTGCGGCAACACCTCTTAAATACTGCAATGAAAGTAACATTTAATTTTCAAACCCTACAAAGTTCTCTATTACTTGTGATTTTATTTCCCACGACTCAAGTTTTGCACACTCTTGTAAGCGTGACTCATACCCACTCTGCTCCAACGATGTTGTATCGCTAATTTTTTCAATAGCGGTTTCAACGTTGTCGTATGTAAGAACCACATCGGTTTCCAGCGCTTTGTACTTTGCACTTTCCCTAACCAAAGTAATCAAACCAGCAGCCTGATATTCGAAAAGCTTCATTGGCGAGCGACCAACGTTCGCAGGGTGATCATTGAGTGGTATTAATCCGTACCTATACGTGTGCAACAAGTCGGGGACTATCGAGTAATCAACGCTCCCTTTAAAACTTAAATTATTCGGGAGCTTCTTAGAGTTTATTTCAATAGATACGCTACCAAATATGTCAAAGTTTTCATTCGGCAATAGACTCGCAAGCTTTATGAGGAAATCAAGATCAAATCGAAAATCGATTGCACCTACATAAACAAAACCTTTGCGAGCCGCTGAACTTCTAGGTTTGCTGAAGAATTCATAGTCAACGCCGTTCTCTACAACTATATTTGGTTTCAAGAGTGCTTTACTTCCTAGCGCATCCAATACTTCTTTACTTGTTGCAATTATTCCGCCGCATATTTCGACACTCTTCTCCTCATGCTTCTCATATTTGCCCCCCCCCATATTTTTATAAATATCCGTTGGTCTGTAGAACACTTTTTTACTCGCTATGTAAGTCTGATAAAAGCCGATAAAAGAAGGTTGATCTATGAGAGTTACTTCACACTTTGTTGGAATATTGAATAGCTTAAAGTAAAGAAAGGCGAACATGTCATTGAGTTTGTCCATCCAACCAGATACACCATAAGGGAACAAAACTAGTGGGATAAAATCAGTGAATCCAAACTCTTCTTTGAATTTAGGAAACAAGCTGTTCCTAAGCTTTCTGATACCTACCTTGCCTTTTAAAAAATGATATGGAGTTACAGCAGAGCTTACATGATACACATCGTATTTTTTAGCGTAACATTTTGCGAGTTGATGACTGCCTACTACAAATCCAGTCGAGAGACTGGCATGTGATAGAAATAATAGCTTAACTGGGGCGGATTCCATTCGATACCTCGGATTAGAAATTTAATGCTTTATTACGTTTAATAGTCGTGTTACCCAGCTTTTCGTAAGCAATTACGAAGCCAATGAGTACCCAAAGGATACTAGATACTTTCATCGAATAGATTGCAGTACCTCCAATTAGCATATTTACAAAAACATAAAGTGTGAGCCCGAAAGCCGCTCTTTTACTAAAAGAAAAGGATTGTCTAATACTGAAAAGCACTAAATAAGCTAATATCAAAGCACCGAACACTGAGTTTGCTGCAATAATATAGGCATAGCCACTGTCGTAGAGTTTATTCAGATTATCCGCTGCTGTACCAAAATAAGCACTAGCTTCCAAGCTTAGGAGATGCTCCATACTTAATCTTATTCTTCCTGTAAGGTTGTCACCGACTGCATCAGGATTGAAAAAAAACACCAGTAAAGCAGTAATTATCACACCGATGGCTGCTAATACATTAGAATATCTAGGAAACAAGGGGAAAGTGAAGTAGCCAATAAAAAGCACGAATATTAATATTGAAGTAGTTCTAGTATTGTTTGATGTAACAATAAGAAATACCGTAAGCATCATTAGTAAAACTTGTTTTCTTGGTATGATTTTATAAAAGATTAGAAGAAATAAACACAAGACTGTTGCGAAGTTAGCAAGTGATACCTGCTCTAGAAATATCGATGAGGTGCGGGGTCCGTCAAATAGCCCAAACGAAAAGCGACTTGCAAAGCCTAGTGCATTATTGAAAAGCCCTAACTCATTGAATTCGCTTATTTCCATCCCCCTAGTTTTAGCAAAATAGCTACCCGGTTCGAAAATAGCCACATATAAACGAACGTCAACTATTTCCACTAAAAGAAAAAACAAAACGATCCACGTCAGATATACAAATGTTTTATTGAGCTCTTCAAAAGACATCCTCATTCCGAGCAATGCGAAGGAGGAAATAATTAAAAAATTTCTTAAACCATCAATAAGTACCTTACCATTCAAAACCGTTAGATAGAGCGAGAGCACTACGAATGCACCAACAAACAGAAGAAACGTCGCGTCAGTTTGTTTGAAGCCACTGTTTACGATGAGAGTAAAAGCACACAGGATTATTAGTATCTCGCAAAATGCTGCTATGGCAAAACTAACCGGAACACCTAATGCATTCATTACAGCTAATATGCAGTTATACGTTACGGCAAATATTGGAATAAAAATGAAGCCTGGCCGGTTTCCGAAAAAGTTTTGCATTACAGATGGACTCTTATTACTTCACGCAGTGTTGATATTTTACAGTAGATTTGAAAGAAAACTACAGTTTACCGCTAGCCGTATACGGCTTCCATGTAGAAGATTTATAAAGATACACAAGTAATGTTACATTTGATAGTCTGAATAATATGGTTTGAGACATATTGTATTAAACTTACAGATCTAACAATTAGCATGGCCGTGTTAATGAAAATTCAAAAAGCAACAGCATGAGCATCATCAATTTGTGTTCAAATCAACATCGAAGTAATAGGAACTGGTTAAAGCTTGTTTGTCTGTTAGTCCTTTTATGTGCAATATGCACCACTTTGGTGCGCGCAAAGATAGATTTTAATCTAGACTCTGAATCGTACTTTCGGATAGAAATAGCCTACGGGAAAGAAGCTTCAAAAAAAGTTGCAGCTTGGCGAGAGCTTATCAATGAATTACAAAGTGAAGAGCTAGACGAAAAGCTTTACGAAATAAACCGTTTTTTCAATCGCTTTGATTTTGTAGACGACCTTGTTCACTGGCAACAAAAAGATTATTGGGCAACGCCAATAGAGTTCATTTCCACGGGTGCTGGCGACTGTGAAGACTACACTATTGCCAAATACTTCTCTTTAATTGAACTTGGCGTTCCTGAACAACAGTTGCGATTAATGTATGTAACCGCCTTAGAATTACGCCAACCCCACATGGTTTTGGCGTATTATGAAACCCCAACCTCTATTCCACTTGTTTTGGATAATATAAACAGGCGTATATTGCCTGCTAATAAAAGAAGAGATTTGTCACCCATTTATAGCTTTAATGGTAATGGTTTGTGGGCCGCAAAAGCTATGGGAACGGGCCGTAAGCTGAGGGGAAGCGGCCCGATGAAGATGTGGGACGATATGGTAGAGCGGCTAGACCGCGTTATGTACGGAGATAAAGAAGAATAATGAGACTATCTACCCAACTAAGTACAAGCTTACTCGTTTTTTTGATGATGGTTTTTGCTGGTTCGTTTGTTATAAACGTGAAGCTAACCAGAGAATACGTAAACGAGCAGCTTGCCACTCACGCGCAAGATACCGCGACGTCTTTGGGGCTTTCTATTACTCCCTACCTTGGTGATGAAAGTGGCCTTATTGTGGCGGAGACCATGGTTAATGCCATTTTTGATAGAGGTTTTTATCAGTACATCACCATTACCGACATGGAAGGTAATTTACTGATTGAAAAGCGCAACCCAAACACGGTTGATACTGTTCCTACTTGGTTTACCGATATTGTAGAAGTTAACCCACCCGTTGAAAAAACCGAATTAAATGATGGTTGGACAATGGCCGGCGAGCTAGCCGTTCAAAGCCATCCAGGGCTTGCTAATGAAACCTTATGGGAAAGCGTTAAGCAAAGTGCGTTTATGTTCTTCGCTGCCTTTGTTTTTGCCTATATAGCGCTGCTTTTCATTATTACCGCAATAACAAAGCCGCTGCGCATTGTAGTTAATAAAATAGAAGATATTCAAAACCAAAAATTCTCTCACATAAACTACAAACCTTTCACAAAAGAACTCTCTTTTATAACGCAGGCGGTGAACAGGCTTTCTTCATCTGTTGAGGCTATGTTTAAAGAGCTCACGCAAAAAGCCGAGCAATATAGAATTCAAGCTTATGAAGATAGCCTTACCGGGGTACAAAATAGAAGTGCCTTTACACGGCATATGACGGCGCTATTAAGTAAAACAGCCACTACTGATGAGGGCTATGTAATATTAATACGCCTTGCACAGCTTAACGCTATTAACATGACATTAGGCGCTCAAGAGGGCGACAACTATGTTATTTCGGTAGCTAAAACACTTAGCAGTTTCACCTCCAGCATTCAAGAAACTGCGTTTTTGTTTCGAGTGTCGGGTGCTGATTTTGTTTTGGTAACAGAAGCCATGACCAAGCAAGATTGCGAGGCGCGTTTACAAGAACTGAGTACTAGCCTTTCTCATTGCAACCCGATTAAAGATGGCAGTAAAGCGGTATGGATAGGCGCTGCGCAATTTAATGACGAGCAGTCTTTTTCTGAGATTATGGAAAACGCTGACAGTGCACTTATGGCAGCTACTAAACAACCTAGCGGCTGGCAGTTCGCGTCGGAACTTTCTCATATTCACAGCAATACAGCCTGGAAAGAACGGCTGAACCAAATACTAGAGCAACAATACGCCGACATCGTTATTCAGCCTGTCATGAATGTTGAAGAACTTACCCCTGCTTATTGTGAAGCCTTTGCGCGCTTTAAAGAAAAAGACAGTGGTAATGCCATACCTATGTCGCAGCTTATTCCCGCTTCGGAGCGCTTGAACTTAATTCCTGAAGTGGATAAGTTGGTAGTAACCTTGGTGCTTAATAAATTGGCGCAAAATAAACGGGATGTGGCCATTAATATTGCGAATGCATCTTTAGCTAATTCTGCTTTCAGGCAATGGTTACTAAACTTGTTGAACCAAAATACAGCGCTATGCACTCAATTGGTGTTCGAGTTAGAAGACTCTGCGTTAATCCACCACAAAGACAATGCAATATCATTTTGCAAATCGTTAGTAAATTTGGGCTGTAAAATAACGATTGAGCATTTTGGAGACAATCTTGCATCGTTAGCTGGGTTGAGGGCTATACAGCCTCATTTTGTAAAAATTTCCGGCAAACTAACAAAAGATATTCACGCAGACAAAGACAGTCAGCTTTTTGTGACGAGTTTATTGAGTATCGCTCGTGGATTAAATATTAGCGTTATTGCCGAACTTGTTGAAAACGAAGCAGAGTCTGTTGCGTTAAGCCGGTTAGATGTTGTATATCAACAAGGTTTTTATTTTGCAAAACCGGCCTTGTGGCAATATTAATAGGCGAAAGCAGAAAGTGGTACAACAAAAACGAGACCTTACCCGTTCGCTTGTTGTACAATTGGGTCACATGGCGTTAGCAAGAAGCTAACCCGAGGTTTTTAATCTAAGGATAAGTTATGCGTAGCAACGTTATTTTCTCTGTGCTTTTAAGCGCATTAATTGCTGTCTCAACCTTTTCTTCTGCACAAGAAGGCAGTGTGCCTGGTTTGCAAGTAAGAAACCTTCTGGTTACCGAAATTGAAGAAGGCGCTGCGGTTGAACAAGCTGCGGCAGAAGTAAGCCAAACCGTGCTCAATGAAGGTATGTTTTTTGATGCCGCAGGTTTATCGTACTTGAGCGAAAACCAAGCGGCCTATCGGTCTCTAGTAGCGCTTTTGAACGACAACGCAACAGGCTTTGAATTAGCGATAGCCGGGTTTGGTGAATTACCTGATCAACCATCACAGGTAGTGACAATTGCTGTATTGATGTTTCCAGAAGATGCTAACGAAATTTACAATATCGCCCTTCAGATGCAGGTTATTAGTGAAGAAGATGCACTATTGGCTGTGATAAACGCAGGCGTAGACCCTAGCACGTTAACTGCCACGGCGGCGGGCGCGGCAGGCAATACCTTTTCTCCATTAGGTGTGGGCACTGGCGCAGCGGGTGCGGGTGGCGGCGATACTACAATTTCAGCAAACTAAAGTCTCTCTTATAGATATCTAAGCCAGTGTTTAGTAAGTGCTTAATTTAAATCCACAAAAAACCGAAAAGTTTCTTTTCGGTTTTCTTTTGTTTACGATTGCTTGGATAGCTCTTCCGCTTGGCTCGAATAGACCATGGGCGTGGACTGTTATGCAAATGTCGTGTTTTAGCCTAGGTTTGGTAATAGCAGCAGCTAAACCGTGGCAACTCGTTAAAGCATATCAAAAGCATAAGTTGTTGCTTTGGTTATGGCTAATTTATATCTGCTGCCAATTGATAAATATAATTCCACTCCCTGTAAGTGTTATAGAGTCAATTCGTCCAGAACGGCTCGCTTTCAATGCGGTTAGCACAGCAGCAATTTCGGCTGACGATACTCAAAAATGGCTGTCGCTAAGTTTCGATGTTGGTCAAAGCAAGGTGGTATTGTTAAAGTCGATAGCTTATTTATTCCTATTTTTTACTGTTTTAATCGTCGTTAACTCCACTCATCGCTTAAAAATAGTACTTGCAGTAATATGTGGTACAGGCATATTTCAAGCAATCTATGGCACATTGGAAGTACTCTCTGGACTAGAGACAAGCCTAATTTTCCATAAAGAGGTAACTGGCGTTGCCACAGGAACATTTGTTTATAAGAACCATTTCGCTAACTACTTAGTACTTACGTTAAGTGCCGCTGTTGGGTATTTGGTAGCTAGTTTTCCTACTGCTCGCTCATCGACGAACAGAGATAAACTAAGAACGTTAGTCAAGTTTTGGCTAAGCAACAAACTCTTGTTTCGAATTGGGGTTATCTTAATGGTGATCGCCTTAGTGATGTCTAGGTCAAGAATGGGTAACACTGCATTTTTTATTAGTTTAACCGTTACGGCTACCCTAGGTTTGTTACACTTCAAACCTAGGCGAAAAAGCTATATCGCATTTTTTATGAGCATGCTGGTTATAGACATACTCATATTAAGTAGCCTATTTGGACTTGAAAAAGTACAACAGCGCATTGAAAACACCTCTTTTTCACAAGAGAGTAGAGATGAAGTAATTAACAATACACTGCCTTTAATTAGTGAAAACGCTTTTTTCGGTGCAGGTGGGGGAACGTTTTATACCTTGTTTCCACAAACCCAGCCAGAATCTATTCAGCATTTTTACGACCATGCTCATAACGAATACATCCAATTCTTATTGGAATTTGGCGTGTTAGGCTCGTTGGCCATAGCTATCGTTACATTCATGTGCTTAACTTGCAGTATAAATGCAATGAAAACTCGCAGGCATCCTATTGCGAGAGGCACAGCTTTTGCGGCATTAATGGCGATAATTGGTATGCTAATACACAGCACTGTAGATTTTCCATTGCAAGCCCCGGCAAATACATTCATCTTTACCATTTTCCTAGCTATTGGAATACAAAGCAAAAATGTGAAAGTTCACCCTACGCCAACCAGAGGATAGATTGGTGGTATTGAAGATTAAGCGTCCCATGAGGCAAGAACCTAATGTTCAGCACATTTTAGAGCGAATGCCTAAAGATGTTGCTGATTCATTTACAGAAGAGCAGTTAGCTCACATTAACACTGCATTAGCTGGAAGACATTGGGGAAATCACAAGCTAGATCTGCGTGGAACAATAAGTTTATGGAAAAATAGATATTATTTTGTGTTGTTAGCAGGGAAAGACAAACGTGACTATTCTAGGGCACAAAGTAAAGTTGGGCGCTTTTTTATTGCTAGTGTAACTACCGGATTTCTTGCTGTATCAATAATTTTGGGGCTTATTGTTCTTTACCTTCTAAAAAGTTGGTTGGGGATCAACCTATTTGAGGGCTTTTCTTTTGGTCTATGGGATTGGTTCAAAGAAAACACATAACCAAAAGTCTGATAAACCGTCTAAACGCATCCAAGTATTTTTCTTGAACTACTGTTTGGGTGTTTTTTGAGCCATACGCATACAACTTGCTTAGCGTCATGATTGGAAATTGACTTCAACACAGCGTTTCGACTGAGCGGGTTCAGTAAGCCTAAATGAATATGCTTTTTAAGCTGCGCTTCTACTTTAACAAAATGTACGGAACGTAATGAAAACATATTTAAACCAAATTCCGAGTAAAACATATGTGTGAGCGAATCTTGCGGACCAAACTTCTCTGCTTGCTGTAAATATGAGTAAAAGCTTTCGTCTAACTCGTCCAGTTTCCATTTTATTGTAGCCAGTCCAACCCAGCTACCTGCCCATGTAGGCCGAAGCTCTAAACTTTTTTTATAATCTTTGTAAGCTACATTCAATAAATTTACTTTCACGCTTCTTCTTTCAGTTGGCTGCGCATAGACTAACCACTCAATCGTTTGCGCTCTCAGCTGATAATACAGTGCATTGTCAGGAAATTTTTCAATTGCAGAGTCTATCTCTTCAAGCATGCTTTTTGCTGATGGCTCATTAGCTAACGATGGTGATTGCTGCCAGGTATCGAGATTATTCTTAACTCTGTAATATGAGTTGCCAACGGTAAGTTGTTGCCAGCTAAAATACAACCCATAAAGAGCAATGACACAGACACCCAATTGTACAAAAGAACCTTTCGAAACCCGAAAGCCCACATTCATAGGTTAAGACTTCCACTTACTATAGCTTGCGGTACGCGTTTAAAGGTGTTAACAGCCAAATCTGAATCAAATTTTTCAACTATTGCAAAGGCCTCACTCATGTCATTTGGCCTTCGAGTTAAGTCGTGCGAATCTGACGCTACAACATCGAAAGCTTTCTCTTGCATCAAAAAATGTGCAAATTTTTCAACTTTATCACCAAAACGACCAGTTAAAGCGCCGGCTGTTAGCTGAAACAAACAGCCAGTCTTTTGCAGCCATTCGAATTTATGGGGCTCTGATAATAATTCCCTATTTCGTTCAGGGTGAGCAATTAACGGAATAATATTTTGCTGTATAAGCCATTTCACCAAAACGTCTATTCCCTGAGGAATATGGCTATGAGGCATCTCTAGTAACAACACATGCTTGTTATTGTATGTTCCAAGAAAAGGAAGCTCACCTTGTCGAGCCCAACTAGGAATCTGCTCGCTCACTCTTACTTCAGCAGCAAAAGAAAAAGTTAATGGGATATTTGCTTTTTGAACTTCCTGTTCGAACTGCTTAAAAGAAAGGCGGATACTTGAAAGTGAATTGTCGAAGTAGCCCTTATGGATATGCGGCGTACATACTACATGCGTAATGCCACATTCGACAGCTTGATTTGCCATCCCCAAGGCTATGTCTAAACTTCTGGCACCGTCGTCGATGCCAGGTAAGATATGGCTATGTAAATCTATCAATTAATATTAGCTAACTTTTATGACTCGTATATCCATACTCGTCGTAAAAACCAGCGTACCTCTGTGCTACATCTGATTTTTTCAAGTTTACTTGATTTAGTATGACACCATCAACTCTATGTCCTACTTGGATAAACCGAGCGAGCCCACTTTTAATTACTTTATCGCTTGTGCTATCTGCTTTCACCACATATAAAACAGAATCGCACGAATTAGCCACAATCATAGAATCACTTACCGCCTGAGTAGGTGCTGTATCTATAACAACATACTTATATTGTGTTTTTAACTCGGTAATAAGCTCTTGAAAACTTTCGCTAGCAAGAAGCTCTTGAGGATTAGATGGTATGGTTCCAGCAGCCAATATATCAATATTAGAGTCTTCATCTCTAATTAAGCACTCTTCAAACGTATGTGATTTCAGTACCAGATTGGCAACCCCTGGTTGATAATTAGGAACATTAAATTGCTTTGCTACGGTTGGTCTGCGCAGATCAGCCTCGACTAATATAGTTTTATCTAATTGACCAAGTGCAAATGCCAAATTAATAGAAACTGTAGTTTTCCCCTCTTTTGGGACACTAGAAGTAACCATTATTGCTTGTTGTTCTCTTTCCAAATTCAGCAACGACAGGCTTGTTCGCAGTGTTCTTACCGCCTCTGCAAATTGGTGTTGCTTTCCATCGAAAAACGTTCTTACAGGTAAATCCGTTTTCTTTTTATGCGCCAACCAAGGTATCAAACCCAACATACGTTGCCCTAGCTTACGCTCTACGTCTTCTACTGACCTGATACCACTGTTTAAAAAGTCCATTACTAGCGCTAAAACCACACCTAACCCTGAACTCAATACAAAAGCAGCAATGATCAGTAACTTTTTATTCGGTTTTGAAGGCATGCTGCTCGCTAATGCTTCATCTAGTACACTAGCGTTAGCAGATTCAAAACCGCCTAATTCATCAGTTTCTTTCAAACGCGTGAAAAATGAATCATAAAGCTGTTGGTTAGTATCACGCTCACGTTCTAGCGTTTTCCGTTTATTATCTAGTGCAGCTAGTCCTCTGAACCTAGATTTTGCCTCGCTTACTTCTCGCTGAAGATTAGTTACACGCTCTTGAGATACAGTATATTGAGTCGCAATACTAGAAATTAAACTATCTATTTGTCTTTCGAAGGTTTCTTGAATTGCGTCTAACTCAGCTTGCGCAGAAATCATGGTCGGGTGCTTTGGACCGTAAGTTTTCGCAAGTTCACTTACTTTCGTGAGGGCTCTACTTTCTTCTCTTCTTATATCTTGAATAAGTGGATGATTGAGCACTTCTGGAATTCTAGCTAAAGATTCAATTGAAACACCGGCTCTGGTTTGCTTATAAATAAGAGAGTTAAACTCCAGTGAAGTCTGTGCTTCTAATAACTGTTTATTTAACTGTTCTAGCTCAGTGGCAGCAAGACCAACAACACCATCTAAGTTGACAACTTGGTTTTCCTCGTAAAATTCAGATAATGCTTTTTCCGACAGCTGGAGTTTCTGTTGAAGCCCATCTAAACTATTAGTTA
>Ga0208895_1000962_pt1 | contig 12548 bp, 2 predicted proteins | sample ETNtaG_10_FD_185765 | JGI IMG/M metagenome (GOLD analysis project Ga0208895, IMG submission 185765) | Marine microbial and viral communities from oxygen minimum zone, Eastern Pacific Ocean - ETNP201302SV82 (SPAdes) (version 2) | ecosystem: Environmental > Aquatic > Marine > Oceanic ... | reverse complement strand
TGATACAATATTAGTCCTGCCAGGAACATACGACCGTTCCGATGATCAACAACTCTATTTCAAATACACTAGTGGCACTAATGAGGGCAACCCCAAAAATCTCGTCCTTAAATCCAGGGACGGTGCCGCAACCACCATTCTTGATGGAGAAAATAAGCGCGTGTTTGAAATTGTGGACGGCACAGATACAACGTTGCAGATAATTGGCTTTACTATTACTGCCAGTAATGGCGGTGAAGATGATGGTGATGGATCAGGTGATCAAATTCACGGCGAATCCTTTTGGCAGAACAATAATGAAGTTATATCCCATTCGGGCGCCACATTCAAGAATTGTTTAATCAAAGATGTTGACGGTGAAGATTCAGCCGTAGAAGTGTATTATGGAAACGCTGTTTTCATTGACTGTGAACTGTCTAATAATACTGCTGATTACAGTGCCAGTGGTGACGGCTTAGGCGGCGCCGTTCGAGTGGGCAATGAATGGTCAGAAGGCGGCAGCACTGTTCATTTTTATCGTTCAAGACTGGTTAATAATACAATCACAACGTCTTCGGCCAACTATATAAATGGCGGTGCCATAGGGATTAACGGCAGCAATGATAATGATATAAAACTGGTCAATACGATTGTGGCCGGTGACAGTGTTTTGTACAATAATTCCGACGATGGATATCCCCCATCGGGTGGCGGTATCTACCTCAGTGGCGGTGCACTGTTGCTGATTAATTGTACGCTTGTTGACAACCAGATCCGCACCAATACCAATAATGCATCTGCAGGTGGGAGTGCCATTCGCGCTATACAAAATTGGAATAATCCTGATTCTGATCCACCACAGCTTACCATTTTTAACAGTATTGTTTATGACAATTTTATTACAACATCTGCTGCGACTAATCCGAACACCAGCTTCACTGGACAAATTAGTATTGATGATATGAATGGTGCTGTGGATGTATATGCTTCATATTCCCTAATTGGCGGTGATGATGATTTAGGCGGTGATGAAATATTATTGAATACAAATCCGGAATTTGCGGATAGTACCTATGTTCTCCATGAACGCAGCCCGGCCATCGGGGCTGGTGAAACTGTGAGCGAAAATGTTGAGGGTGATGATATTTATGCTCCAGCTAATGATCTGGCTGGGAATGCCCGTCCCAACCCGGCAGATTCCAATCCGGATTTGGGTGCCTATGAGCACGAACTGGCCGTAACACCCTATCCAGCAGTGGTGGCAGATCTGACTGCAACACCCCTCCATATGTCAGTAGAACTCGAGTGGGATTACCATGAAGAAGAAGATGTGAATAGTTACATCGCTTACATAGGTGAGGATTCCATTGCCTTTACGGCCGCGGATACAGTGGAAGGACGGTACAACACCCGTACTACCATCGATAATTTAGTTAATGGAACAGACTATTGGTTCTATGTAACTGCTGTAGATACTGCCGGTTATGAAAGTTCGCCCACGTTTCACATACAAACATCACCGTTTTTCAAGGGACCTGTCTGGATCGTGGATAATGATGATGGTACTTCCAGCGGTGAAGGCAGCCCGGAAGAGCCCATGAAATATATTGAGGATGCCATTCAAGAATCAGCGGATGGAGATACCATTATGCTTATGCCGGGGACCTATGATCATGCCAAGAACCGCAATCTTGATTTTCAAGATAATAATAATGTCTGGGAAGATGGTGTGAGAGATTTAACTCTTATGAGTAAATATGGCGCGGATACCACATTTATTGATTTGGACCAAAATGACTTCATTGATATTCAAAACGGGGAATCAGATTCCAAGATCGAAGGACTTACTATTTCCAACAGCGGTTCCGGTGCAATACGTATATGGGACTCAAGTGTGGAGATCAAAAACTGTATTTTTGAAAATAATTTTGATGGGGTTGATGGTGGTAGTGCTATTTATATAGAAGGTACAAATCAACCAGTAACAGTATCGAATACATTATTTAAAGGAAATTCTACCAATTTCCAAGGCGGTGCCATTTTCTTGCGTTTTGATGGCAGTGAACTCTTGGTAGCCAATTGTATTTTTGATAATAACAATGCTAATAATGACGGCGGTGCCATTAGCCAGGATAACAATACCAACCTCCTTATTGTCAATTCTTTATTTCTCAATAATCAGTGTCAAACATCCTCTGCTGGTGGTATCAATACCTGGGCACCTCAATTTGGCGGTAATACAGATATCATTAACAGTATTTTCATAAATAATACCAATAACGGTGGGGTTGATAATGCTGATATTAACACTGATGATGTTTATGCAGATCACTGCATCCTTCAATCTGCGAACAGCCCGGCATTCACCACAGGTGATAATTTTGTTTTCAACCCGGACAGCATTCTCATGGCTGATACTAGCGATTATTCATTAGATGAATACTCACCAGCTATTGGACTTGGCTTGGATGAATTCTACTCCAATATAGTGGATGATGACTTTGTCATATCTGAAGAATTGGATATTGATTATTTGGGCAACGCTCGCGTCCAACCGGTTGATTCACATCTCGACCTGGGCCCCATCGAGCACTGGCGCTGGGAACACCGCCGCGATGTGTATTATGTTGACACCGCCGGCGATGACAGTAATGACGGCTTAACAGTAGATGATCCACTACTTACTATCCAGGAAGCACTGGCCCAAGCAGGTATTCGGGATACAATAGAATTGGCCGCGGGCACTTATTCCGGCGCGGATAACCGTGACCTGGGCTTCGCAGGTGTGGACCGTATTATCCGTTCATCCTCCGGCCCTGATTTAACGATCATCGATTGTGAAAACCAGGGAAGGGCCTTTACCTTTGAGGATGGTGAAACAGATTCAACCGTTATTTCCGGGATTACCATCCAAAATGGTGCGGCGGATAACGGCGGTGCGGTATTTATCGATGGCGCGGATCCAGTGTTTACAGGTGTTGTTTTCACGGATAATTATGCTTCTATAAACGGCGGCGCCGTGTATGCGGATTATTCAGACGCAGAATTTGTTAATTGTATTTTCTTCAGCAACCACGCTGTTGAAGCAGGGGCGTTGTTTTCGGATAATGGTGATATTACCCTGGATTTTGTTACTGCTGTGGGCAATAAAGGTGATGATGATCTCAGCTTCAGCGGTGATGTTACATTCACAAACTCAATCATATGGGGTAATAGTCCCCTAGATGATGATATAGGCGTAACCTATTCTGATGTAATGGGCGGCAATGCGGGTACAGGCAACTACAACGGCCGTCCGGGATTTATTGATGGTTTTGATGGTGATTTTCGCCTACAGGACTGGTCCCCGGTCATCGGCCAGGCCAGCCCGGCCACTGGCGTAGGCCGTGATATTGATGGCAATACCCGTTCAGACAGTATCCCCGATATGGGTGCCTACGAAAATGCATTGAGTACCCCGGCAGCGTATACCAGTCAGCAATGGTTTGTAACCACAACCGGTTCAGATTCAGCAAGGTCAGGCATGGGTACGGCAGGGGACCCCTTCGGAACAATCCAGTTTGCCCTGAACCACGCCATATATGATGATCAAGTAAATATTTCAGCCGGGGCATACAATGAAGACCTGGATAACTGGGATAAAGATATTCTCATCGTTGGCCTGGGCAGCAAGCCGAACGAAGTAAATATCGATGGCTATTTCGAAATCAACGGCGGTTCACCGGGCTTATACGACGTGCACCTGACCAATGTGAACGGCACCAGCGACGCTCTGCAAATCAATAATGATGCTGTGGTTACGATGTATAACCTGTTGATCACAAGTTCGAACTACGGCGGTGTTACTGTCAACAATTCGGCCATTGCCTATATGATTAATATGACTATCTACGGTAATGCCACGGGAATTTATGATAATTCAACCGGTACAGTTTCCGCTGTGAATTCTATTATTTGGAATAATACAGCTGCTACATATGGCACTCCAACTATTACATATTCTGACGTAGAGGGTGGATATACCGGTACGGGTAATATTAATTCTAACCCTGTTTTTGTAGATTCATTAAATGGCGATTTCAACCTGCAGATCACCAGTCCCTGCATAGATACGGGTGACCCCACCAGTGATTACGACAGTGATAGCACCATAGCTGACATGGGCGCGTTCCCGCTGATTCGGGAATTCCTGGCCGGTACATCCGATGGGAACATAGATATTAGTTCAGATGAATCTGCTGTAATTACAAATAATTTTACCGTGGTCAGTGGTGATACCTTGTCCATCGATCCCGGGGCAACGGTATATTTTGATCCGGGTGTAACTTTAATCATTGATGGTGTTATGGCCTCCAGCGGGGAAGCTGGTAACCCGATTGTATTTCAATGTTCAAATCCTGATTCAACCTACGGCGGTGTGGATGTCAATGCCGGTTCTGGTACAAGAACCGCAACGACCTATGAATATATGCTCATTACCGATGTACACGCCGATTCGGTGCCGTTGTCCATTAGCGGTGACGCCACCCTGAACCATATGACCATCGCCGGGAACGGCAATACGACCTATTCCCTGGAGATGCGCGATGGCAATGTGGAAACTGTATTGACAGTGAAAAATACCATTACTGAAGGCTATTTCACGGGTTTGGGAGTACTTATACCTACCAATTATTATTATAACAGCACGGACCAGTTCGTGGATTATGCGAATGGTGATTTTACGCTCTTGAGTACAGCGGCGGCCATTGATATAGATACAACAGGTGATTTTATCGACCCGGATAATTCCTTCGCAGACGCAGGCTGTTTTTACCATGATCAAAGCGGTTATCTTTCTGATTCAATTGTGGTCCTTTACCCTGTTTATGGCGACACGATTATTGTGAATCCCGATACCAGTTCGGCTGTAAGCGCTGGTTTGGCTGTGGAAGTCCAGGTGTTCAATACATTAGGCCATTATATGACCAACCCCACGATTCAATGGGGTAACGCCGGGCTGCAGTTTGGGACTTACGCCAGTGATTTTACCACCGGCGCCGACCTTCGCGGGCGGGTGAGCAATACATATTATACCACCACCACCACGGATGATTTAAATTCCATTTCTGCTGATGAAAGCGGTACCACCGCCCAAGGCGGATTTTTCAAGGTTGTTCCTGGCGCTCCCGATTCTGTCTGGGTGAACGAACAGGATGAGATGTCCATGACCCAGCTGGGTACTTTAGGCTTTGGCGCCAGTATCTATGACCAGTTCGCCAACCTTGTAGCTGACGGCGAAACGGTGGACTGGAACGTTGTTCCCGTGGTTGGCAACGGGGATGGCTTTTCATTGAGTTATGACAGTTCGTCAACCAGCGGCGGTTCAGTAAATGTTGCTCTTGCCACAGATCCTACGGGTAATACTTTATCGGTTGGTGACCAGGCCCGTGTAGGCGCAACATCAGGGAACGGCTACCATGAGAGCGGCTTGATAACCATTATTCCTGATGATATCTATAACCTGACCATGCCCAGCGAACTTACTGAAGCCCAGATCAATATCTCTGCCGATGATGCAGAAGTTTATATTGAGGCTGCATTAATCGATACATTTGATAACATCCTGGAAAATGTCTGGGTACATTGGGAAGTAGTTACTGGAGCAGGCACAGGGGAAAGTATTAGCGTAGATTCTTCAGTTACGAATGAAAACGGAATCGCTTGGACCTACCTCTATACATCAACAGTATCAGGCAGCGAATATACTGTCCGCGGCTATGTTACAGATGATGCTTTGTTATCTGTGCTGATGGGCAATAATTGGAACCAGCAACACACAGCAACCGTACCCAGCATTAACCGTAATCAGGGACCTGACAAAAACGAACCAAGATTACCGAACACAGGCGATGAATTAAGCCTGGTTTCATTACCCGTTAGAATTGTTAATAATTCCTCTAACGAAAGCAACAGCAGTCGGGATGACGAGCTGGCTGACACCACGGCTGTGATCCATGTATTGCCTGGTGTTACGGCCACAGTAGGTCTGCCGCAAGACTCTGTGGATGTTCTGCTAGATGAGGAGTTTACGATTACAGCGGATGTGGTTGATCAATATGGAAATACAGTTGCAGATGGCACCCCTGTCTCGTGGGAGATTGTACCTGCCAATAATTATGTAACCATCGAAAATTCAGACGGCACAACAACCGATGGCCAGGCAACGATTGATCTGAAGATAGAGCAAAATGCGCCGTGGGAATTTGATTTTGTAGTAGAATTAACTTCTGAAAGTATAACCAGCGCTACTGGTACACATAATATCCATGATGTAACAGCACCGGCATCCATTTCTGACCTCTATGTCACACCGGGCGTGTGGACAAGTACCAATGACTTTACGTTGAATTGGTCAAACCCGTCCGAGCATGCCGGAGTAGCAGGAGCCCACTATAGCATTGACGGCAGCGGCGATAGCTATGTGGAAGGCCAGGATATATCTACATTAACAGGACTTACCCTACCAGCAAACGCAGCATCAACCTTTGATGTCTGGTTGGAAGATAACGCCGGAAATGATGATAGTGGTAATTCGATATCAGTCACAGCCAAGTGGGATGATACAGTCCCGGAAGGTTTCAGTGTTACAGCTCCTTTGCAAGCGTGGTACAATGTTTCGGCCTTACGTTTTGAATGGCATGCTTCATCAGATGCAACTGCCGGGTTGAGAGACTATGTAATCACTATAGATGGTTCAAATGATTATATTCTGCATCCGGATTCAACTGGTATTAATATTCCCGATCCTTTTTCGGCGGGTACGCATGTTTGGACAATATCTGCTTTTGACAGCGCAGGAAATGAAACTGTAACCGACAATCCCCAGACCTTTTTTGTGGATTTTACAGCCCCGGATATTGCTCATAATCCTGTTTTGGAAGCATCGGAAAATTCACCTATGACTATTACTGCCACGTTTTCTGATGAAGATTCAGGTATTGAAATCGCTGAGTTTTATTACCGCAAAGGCGGTGAAGCGCAATGGCAAGCGCCCATTGATATGAGCACGTTGAATACTTATCAGATCGCCAGCAGCTTTGTTACATCAGTAGGTGTTGAATACTATGTCTACGCCCAAGATGTGGCTGGAAACGAAACATATAAACCAAGTACCGGTTACTATTCCAGTTCTGTGACTATTCCAAATCCGGGATTATCTTCGACAGATCGCTGGCCCACCGGTATTCCCAATGGCTCTGCAGTTTCCTCTTACCAGCTAATATCATTCCCGGGACAGGCGGCTAATGCGTCACCAAACGATATTTTAATTACTTCATCAGCATTGCCGGCTTATGACAATACTGTCTGGCGCTTTTTTGAATATGGCGGAGGCAGTGCTTGGAATGAATTTGCAAGTATTTCTTCCATCGCTCCCGGAGTTGGTTATTTTCTCATTGTAAAAGATCCAGCACTGAATTTGAGCACCGGGCAAACAATGTCGGTGCAATCAGACCAGGACTATACAATTAACCTGTCTTCCGGCGATTGGACGATGTTTGGTAACCCGTTTGATTTCACTATACCACTGGCTAACGTGATTATTGATGATTCTACATCTCTTGCTGGTGATCCAAATTTTTATACTTACGATGGCAGCAATGGCTGGGTTGCAACAAGCAGTTTAGAACCTTGGCATGGATATATTTATAAATCTGCATCAGCAGATAAAATATATATTAAACCAAGAAAAAGTGATGGCGGCTTTGCCAAGCAAATGGCTGAAAATGTAGTATTACTTGAAAACGAATGGCTCATTGATATTAGTGCCAGAAATGGACTTGGCGTTGATAAATTAAATAAAGTTGGTGTATTAACTACAGCGAATGATGAATACGATGCGTTAGATGCCTTTGAACCACCCATGCTTCCCGGCGGTATTTCCCTGCGGATAGATAATCGCGATTGGGCACAAAATGGGGATACATATACAACGGATATCAGGTCGATAAAAGAAGACGGTGAATTCTGGGATATGGAAGTGGCAGCCCAGGATGACAGGCATAATGTATACTTGAGTTTTGAAAATATTCCCGATATTCCTGCAGAATTCGATGTATTTGCCATTGATGTAACCTTGGGTATAGCCCAGGATCTGCGCTGGAACAGTGTCTATCGCTATGCAGTCAGTAACCCTGAAGCTATCCACAATATTCGCTTTATTGCCGGTACAAGGGAATTTGTCAGGGCCAATAATGCCGGTGTAGAACTCTATCCGGACCGTTTCAGCATCAGCCAGAACTTCCCCAACCCCTTCAACCCGCAGACGTCCATCCTGGTAACCCTGGAAGACATGGCTACCGTGGATTTGATCGTGTATAACCTTTTGGGTGAGGAAGTGTTCCGCATTGCTGATAATGCTCTATACCCGGCGGGATACCACAATTTTATTTGGAAAGGCCTAAATCGCGATGGCAAACGGGTCGCCAGCGGTGTATATTTCTATACGACACGGATCAGGAATTTGAGTGGCAAATCTATCCTGAACCAGACCAATAAAATGATTATGGTCAAATAAATTCGAGGTAAACCTAGCACCTTCTGAAAAGGGCTTCCAGCAGGAAGCCCTTTTTATTTTCAATATAATCAGCACCCAATCATCCAAATGTTGCCTTCATCACAGGTTTCGGATTAGTTTGGCAATGGATTTAAACATAGAGCCAACACATATAAACAGGTTATTTGGAATGGTCGGGATAACAATGGATTAAAAGTACCTTCAGGTCTGTACTTATATCAAACGGTTATCCAAAATAATCAAGGTAAACTTGAACATGTAAATACCAACAAAATGATCATGGTGAAATAATGAAGCATATAACCCCATCCTTTACAATATTAACTTTTTCCCTTTTGGTGTTTTTGGTAAGTGATGCCAATACTGCGGGAAAACAATTTGGAAAAATTTCCCTGCCACTTGGAAAAGTAGAAGTCCAGGTTGCAGGCGGAGATGCCTGGGAAAAAGCCAAACCAAATCGTCCGGTTTTTGAAGGCGATGTAGTACGTACAGCAGCCAAATCGAGAGCTGAAATCACCCTGCAGGGCGGCGGCAAGGTGCGTATAGGTGAAAAATCAGAATTGGAGCTGACAGCAGCAAATGTAAAACCCATGACCAAGAACTTCAGCGCCAATCTGAAAAAGGGGAATGTGTTTGTTTCTGCCAAGGCTGCCTTTGGCGAAAAGAAAAATGTCCAGTTGCGGACACCTACTGCCGTGGCTGCCATTCGCGGCACCAAGTATCGGGCCAAGGCTGGTGATGACGAGAGTGAGGTATTGGTATATGATGGCAAGGTGGATGTGAATGCTGCCAAGAACATTATTGATGAGCGCCAGGAAAGACGTAAGTCCCTGGCTCCTGGTATTGCACCTGGAAAACCAAAATTCACATTGGGACCTGTAACGGAAGTGTCCGGTCCCTATGAAGTAACGCTGGAAGACTGGATCAGCTTGGTAGAAGGCATGCAGATCAATGTGCGCAAGGATGGCAAATACCACATGTTCAAATTTGATGAAGCACAGGATTCCGACCTGGATTTTGTCAAGTGGAACAAGGAATTGGACGCAGCTGAAGAATAAGCATATACCATTTTTTTTGCAGTGTCAATTTTCCACCTATCACCTTTTAGTTATTCATGAATGAACTGTTAAAACGCCTGGGCATTGGCGCCCTCATTGGTCTTTTTGCCGGTTTGCTCATTTCTTATGGCTCCAACGTAGAAAGCTTCTTCTTAACTGATTTACTGGACGGCTACGAATTCCAATCCTACGATGCACGTATGCGGGCAGGGGTAGCCGGTGTTGAAGAAGCGTCCATAGATACTGTGGTTATTATTGATATTGAACAGCAATCTACTTTGCCAGTGGAAGAAGGCGGTCTTGGCCGTTATTTCAACTGGCCCCAAGCCTATCATGGTCAGCTTATTGATGTGGTGACCTCCGGTGAGCCGGCGGCACTCCTTTTTGATATCATATTCGATCCTGAAAACACCTTCAATTTTGACCTGGTAAATGCCTTGAACAGCGATAATGTACCAAATGATGAATATTTATCTGATGTAACCAATCAATTCCTGGTCAGCAATGACCCTACACGGTTTGTTTATTCCACTTATGAAAGCCAAAAAGCATACCATGCCCTTGTTTTTGAACAGGAAGATTCTCTCAATTTTCTCTACAAGATGGATTCAGAGCTTGAAGGCTACGACCGCCCTGATCATATTATTCAATTGCCTGAAAGCCAGGCAGAGCAACTACCTAAGGCAGACAGAATGGGCAATACTTTTCCAGATTTACTCCAGGCATCTGTTAGAACAGGAAGCGCTAATTTTCCACAGGATAGCGATGGCATAATAAGACGCTCGCCAACCGCTATTTGGTTTGAAGGGCCAGACCATGTGTATCCGTCCCTGACCATGGCTGCAGCTATGGATATTCTGGGTGTGCCCAACGATGGCTTCGTTTATAATTTTGAAAAACGTATTTTAACACTGCGGGATACAACTGGTACAGTTGTACGTGAAATTCCTATTGATGAAAAGGGCCGTATGTACGTTAACTATTACGGCTATTATAAAACATTTTATTATTTGCCGTATATGTATTGCATGGACCCGGAAATGCTGGATCCTTCTTACTGGAAAGGGAAAGTAGCGCTGGTAGGTGCTTCTCTCCCGGGGCTTATGGACTTGCGTAATACACCCGTCCAGGAAACCTTTGCTGGAGTTGAAGTTCATGCTAATGTCATTCATAGTATTCTGCAAAATGAATTTGTATCTATTACGGATGAAACAACTAATCTATGGTCCATTATATTTATCTGTGTCTTGTTGGGATTATTGGTCAGTATTCCTTCCAAACCACTATATACATTGCCCGTTCCCCTCGTGGCCATTGTGGTTTGGGTAATTTTTACCTATAATGAATATTTGACTACTTTGATAATGTGGGAGATCGTCCGACCCTCAATCTCCATTGGTGGAACATATCTTGGAATTTTCCTCTATAATTTTTTAGTTGTGGAAAAAGACAAGCGTTTCCTTAAGAATACGTTCAGTACTTATATATCCCCAGAACTCATTGATCAAATGTATGATAATAAAGAAGAACCTTCCTTAGGCGGGGAAGAAGGGTACCATACAGCATTTTTTACGGACATACAAAGTTTTTCAGCCTTTTCAGAAAAATTAACCGCATCTGACTTGGTGGAATTACTGAATGATTATTTGACAGAAATGACGGACATTTTGTTGGAAAATAAGGGTACGCTGGATAAATATATTGGTGATGCTATTGTAGCCTTTTATGGCGCGCCGGCACCTGTGGATGACCATGAATACTGGGCGTGCCTGACGGCAGTGAAGATGCAGGAACGCTTGGCTGAACTGCGGGAAAAATGGCAAGGCGAGGGGGATCGCTGGCCGGAGATCGTGCACCATATGCAAAACAGGATTGGTGTCAATACCGGATCCATGGTCACGGGCAATATGGGTTCCACCATGCGCATGAATTACACCATGATGGGTGATACAGTAAACCTGGCGGCGCGCCTGGAAGCATCCGCCAAGCAGTATGGTATATATATCCAGGTTGCGGATGATTCCTATAAAGCCTGTAAGGATAAATTCATCTGGCGGGACTTGGATTATGTGATCGTTATGGGCAAATCAGAACCGGCCCAGGTGTTTGAACTAATTTCTGAAGCGGGAAAGATGCCTGCAGGTTACGATAAACTCCTCCCGGCTTACCATGAAGCTGTAAAACTCTATCGTAACCAGGATTGGAAAAAAGCCATTGAAGCATTCAAAGCTTCCGATGAATTAGAAGATATGTTTCCTGGCCGGAAAACCAATCCCAGCCGTATTTATATCCCGCGCTGTGAACACTATCGTGATAATCCTCCCGGTGATGATTGGGATGGCTCATGGGCCTTAACCAAAAAATGATCATTTTGGATTTCCTTACAACCATAAATCCATAATAAATTCAATTATGGGAAATCCTAGAACGGCCGTCCTTTTATTACAGGACGGCCGTTTTTTTTCCGGAAAAAGTTTTGGAGCAGAGGGTGAAACCATTGGCGAGGTGTGCTTCAATACCGGCATGTCCGGTTACCAGGAAATCCTGACCGACCCTTCTTACTGCCGCCAGATCGTTACCATGACCGCACCCCATATCGGGAACTATGGCGTTAACCCGGAGGACATTGAATCTGATCGTATCCAGGTTGCCGGGTTTGTAATCAAGGAAGAAACATCAGTCCCATCAAACTGGCGATCCACTCAAGCCATTGGCGAGTATCTCCGAGAACATAAAATTGTTGGCATTCAAAGTATAGATACTCGAGCGTTGACAAGACATATTCGCGATAAGGGTGCCATGAATGGCATCATTTCATCTGCAGATGAAAATATTGAACATCTGCAACAAAAACTGGCTCAAGCACCAGATATGAATGGCCTGGATCTGGCGCAGGAAGTAACAACCAAAGCATCCTATCAGTGGAGTTCTAATGGATCAAAATTCAAAGTTGC
>Ga0208895_1000961_pt1 | contig 12550 bp, 14 predicted proteins | sample ETNtaG_10_FD_185765 | JGI IMG/M metagenome (GOLD analysis project Ga0208895, IMG submission 185765) | Marine microbial and viral communities from oxygen minimum zone, Eastern Pacific Ocean - ETNP201302SV82 (SPAdes) (version 2) | ecosystem: Environmental > Aquatic > Marine > Oceanic ... | reverse complement strand
TTTGAACCGAGCTCAGCATGTTGGAGCCGGTCAGTTCCGGTTCCAACGGCCATCGGTGTCCCTCGATGGAGACCACCCCGGCCTGCTCACTGTAGGGAACCCATACGTGCGCCCGCACGCCGTTCCCATGTAGGCTTCCAGCAACGGGGTGGCCGGATCGCCGTGAGTGTCGGGGTCGAACACCAGCGAGGCGTCTCGGTTGGCCAGCAGTCGCGGCGCCAAAAGACAAGTGCTACCAAAGCGGATACAAGGACTAGTGGGCGTTTCATCCGACTTCTCCCGAGAGATATATTCCGCCGTTGGTTCCCGGCGGTCTTCACCGTCGTTACGGGCATTCGTAGCTGGGAATCCATGGCAGCGCAGGCGCGCGTCAAGACTAATGTGAATATTTTCTCAAAATGCTCAGTCGTCTGTTTTTGAATTTTGCGTCATATCTGGCAGACCTTCCCTCAGCAACGCGTTGCAGCTATAGTATTGCCGCACGAATATTCGCACCCGGCCACCGGCCATTTTGCGCGGTGCCAGGGCTGTTTATCCAAATCGGTTGATCAAAAAAACCGGCTGGGCAAGATGACGAAAGGGGGAGAGTCTATGCTAGCGATCTTGGGAGGAACCGGGCCGGAAGGAAAAGGGTTGGCCCTGCGGCTGGCCTTGGCCGGAGAAACGCCGATCCTCGGGTCCCGCGACGCAGCCCGGGGCGCGTCCGTAGCCGAGGAATTGGCCCAGTCTGCATCAGGCATAACGATCGAGGGCTCGGACAATGCTGGGGCTGTAGCGGCTGCTGACGTGGTCTTCCTCGCTTTCCCCTACGAGGGTCAACGCCCGGTGTTGGAAGACCTGGGCCAGGCGCTTAAGGGCAAGATCGTGGTCAGTGTCATCGCCCCCATGAAGTTCGAGCGGGGCAAAGGCGCCAGCGCGGTGGAAGTCGAGGCAGGTTCCGCTGCCCAAGAAGCCCAGGACATGCTGTCGGATTCTCAGGTGGTAGCCGCCTTCCAGAACGCCAGCGCCGAGGAATTGCTGGATCCCGGCGTAACCATGGCGGGCGACGTTGTGGTCTGCTCAGACCATCCTGAAGCCAAAAAGCTGGTGATAGGGCTGGCCAATAAGATCAAGGACCTGCGCGGCGTGGACGGCGGCGGTCTGGCCAATGCCAAGTACGTGGAACAGATAACGCCTTTGCTGGTGAACATTAATCGCATCTACAAGATTCATGCCAGCATCAAGATAGTGGGAATCGAATAATCAAACCGATAAGAAACGAGGGTGAGCAACATGCCTAGAGTAGTGATTGACCTCAATACCCCCAGCGGGCTGGCCGCGGTGAATGGACAATGGAAGTTCGCCCAAGGGCTGGTGCCCGGCGAGCCCAACGAGGGCCTGGTATCCCAGCTTGAAGGGACTCCGGCCCGGCTGCCGGACTATGACGACTCCGGCTGGGAGGTGTGCACCGACCTAGGCAAGTGGATCACCCACGGGTTTTCATTCGTTTGGTACCGGATCAATGTGACATTCCCGGAGACCGTAGACGGCCATCCCACCAAGGGTGTCAGGGTCCAGTTTGAGACGTGCATCGACGATTACGGAGAACTGTGGATCGATGGAGAATGCGACCGGAACCGGGGCGCCGTCCAGGGGTTCAACGTGCCCCAGCGGGTGCTGATGACAGACGATGTGCAGCCGGGCGAGCAGCACACCATCGCGCTGTTGGCCGCCAACGGACCTATGGCTGCCCCGGGCGGAGCAGTCTTCGTGCGCTACGCCAATCTTGCCTTCGAGTGGCGGGAACCCGGGTACTAGGACAATAGGTCACTAGGTCAGTCTGGGTCTTGGGCCAGAGGACGGGCGCGATTCTTCTTCATCGTCGTCGTCGTCGTCGTAGCCAAGAACGTTGTCCGCAGGCTCGAATCCCATGGCCTCAAGGTCGATTCGCAGCTTGCGGCAGAATACCTCGGCGCTCTCGTTCACCGGCAGCGTGATCTCAACCATGCCGTCGGCGACCCTTTGGATGGAGCCGGGGTCTTCTTTGGTGAGTTCAACGCGGACCGACTCGCGGTGTATCCCGAGCGCGTCGGTTACCTCGAAGATCGCCTCCATGTCTTCCATGCCGATCAGTTCTTCAGCCATCACCGTCCTCTCCGAAAGTGTTTCCAGAGGTATGGGTTAATCTTGGAATTTAGTCTTGGGTTTAATCCGAGATTTAATCTTAAATTTAATCTTCTGGCGGCCATTTGGTGCCGCCTTGCAGCGGCAGGTCACCTTGACCGGCGGCTAAAGCTTCGGTCACCAGCCCAACGAATTCTTTCAAGATGACCTCTCCCCAAGCTTGGGCGCGCTCCACCCGGTAAGATGTGCGCCGGCCCCGTTTGGCTCTTCGTTGTTCGGCTTCTTCCAGTCCGGCCGTTTCCTCGTCGATTGCGGCATCCATGGCATCGATGTCGGGCACCAGGGTGTTGGCGGTCTCAATGAACCGGACCATCTGGTGCATCTCCTGGTCCATAACCACGAAGATGGGCACGGTCCCCGCACGGTGTTCCGGCAGCAGGCTGTTGCTCAACTCCAGTTCGTCGTCCCGGTTGAACACCTGAAGGGAGATGTTTGGCGTGCTGTCGGCCAGCTTCAGGATCACCGGGGTCGTGCTCATGGCGTCGCCGCACCAATCGGCGGTGAACACGGCCAGCTTGACCGGCCCGCTCAGCCCATTGAACAGGCCCAGCGAATCGGCCGGGACTTGGACCGTGTCGTAGATGGCCACGAACGGGTCTTTGTTGACCTTGATCTGGTCGATATATTGTTGGGTCGTCATACCCTGTCCGAATTTCTCTTGGTCTAGCCTGGTTTCCTGTGTAGATGCCACAACGCCACCCCCAGGGCTGAATATTACGCGCCTAGTTTCTCAATATTGGCCGCAGTTGGCAATGGGCTAGCTAGAACTGCCCCGGCTCGACGTTTTCCGTAATCATGCGTCATGCTAGAATTGGTCGTCCAAATTTCGTCGAAACCGTCTACGAAACCATTGAAGTTCCATAGCTACCGGAGGCTGCAACTTGACGGATGAAGCCAACACCCCTTTCCTGAAATACGCCATATTCTGCAATGACACTTCAGAGACCGACGACGGCGAACTCACTCTGAACGGCATCATCGATCTCTTTGAATTGCCCGAGCCCGTTGAATCGGACGATTCTGACGACCCGGTGCTGGCCACCGTTGATTACGACCTGGCCTTCTGCATCGGCGGGGTCGAGCCGGGCGACCACTACCTGTTCGTCACGCTGAAGACGCCCGGCATTCCCCTGGAGACTCCCCCGGCGCAGAAGGTGGAATGGGAAGAGGGGATACTCTTCCAGCGCTGGATCAAGACTTTCCGGATTCCCGTGCAGAAGCCGGGCATCCACTCGGCAGCGATCCTCTTCGACGGCATACCCCTGGGCGAGGCGACTTTCTTGGTGCGGTTCAAGAGCAAACAGGCAGAGGCGGAATCCTAACTTTAAAAAGCCCTACGGAAGTTGAATCCAGTATATCGCTTGTCTATAATTGGAACGAGCCTAGAGACGTCTGAAAAACAACCCCGTCAATGGAGCTTAACAGTTGGCTAATCAGACCGGCAAACGCTACGTATGCAGCAAGTGCGGTTCCGAATTCATCGTGACCAAGGGCGGCGACGGCGCCATCGCCTGTTGCCAAACCCCCATGGAACTCAAGTAGAAATACCCCCAAATAAATCCCCCGGAGGACCGCCAGATGGCCAACCAACTCGGCAAGCGATACACCTGTGAAGTCTGCGGCAGCAGCGTGCTCTGCACCAAGAGCGGCGAAGGCGAGATAGACTGCTGCGAAAAGACCATGGAGATTCAAGAACCCCGCAAGCTGCCGTCTTCAGACTAACGCCAGCGCCAACCCCGGGTAAGAAAAGGCCCCTTTTCACACCGATGAGAGGGGGCCTTTTTTACACATCAACGGTCTGTAAATGCGCAGCCGGATTTGCCTAGAGGGGGTGCCTTCATTTATTCGGCAGAATCTTTGGTCTCCGGGTATTCATATGATCTTCTCCGATATGTCCTTGTTTGTTGCCGATCGATTGCCATAATCAGTTCGGTCGCATGATAGTTATCGTCCACGTTACCCTCCCGTTGTAATAATTCAGTAATAGCAAACAAATCCCTTTACCAGAATGCTCAAACCCTCTGGTTTGGTGTGATTTGTCTGAAGGGAGGACAAAGGACGCTACTTTCTAGACCCAGCGGGGTTGCGTATTTAGGGGGACGCCAAAGAGGTGTTTGCCGACCTCTTCGCGGACCAGGTCGGGGGTGCTTACGGCGTGGAGCGTTCCCATGCGGACATCCCGGTAGTACCGCTCAAAGTTGTCTCTTTCGTACAGCCCGTGGGCGCCACGCACTCCGAATAGCCGATCGACGGCTTTCTGGGCGTTCTCCCTGGCCACCAGTCCAGCCATCTCCATGCGGGAGGCGTCCATCGGGACGAAATCTTCGCCGGCTACGGCTTTGTTGGTGATGGAACGGGCCTCTTGGACCAGAAACGCCCGGCCCGACTCGACCCACATCGCGGCGTCTGCAACGGCGAACTGGTTGCCCGGCATGCTGCCTCTGGTTCCCCCCCCCAGGGTCATGCTGCGGGTCTTGCCGAACTCGATGGTCTCATCCAACGCAGTCTGGGCCACCCCCAACATCATGGCCGACATCCAGACCCTGGCCTTGGTCGGCACCTTCAGGGCAACCGGTCCGTTGGGCAGCCACGATTCGTGGGCCGCAGGGAGGACGGCCACGGGCGCCATGTCTTCGGCGACGAACACCTGGTCGAGCAGCACGTCGTTGGTCATGGAGCCCCGGGCCGACATGGACAGCCAGGTCTCTTCGATGGTTAGTCCGGGCTGGGAGGTAGGCACCAGCATCCAACGGTTGTCGCCGTCCACCATAGTGCTGAGGAACATCCAGGTGGAGATGTTGGAACCGCTGACGAAGGGCCAACGCCCTGTAGCGACAAACCCGCCGGGCGCCGGTTTGGTGTCGCCACCGGGGATGGCGGCGTGGGAGATCAATGACCCGCTCTCGACCACGTCTTTGAGCAGTGAATGAGCGCCTTCGCCCATCATGCCCAGGGCCCTATTGCAGAAGACCGAGTGGTTGCCCATGACCCAGGCGGTTGAGGCGCAGGCCCCGCCAATGATCTCGTATAAGGCGATCTGGGTCACCAGGTCTGCTTCGTTCCCGCCGAGGTCAGCGGGGATGGCGACGGTCAGGAGCCCGGCATCGTGCAGGTCCCGAATGTTCTCCACCGGAACCCGGCGCTGCCGGTCGGCCTCCGGGGCGCGCTCCGCGATACGCGCCGCAGCCTGCTTGGCTGCCCGCACTAGCTCTTCTCTGGGCTCGATCAGAACAGGCGGCTGTTCCTTCTTCGCCACCATCGCCATCCTCCATTAGTGGTCGGACATTCCCCCAGGAAACCATTTCCCATCACGGCCGTGACTTATACGCATCCTTCGACGAGGCTCAGGACGAACGATGTGTTGAAACCGTTCGTGGTTCCTTTCCCGGAAGGACGTCGAACCATCTTTTATCATAAGCCAATGACCGGCGGGCCAGTCCAGTAAAATGCTCGGTCTAGGGAACCAGCATGGCCCTGGTGATGGGGGTCTGGCTCTGGTCCCATTCGGCTTGGACGAAGGCATCGTTAACCTCAGCCAAGGGGAACGTATGGGAGACGATCTTGTCGAAGGGTAGAACGTCCTGTTTGCGGACCAGGAAGTTAAGCAGCCTGGGCAGAAGTTCGGGCTTGTACATGAGCGACCCGACGATGTTCTTGCCCGTGAGCAGCTTGGAGGGGTCGATGGACACCTCTTTGCCTCGGACGATGTCACCGATCTCGACGAACGTGCCGCCGTTGCTCAGCATGTCTATGCCTTCAGCCAAGAGTTCGGCCCGGCCCACCAGTTCCATCACCACGTCGGCGCCGCGGCCGTCGGTCAGTTCCCTGACTCGCTGGAGTCTGGTCTCGGGGGTGTTGAACTCTTCGATGTTGATGGTATGGTCAGCACCAAATTCCTCAGCCAGTTCCAAGCGGTTCTCCAGGCGGTCCATGACGATCACTCGGTCGGCGCCCATCTCCTTGGCCATGGCGGTGGCATGGATGCCCAGACCGCCAGCGCCCTGGATGACCACGTAGTCACCCTCGCCGGCTTGGGCCCGGATCAGCCCGGTGGTAACCGTGCCCATGGCGCAGTTCACTGGTCCGAGGATGTTGTCGTCCAGTTCGTCGGGCACCTTGAAGAAGGGATGGCGGGCTGGCAGGTAGAGGTAATCGGAATAGGTGGCTGTGAAATAAGGCCAGATGCCGGCGGCGGGATAGTTACGGTTCATACACCAGTTGGTGTTGCTCTTCAGGCATTGGCGGCAGTGATAGCACGGGAAGACGGCGGCGTAGACCACCCGGTCTCCCTTCTTGATGGGCGCGCCGGCGGAATCGGTCTCTATGCCGTCGCCCAGCACTTCCACCACTCCGGTGCCCTCGTGTCCCATGGCCCGGCCGGTTGGCGGAATGGGCAGGTTTGTCTGGTTCTGGTCACCCCGCCACGTGTGCAGGTCTGAACCGCAGACACCGGCTTGGGTCATGCGGAGTATGACTGCGCCAGGAGCGGGCTCCGGCACTTCATACTCTTCGATCACAAATGGTTTGCCATATTCCTTGCAGACTACTACTCGGCCTTTCATACGTTCCTCCTTCTGCTGGACCTGATACCCCTGACAACCCACTCGAGAGAGAACCCTGAAAATGGTCTTCTAGAGGCTGAAAAGACGCCGGTAACATACCACAACCCTTTGGGAATGGGTACTCGCCCTTCCGCGACTGTTAATCCCACTGATATAGCGATTTCAACTTACCAATCATAGCTTTATACTTGCCGTAACAGCAGTGGTTTGAGATATAGTGATAGGCAATAATCCTTATAGTTTCGGTAATGTGCAGGCTGAAACACTTTCCCTCGCGCGAAAGACGACTGTGCGCCAAAGCAAGTCAGGTCGCTGGTTCTCCGCCGCGAGCATAACCATGGCCTTGGTGTTATTGGCGATCGCGCCGGGTGTGTTTGGCACGCTGGGAATCTTGGTGGGGATGGCTGCCGTGGTCAAAGGGGAGCGCTACCTAGGAATGTTTGGGGATAGTCGCCAGCGCCGTGTTGGCCGTAACCGGTATTACATCGCGGGTGTTTTGGTCAGTTAAGTTAAACCCTCATGTATGACTAGGAGATTGCCGATTTCCGTAGGCGCGGGTTTTGACCCGCTTGGCCTGTCTGACAGGACTACTTGGGATTGCCGACAACTTTGTTGGATCACTTGGTAGGCTTCGCCCTCAAGATTGTATCGACGTGCAACGAGGCGGGTTAAAACCCGCGCCTACGACCATATCGTAGATGCCGTACCTCTACGTAGTTCAGATGCCTCACGATTTCCTAACCCATCAGGCCCTTAGGACCATGACTGGGCCTGCCGAGTGGCGAACAACCCGGTCGGCAACGCTGCCCATCAGCCAACGGCCCATCCCGGAGCGGCCGTGAGTGGTCATGGCAACCAGGGCATCGGGGAACTCGTGGCTCAGATCGACGATGGCCGTGGCGGGATCTCCGTGGAGCAGGACTCCTTCCACCGAAGCCACACCCTCGGCACGGATCCCCTCGGCCAGACGGTCCAGTTGGGCGCGTTCATCGTCATCTGAACTATCGTCAGATACCGCCCGGACCAGGCAGACCTTTGCGTCCAGCCCCTTGGCCAGCGCGACGGCGTGGGGCAAGATGGTCTCCGCCAGAGCCGAGCCGTCCAGAGGGACGATGATGTGCCCCATGGTCCCGTCCAGCGCGGCATCGTTGCCTTCAGCACGGATGATCATCAACGGGGTTTTCACGGCGTGCAGCACCTTGTCGGTGACACTACCCATGACCCACCGGCCGGCGCCCGAGCGGCCGTGGGTGGATATGACAATCAGGGTGTCCTCGACCTTCTCAGACTCCAACACGATATGCTCGGCTGCGGTCCCAAAGGTGTGGGCGACTTTCTTGCCATCGGTCTCGGCCCTCTCCGGCCCGTGGAGCACGGCAGTGGCAGCCACGCCGGCTGACTCCAGGTTAGTCTTGGCCGTGCCCATGGCGGTCATGATCTCCTCGCGGAAGTGTGCCGTTGCTTCGTGCCGGTCTTGGAACTCGAAGGGCTCGGGATAGAAGAACTCCGGCTCTGGGTCGAACACCCGGAACAGCTCCACCTTGGCGTCGAACTTCTTACCCAGGTTCCTGACATATGGAAGAACCCGGTCGCCCATGGGTGAACCGTCCAATGGCACCAAGATTCGTTTGTACATATCGTTGCCTCCCCTTCTCGATAGTGAGTGTGCCCAGCCAATCTTCTTAGCTGATCGGCTCTTCCAAGCCTTTTGAACATTGCCTCATCTGAATCTTAATGACCGAATCTGTATCCAAAAATGGGCAACCGGCTCTGGCTGGACGGCCAGACGGGTCATCATTCCCGGGCCACATGGCCGTTTCGGTATCAAATTTCTGGCGATGGCCACTTTTGACACCCCTTAGGGCCACTGCTACACTCGCCCCAATCTGGAAAGGGCCTCTAAAAGGCCCCATTTGGAGGCTCATCCATGCCCGCTCGAACGGGGCAGCAATACATCGACGGCCTGTCTAAGAACCCTGCTGAAGTATGGATCAGCGGCGAGAAGGTTAAGGACGTTACCACTCACCCGGCTTTCCAGAACGGAGTGCGCTCTCTGGCGGCCCTTTACGACCAGCAGCACGACCCGGCCACCAAGGACGCCATGACCTTCAAGTCGCCGTCCTCGGGAGACCAGGTCGGGCTATCGTTCATCATCCCCAAGACCATCGACGACCTGGTCAAGCGGCGCGAGATGATGACCAATTGGGCGTGGGAAAGCTGCGGCATGATGGCCCGTACCCCGGACTTCCTTAACAATGCAGTGTCCGGCTGGGCCGGGTCGTCGGACTACTTCCTCGACAACCGGCCCGAGTTCAAAGACAACGTGCTGCGTTACCACGAACATATCCGGGAGAACGACCTGACGCTGACCCACACACTGGTGAACCTGCAGCGCAGCCGCAATGCCGCAGTAGTCGACAACATCGAAGAACAAGTCGCCCTGACGGTGGTGAAAGAGACCGACGCGGGAATCGTGGTGCACGGAAGCCGGATCTTGGCCACTCTGGGGCCCATCTCGGACGAGATCGCCGTCTATCCGACCCGCACCCATATCCTGGGCAAAGACGCCTGGCGGCAGGCATTCTCCTTCGCTCTGCCCTGCGCCACCCCCGGGATGAAGTTCATGTGCCGCGAGAGCCTGGACCTGGGCCGCTCCAGCTTCGACCACCCCTTGGGAGCCAGGTTCGAGGAGATGGATGCACTGGTGTTTTTCGACAACGTCCTAGTGCCCTGGGAGCGGGTGTTCTTGCTGGGCGACGTGGACATGTGCAACGACTATGCAGCGGCCACCCACTCCACCTCCCACACCGGGCAGCAGGTGGTCAACCGCACCGTGGTTAAGACCGAGTTCATCCTGGGACTCGCGTCACTGATGGCGGAAACTCTGGGTTCAACCGAAGTGCCCCACGTTCAGGAGCGCATCGGCGAGATAGTGGTCTATCTGGAGACGCTGAAGGCCTGCGTGCGGGCCGCCGAGGCCGACGCCAAGCTGAACCAATGGGGTGTTATGTGCCCGGCCCAGGGCCCGCTGGTGGCCGGTCGAAACCTGTACGCCAAGGTCATCTACGCCAGGCTCGCCGAGATCGTTCAACTACTGGGCTCCAGCAGCCTGATGGCCCTGCCCACAGAAGCCGACTTCGATACCCCCATATCGCCGGATCTGGAACGCTACTTGGCCACCGACACGACGGGCGCCAAGGACCGGGTGCGTTTGTTCCACCTGGCCTGGGACGTGGCCTGCAGCGCCTTCGGGGGCCGGCAGGTGCTCTATGAGCGCTTCTTCGGAGGAGACCCGGTGCGCAACGCTATACTCCTCTACCAAAGCTACGACAAAACCCACGCCATGGACCGGGTGCAACGGTTCCTGGAACGCGAGGGGTGAGCGCGGCATGGCCCTTGGAATATCGCTGCCGAAACGGTATAGTATTCCATACGCCTATTATCAATATCCATCGTGATACCCCATTTGAAAAGCCCTGAGATCAGGGGAGGATTAGGAGGACTGATATGCCCAAACCCACGAGAATCGGCCACCTGGTTATCAACGCCAAAGACCTTGAAGCAGCCACCAATTTCTACACCGACGTGATCGGCTTTGAGATTGCTCTCGAGCGCCCTGGCTTCGGGACTTTCTTGACCGCCGGTGAGATGCACCATGACCTGGCCATCTTCCAGGCGCCCGAAGGGGCCGCGGATACCGCCGACGGTGATATCGGCCTGAACCACATGGCAATTGAGGTTGCTGACTTCGAAGAGCTCACGGAGTACTACCACAAGTTGCAGTCGTACTTCGAGGATTCAGAGCTGCGGACCACCGACCACGGTATGACCCGGAGCATCTACATCAAGGACCCGGAAGGCAACGGAATCGAGTTGTATTGCAACTCCCAAGAAAGCGCCGAAGAGGGTCTAGCCATCATGCGCAACCCCGAGCGCAAGAACACGGAGTTGGTCTTCGACTAGACCTTCTTCTACTAACTTAGGAACCAAAAGAGCCCCGCCCTTCCGCGGAAGGGCGGGGCTCTTTTTTGTAATCAGCCATCAATTCGCCCTTTTACTAGTCCACATACAGACCTGAGAAAGGCTCAAACCCCGGGGCATAGGTGACCCGCCTGTCCGCTCCTCGCGAAAAATAGCGCTGGGTCAGTCCAATCGACTGGTAGGTATCTGCCGACAACTCGTGGAGGCACAGTATCTGTGGGCACTGCCCCAACGGTCCGAGAGATCTTTGAATATCTTCCGTGCACGAGGCCATCTGGACCAACCGCACCGTTTCGCCTGGCGCTTAGCCGTTGAGCACGTTTAATATGCGAACCTCTTGGTAGAACCTGTCGGGCAAACCACTGCCGCCCGACGGCTCCATCTTTATATCGCCAACCGGGATTCCGTGAATGATCACGGCGGCCCCATCCGACGTTACGGCCTGGTCGTCTGCCCGAATCCTGGGTATGAAAGCGAATATCTTCCTCTGGAGCTCTGTTAGTTCTCTGTCACTCGTCGTCGCTCTCGGATCACACTCATCGGACTCGATGATGGTCCAATCCGACTTATCGACGGGCGCCGGGCTGGGTTTGGCGGTAAGATCAGTCAGCCCTTGGGGAGTGGACCAGCCCCTGGCTAGTTGCGCGTTGAAGGCAGCAATGCCCGTGAGGCCAACAGCGGCTTCCTTTGTGTCAGGAACCTCTATGGTTGCGGTGGGGTACTCGGCTACGAACCCAGTGGTGGGTCGGGCAGGCACGCCATCGCTTTCGCCAGCTGAGTCGCCGCAGCCAGCAAGCGCCACACAACGCTCAAACCGACCAGGAGGGATCCTGGAAATCTTATAAGCATCCAGGTATCAGCGTCCACAACCAAAAATTGGCAGGTCTAAATCAACTTGTATGGTACATCTGTTGACAATGCCGCCTGTTCTCAGGGAGTGGGACCGCGTCATGTAGAATCACTGCACCAAACACGCCACCCAAAGGACTCAATAGTTAATAATCCATCTATCTTGGCGGCGGCCCTAGACCTAGACGGCACGGTCATCGGCCGCGACGAAAACATCTCACCGGCAGTCCACGAGGCCATCGTGCGGCTAGCCGGGCTGATACCTGTGTTCATCGCCACCGGGAGGGAGCCCGCCGATGTCCTGCGGTACTCCAAGGAACTGGGCCTGACCACGCCGCAGCTCTGCGACGGCGGCGCCAATATCCTTGACCCGGTGCGAGAAGTATCGACGTGGACTGCTCCGTTGGGGCCGGCCAATGCCGAATTGGTTGTCACCAGACTCAGGGAGATCGGCGCAGCATTCGTCGCCACCCACGCAGACGGCGCCGCCAGCACCTTTGACGACGTTCCCGGCTGGGACCTAATCCGCGTGTCGGCTCTGGACATGGATGAGGCCACCGCCGACGCCCTCGCCAAAGAGTTCAGCGGCAACAAGGACATGTACGTGATCAAGGCGGTGCTGCCCTACAACGGTCTCTGGGCCATCGACTTCACGTTGGCTGGCGTGGACAAAGCCTCGGGAATCTCGCGAGTGGGCGATACGCTCGGCGTGGGGCCGGCCAACATGGTGGCCGTGGGTGACAGCTACAACGACCTGCCCATGCTGGAGGTCTGTGGGTTCAGTATCGCCATGGGCAACGCGCCAACCGAGGTCAGGGCTGCGGCCGATTTCGTGGCACCCTCGGTCGGAGAGGACGGGCTGGCCGTGGCGATAAATAACTACGTGCTGCCGAGGCTAAACGTATAAATCAGCGCAGCGCCGGCACGACCTCTTTGCAGAAGAGGCTGATGGACTCAGCCACCTTCTCACGGGGTATCAAGCCGCCGACGTTGGT
>Ga0208895_1000956_pt1 | contig 12598 bp, 11 predicted proteins | sample ETNtaG_10_FD_185765 | JGI IMG/M metagenome (GOLD analysis project Ga0208895, IMG submission 185765) | Marine microbial and viral communities from oxygen minimum zone, Eastern Pacific Ocean - ETNP201302SV82 (SPAdes) (version 2) | ecosystem: Environmental > Aquatic > Marine > Oceanic ... | reverse complement strand
GATTCTTCCCATTTCCTTATCCACTCCCCCACACGTTTCTTTCCGTAGGCATTTTCCCAAGCAGAAACGATGTTATCCACCGGTATATCAACGAAAGTACCGTGGTATTCCAAATATTCCATGAACTTGCGGTTATTCATATCATAGGAATGAAACAGAGAATCTTCCCGGCCATTGAATTCTAGAGGAGCCACATCATGCTTTTGGCACAGCTCCACGTTGAACGCAGGTGTCGCTCGAACCCACTTATCCAAGAGATGAAACTCAACGAAGGCGTGATACACAAAGTTGTCATTGCCCAAAAATTCTATAAACTGTTTCGTCGCCAAGTGATTTCGGACATCGGCAAAACCTACTCGCGTGGGGATTCCGGCAACGCGGCCAACAGCACAGAGAAGCGACGCTTTCCCAATACAAAAGGCCTTTCCACTTTTCAGCACATTGCTGGCTCTGTAGTGTTCCGGAAGAAAGAACGGACGGTAAGGATCGTACCAGATCCCATCCCGGACAGCATAGTAGAGACTGACTGCTTTTGCAACCGGATCGTCATCCACATTTTTCAATAGGTCCTCGGTGTACGCCACGATCTGATCGTTATCACTGTCAATAACAGATGCAGGAGAAAGGTATTTACCGTGAATATCTTCTGGACGAGTGGATGATCCCATTATGTAACGGCTATTTTCATACTTCAGCGGTAGCCCAGCCCCAGCTGTTATAACCTACAAAACGAGGTGTTGACGGCAGATACATGGTATGAAACGACCCAATTTTATAACCGTTCATTTCAATTAAAGCCTGAATATTTCGTGTTAAATGACAGCCACCTGCCACAATTTTCCATATAGGCTCCACGTAGCGCTGAAAGCGCCGAACCCGCTTGTCCGGAGCCTCACCGTGTTCACAAAATAGAAGTTTGCCTCCTCTCTTCAGAACCCTGTAAATCTCTCTTAACGCTTCTCCCGGTTCCGGTACAGTGCAAAGGGTATAGGTGCAGACAACCGTATCCACAGCATCGGTTTCAAGAGGAATGTCCCCCGCCTCACCAATGATGCACTCCACCTCAAAATCTGTCTCTTCGATTCTTTCCAGCGCCAGTTTTTGCATCCCTTCAGACGGATCGATACCGACGACCCGGTTAACATTATCACTTTTATAGAAAGGAAGATTCAACCCGGAACCAAACCCGATCTCAAGGACCACACCTGCCGCCTTAGGAATCACTTTGGTGCGCTGGATCCGAATAGGTTTTGTGCCACACACGAAGTTTGTGATGTGTGGTGAAATGAATTGTGACCAGATATCTGTCATTGCTAACGCCTGTGTTCGTCAATCTGAACCAGGCTGCTTCAGTTTACATCAAGGTTGAGAAAAGGTCAAGAGTGAGACCACAAAAAAACATTGCTTTCATCTATCGCAGCTGAAACACCAGTACATACTGATAGGGTAGTTTTGCCGAATTCGATAATTGCCGGTAGCCGGCGGCAGTTAGCTCTTCGATCACAGTTTCTTTCGACAGCTTCATTTCTTCTTGGGGACCCACAGGCAGTTCGCCCTTTCTGAAATCGACTATGGCCAGTCTGCCATTCGGCTTGAGGTATTGCTTCAGATTCTCAAAATAGTCACCGCGATGAAGGATATGGTGATATGTGTTGCAGATGAAGACCAGATCCACTTTTTCCGGGATCTTCGGATCGTTTGCTTCTCCCAGAATACTTTCCAGATTAGGAAGATTGTCTCGCTTTGCCCTGGCGTTCAGGTAGTCCACCTGGTTCGGTTCAATGTCAATACCGTAGACACGACCACTGCTGGCGGTGCGTGCAAATCGAATCGGGAAATAACCCGTGGCCGAGCCGATATCGGCAATAACATCTTCCTTGCCGATATCCAGGGATTCTATCACTTCGTCCGGTAGCTGCCATTCGTCCCGCGTTGAATCTTCAAAAACACCGGCCCATTTTTCGGCGTCGTCAAAACGGTGGTGGCCGGATTGTTCCTCTTCGGTCATCATTTTGTGCTGTACCTTGTGCTGCGCCAACAAGACCGAAAATAGAACAAGTAAAATCAGAATTGGTGTTTTCATTGCTCCTCCAAGTTCGATCATATACAGGCCCAGGTCCAATCGAAAATTACTACAGAACTCACGATCTGCCCGTTCTATAATGAGTCGCAGCGGTTGATGACATTCAACACCAAAAGGCTCCCATCCCACTCGCTTATTTTTGTGGAAAAATAGTTGCCGCATCTTAAACTTTCACAGCCAAAAGGAGGCAATCATGAAAACAACAAAACTGTTACTTTTAATAACTGTGTTCTTCAGCGGTGTTCTGCTCGCTGGAGACAAAGAAGACGTTATCAAGCAGATAATGACAAGCAACGATTATTTAAATAAGAACAAAACGAACATGTCTGAATATTCAAAAGATGGTGCGTTGGAGTTCTGGTCCAGTGGCGGTCTGTTGCATGAGGTCGGACCCGATGGCCGGTCTGATGAATATGACAGTGTGAATATGAACATTAAACATGTTCAGATAATTATTCTGGTTCCGAAAAAGGCTGCGGTAGCCATGTACTACTCAGAAGGCTCCATGACACCTAAAGGATCTAAGCCGGTGGGCCATTATATGACCCGTGTTACCCAGGCATTTGTTAAAGAAAACGGCGAATGGAGGGTTAGAGCTTCTCACTGGTCCCCAATTATGGGGGGAACCGGCACCAGTCAAACAGCCACTAACTGAGTAAACAGATATATAATCAAATAAGAAGGAGATCATCATGAAAAAATTAATTCCCGCAATTCTTGTTGTAACTATTCTGATAATTTCATGTAACAACACTAGCGATTCAACAGAAGGAAAATATATTGAATGGGAGGGGGAGAATGAAGTTGCCAATGCCATGGTCAGTAAAGGTATTTTTCACTTTTTGAATGTTGAATGGGAAAAGGCATACTCTTTTTTCACAGGGTCACTTGAGGTTGACTCATCCCTCTTTGCCTCTCATGTTGTTCTGGCCTGGTTAACCCCTGATGGAGAGGCCGCTGAGATGCATAAATCAAAGGCCAGGGAGCTTGTAAAGGGAAAAAACGAAAACTCAAACCTCATGGTTTCTCTTTTTGATATCGACTTGCCTGCTGGTGAGGAAAGAAGGGAAAAAAGGCATGAGATCTGGTCCAAAATGCATGAAATAGAGCCTGATGGTTGGTTCATTCACTATTACTATGCTACTACAAAACCAACCCCTAAAGAGAGAATTGATGAATTGAAAGTTCTGCTTGATAAAAACAAAAGTTCCGGTGCAAGCTATGCTCATATTCTCAATATGTTAGGTTATCTGCACTACGGTGAAGATGAAAAGGCAGCCGCTACATCTTATTTTGACAAATACCTTGAGGCATACCCTGAAGGGTACAATCCCCTCGATTCCATGGGTGAGTTTTACTTTAATGAAAAGGAATATGAAACAGCATTGAAATATTACGAAAATGCCCTCGAAAAATTTCCCTTCTCTGTTTCAGCTACAAATAAGGTTAAGGAGATCAACGAACTGCTTGGCAACTAATATCTGTTCTTTTGCTAACACACAAGGAGATAATCATGAAAAAGACACTAATCGTATTAAGCACCCTCTTGCTTGCCCTGCCCGCTAGGGCTGCCGCAGGGGATCTGGAAGATATTGTTTCTGCCATTGAAAAACGTTGGACAGACACCGCAAAAAAACAGACCAGCCCAAGAGACTCTAATCCAGCCGGAAGCTGGCTGGCAACTTCCGAAGGGGGATTGTGGCAATTTCAGACTCCCGCAGAGACTGTAAGTATGATCACAGATTCACCAAATACCCTAGTTTTTCAGCCTATGCACATTAACGTGCAGGTCATGGGCTCCAAAAAGGATGTTGCTCATGCGGCATATTATCTTGTCGGAAATATTATGAGAGATGGTAAGCCTCTTGTTAGCAATTACAGGACAAGAGCCTCCGAAGTGTTTGTAAAGATTGGTGGGAAGTGGCTAAACAGTGGTGCTCATTACAGCCCTCTCTACGGTGGCTCGGGTGTGGTGTTTGAATAAAACATTAAAGCAAATCTGCTGAAAACAAAAAGGGGCGGTTAGAACCGCCCCTTTTTATACTGTTTATATTGCTATATTTATCTGGGCGGACTGCTCGCTTCCCTAACATATCTCCAGAACTCTGCCCGACGCGCCTTAGGACTGGACTGAACAATTTCAGAAAACTCATTCATATAATCAGCCCATGAACCTTTCCCGTGAACTTCTTCATACATTGAAACAAATGTTGCATTTTCGAGGTCAGCCCACTTATCCACTGAACTTGCGAATAGCCAGGTACTTCTGTCACCACCACTCTCAAGACGATACCATCCGTAACTAGCATTTGTCTTCTTTACTTCATTAACCTTTTTAATTTTCCTGGCATTCTCTATCATTCTGGCATTCATTCCGGGGTTAATATTATAAAACCACATTCTGGCAAAATCCCCGTATTCAGTGGTGCCCCGACCATTATAACTGATATCAGGTAGATAAGCCCATGTTTGCATGTTTCCCGTCTTCTTAACATAGGTATTAACATTTTTCATCCAGTAATCGCGTTGTTTCTGAGGAGGGGGAGTGTCAAAGTCAGACCATGTGGTCCCAGCCTGTCCCCGTACGAACTGACCCTGACGTGGACCGTCAATGATCTCCCAAGTATTGAATCTGCGTGAACCTTCCTTGCTGTTGAACCTTCTGGTCTTTTTACCCGCGGCTTCGATAAACTCCTCAGCCATACCTTCTTTCACCGTTATATATCGAATCCGTGAAACGGGCGGTGCGTTCTGTGCAATCAGATCATTACACCAGAATAAAACAAGTAACAGTGCTATCATCCGTTTTAACATCATACTACTCCTTTTTGTTATTAGTGATGTATTACAAAAGCCCCTGCCCCTCTCGCGTGAGGTGAAACCTCCGTAGCAAGTCAACAAAAATCAATTTATATAAAAAACGGGAGAATTCGCCCAGGTTTGCAAGGGAGTTTTTTTATCTTTAACCAGATATTGCTTCAACGCATTACCTATTTCGACCCGAGTCGATTCTTTTTCTCCGCTGAATTGATCAATAACATTTTTCAGTTGATCAACACTGTTTTTTCTATCAGAGGAGGTTGTGTAATGATTCAATGCTCCCACAAACACTGCCACATCATGCCACCGACCAATGAGATCTGTTAACAATTCAGAATCACTTTGAAGTTTCTCGATCTCAACAGAGGGGTTCAGATCATGCATGAGTCTTAGTGCCGCCCGGACGTTCTGAAGATGAATCCTCATCTTATGCACTTTCTGATTATCGTTAAGCAAATCCAGAAGAGCTCCCACCTTGTTAAACTTTCCCATAAGGTAAGCTACCGACTGTTTCGCCACCTGTCCATCGGACAGGGTGTTCATCCGTTCCAGTAGGGGTTTGTTCAAGACCTCAAAGGCTGAAAAATTAAAGTTGGCACCCTCAGCAAGCAGATCGGCCGTAGCTGAATCTTTACTCTCAGAAAGATAGTCCCGGTAAAGCGGGAGCAAACCGGGTCCCACCTCATACAGGAGAGCTTGATTCACATGGATTTCCCGGAGAAACCCGGCTTTACGGAAAAGGGATGAGAACAGCTCATAATGGGGGGTTTTTTTGAAAACTTCATCACTGAATATTTGCGTGAGGGACAGGACAGTCCTGATTCTTTTTATAAAAACACGGAGCTGATGGACATCCTCCACTCCTTGTCTTTCCATGGTGTAGTCAAAATAGGTTTTAAACCACCATATCTGATCACTGTAATGCTTTTCCAGACCGTTTTGCATGTGCCAAACTTACCCGATTTAACATCCAAAAAGGAAATTCAAACAGCTCAAAAATTCATCCTCACTATAGCTCCTTTATGGAAATATCTGATTTTCGGGAGTGTCAATTGAGGGAAAATATGGAATCGACTGTTTGCGAAGTGTCTTCCGCCCCGTAATTTCTTCTTCAAATACATACTGTAACCAATCCTTAACGAATGTAATGACAACAGTCACATTAAATATAAACGGCGAAATCCGTAACCTGGAGATAGATGGAAGCACTCCTCTTTTGTGGGTTCTCCGCGACGAGCTCAAACTGACCGGCACAAAATACGGATGCGGCCGCGGACTTTGCGGTGCCTGTACCGTTCACGTTAATGGAGAAGCAACTCGTTCCTGCGTTACGGCTGTTGAAACTGTTGAAGATGAAGAGATTCGAACAATTGAAGGTTTGGGAAAAAATGGAGCCTCTCATCCTGTACAAAAAGCGTGGATAGCTGAAGATGTGCCCCAATGCGGCTACTGTCAGTCGGGGCAGATCATGACTGCGGCGGCTCTTCTATCTCAAAGACCAAATCCCAGCAAACAGGCAATAGATAACGCAATGAAAAATAATATTTGCCGTTGCGGCACTTACTTGCGTGTCCGCAGAGCGATACACCGGGCGGCAAAGGAGCTGAACCGTGGTTGAAAATTCGTCAGTCAGCCGCAGAGATTTCATTAAGACCGCCTCCGCAGCTGGAACGGGACTTGTCATAGGTTTCTACCTTCCCTCACGCAATCCGCTTGAGGCGGCTGAGGCTGGGCTAGGCAAACCCTTTGTTCCCAACGCCTGGATCACGATACAGCCTGACAACCAGATCACAATAATTGCTGGAAAATCAGAGATGGGTCAAGGAGTATGGACATCCCTGCCCATGATTATCGCCGAAGAGATGGATGCAGACTGGTCGAAAGTAAAGATCGAACAAGGCGTCGCAACAAGAGAAACCACAGGTAGCTTTACGGGGGGAAGTACCTCTGTTCGGAATAGTTGGACAAAACTTCGCAAGGCCGGTGCCACCGCCAGGGAAATGCTTCTCACTGCCGCCGCCCGGGAGTGGAAAGTCAGCAAAAGTGACTGTACTGTTAAAAACAGTACCATAAGTCATCCTGCTACCTCAAGGCAGCTCACCTTTGGCCAACTGACCGTGGCGGCATCGACAGAGCGCCTGCCGAAAAAAGTTGCCTTGAAAGATCCTTCCCAATTCAAACTTATCGGAACGGATATTCCCCGCAAGGACACGCCCCTTAAAGTAGACGGGTCCGCTCAATTTGCCATGGATGTGGACCTGGCTGGTATGGTCTATGCCATGGTGGTGCGGTCGCCCAGTTTCGGTGGGACGGTAAAAAATATGGATCTCAGCCGGGCGGAGATGATAAACGGCATCCTGAATATTTTCGAAGTGTCAAACGGCGTAGCGGTTGTGGGTTCCACTACATGGGCTGTGCTACAGGCGAGGGATCTTCTCGACATTACCTGGGGTCGGGGGAAATCCGCTGACCTAGACTCTGAATCAATCACAAAACAGCTCACTCATGCAGCCGGTAAGAAGGGGGCTACCGGTAGAAAAGAAGGAAACCCCGAAAGAGCTCTGAGAAATGCCGGCAAGGTTATCAATGCTGTGTACGAAGTCCCTTTTCAGGCCCACGCTACCATGGAGCCGGTCAACTGTGTAGTGGACATACAGCCCGATCTGTGTCGCATTTGGGCTCCCACCCAGGCTCCCGTCCAAGCGATAAAACAGGCTGCCGAAATTACGGGCTTACCGGAAGAAAAGGTTCAGATGCATGTCTCTTTCCTGGGAGGCGGCTTCGGCAGGAAGTCATTTAATGACTTTATTGGCGAGGCCCTTGAAGTGGGGAACCGCATAAAGAAACCAGTGAAGCTCGTCTGGAAGAGAGAAGACGATACCCGCCACGATTATTACCGACCGCCCAGCCGGCATATTATGTCCGGTAGTCTTGATAAAGATGGCGAACTTGACGCCTGGAAACATAAAGTTGTGGCACCGTCTATCTTATTTACTCAGATTATTCAGTACCCTTTTCCGTTCAAAGATAAGCTGGCCAGTTACGTGGCTCTGGAAGGAGCCAAGAATATACCCTATGAAATACCCCATATGCGGATTGAATATAAGTCAATACAAGTCGGGGTCCCTTTGGGATGGTGGCGTTCCGTTTACGATTCGCAGAACGGTTATGCCAATGAATGTTTCATGGATGAAATGGCCCATACAGCCAATGTTGATCCGGTAAAGTTTCGACTCAATCGTCTGAAAAACTCACCACGTGACGCGAGAGTCTTACGCCTGGCTGCGGAAAAAGCCGGCTGGGGGAATAAACTGCCGGATGGACACTTTCAGGGCGTTGCCAACCATGCTTCTTTCGGGTCCTATGTTGCTCAAGTTGCGGAACTGTCTGTGGCCGATGACGGCACAGTAAATGTCCACAAAGTCATCTGCGCCGTTGACTGTGGGCAGGTGGTCAATCCCTCTATCGTTAAAGCTCAGATGGAAAGCGCCATTACCTACGGTCTGTCAGCAACGCTAAAAAGTGAAATCACAATCAAAAATGGAGAGGTGGTCCAGAGCAATTTTGACGATTTTGATGTTTTGAGAATTGACGAAATGCCTGAAGTGAAAGTGTACATTGTAAAGAGCACAGAAGCGCCTGGTGGTGTCGGTGAACCCGGCCTGCCGCCTATCGCACCGGCTGTTACTAATGCTGTTTTCGCTGCCACAGGAAAAAGAGTTCGAAAACTTCCCATCAAGCCGGAACAGTTAGTTGGTTAACTTTCCCCCACCGGGGTTAGATCTAACATTTCGTTTGATGAAGGGAACATCAATGAACAGACAGATAAATCAGATTATTAAGATAGTGATTCTCTTTTCGGGACTTCTACTCCACACCGCTCTTCAGGCCCAAACCGTAAAGGCACTGGTAGGCGGTACCCTCATCGATGGGTACGGCGGTCATCCTTTAGAAAACAGCGTCATTCTCATCCAGGAAAAGCAGATCAAGGCTGTGGGGCAAATAGGCTCTCTGGCTGTGCCAGCGGGTGCCGAGATCATCAGCACCGAAGGGATGAGCGTCCTGCCTGGCCTTTGGGATATGCATGTTCACTTGATGATCAATGGCCACGCCGATTACGACCATTGGGACAAGACATATCCAAGCCGCTTCAGGGATGAGATCATGCCCGCCTCAGCAAAACAGCTGCTCCTGGCTGGTATCACCAGCGCCCGCGATCTTGGTGGACCGCTGGACGATGCACTGGCCGTGAAAAAAGCGATAAATGACGGCAAGATTCCCGGCCCAACCCTTTATGTCTCCGGCCCTTTTATTCAGCACAAACCGTACCCCGGCACCGAACAGTTCAGGTGGGGCGTGCAAGGTGAAAAGGACGCCCGCGCCAAGATACGAAAACTGGCCAAGGCTGGGGTGGATGTTATCAAGCTAATCGATCAAGACCAGATGACCATGGATGAAGTGGTTGCTGTGGTGGACGAAGCTCATAAGAACGGACTGAAAGTGGTGAGTCATTCCCATCGGCCTGAAGAGATCCGCCGAGGCGTTAAAGCTGGCGTGGACAACTTTGAACATACGGGTCTCTCCAGCGCCCCCGAATATCCACCCGATGTCATGGCCATGCTTAAGGAACGGACGGCGCAAATGAATCTAGGGCCTCTCTACTGGACACCCACCGTCTCCATACTGTTCAACTATGAGTATATGCGGGATTTTCCCGAAATGCTGGACGACCCCTCTTGGAAAGAGGGCTTGTCACAGGACATTATTGACGACATCCGAGCATCGCTGGCAACCCCCGACAGGCTGCCCTACTACCAGCTGACGCCCATTAGACGGCCTACTTTGAAGAAAAAATTCCAGCAGCTCCGGGAAGCAGGGATAGTGCTGATGATCGGCACTGACAGCGGCGTCCCCATGCTCTTCCATAGCCAGTCCACCTGGAATGAACTGGACATTTGGGTGAACCACTTTGGCGTTCCAGCCATGGAAGCCATCCGGGCGGCTACCTATTGGCCCGCCAAGTTCATGGAACAGGAAGATAATTCAGGTACCATCGCCGTCGGTAAATATGCAGATATCATCGCTGTCCGGGGCGATGTGCTGAGGCACATCAGTCATCTACAAAACGTTGATATGGTGATCAAGCACGGGGTGAGGTATAAATAAAAAACCCCTCGGAAACAGGGTTTATCAGAAATTTATCTAGGTGCAAGGTATTCCTTGACACCATATGCTCCTTCCAGAACCCTAAATCTGAAACAGACAGGTCAATTTCAGTACTTGTGCTTGCTGGATTAAATCATTCCCCCCGCCGCTCAAATCGTAGCGCTGATTCAAAACGATAAAAAGATCGCTCCCCGGTGTATGAATCCAGTTGATACGCCAGTAGATCTGAAGCTGTTCTGAAAAATTATCGTACTGTATCAGGGCCTTACCGAACCATTCTCTGTTTAGTGCCATTTCAGCCGTTACGGCATAAATAGCTGCGGTAAACTCTCCTTCTTCCGGCATATCAATAATGTTGCGATTCACCGATCCGTATAAAGTAAGATGGTTTGAAAACAGTTTACCAATTGAACTGACCAGGCTGGTCTGATCTCCCCCAAAATAATTACCTTGCGTAAAGCGGAGCTCAGCCCAAAGTCCTCGACTTTGGTTGGACCGCGCGGAAAATTCAAACTTTTGGTCCTCATATTCACCGTTTGGAATCTCGATTCCATTCTTCAGATAAAAAGGATCTGCCAATCGTTCAATATTTTGGATAACCTTAATACCGATCCGGTCCTTGGACTCCAGGTGTGCTTCTATCCCACCACTTAATACGCCAGTCTCTTTGACACCACTGTGGTTCCTTACGTCGCGGGCATAAATGCTAAACTTCCATTGACGAATCAATTCATCACCATCGCCCACCCTGGGTGTGAAACCGGCCATTATCCCAGTGCCGATCATATCATCTCGCTGGACAAAACCGAGTCCCGGCCGAAAATCTCTACCTACATGATGCTGACCCGTGGACAAATAATATCGATCATTCTGTAAATCTACACGAATCATGGAGGCGGAGGACGGTTTTCCCAGGTCGGAATCATTTACTTCACTGTACCAGGCTGAGATACTGCTGCTTCCCCAAAAGCGCATTTGCCCATCGATGCCAAATACTGAATTTGTACCTCCACTACTGGATAAATCTGTAATAATTGCACCTACTGTTGTACGGTCCCGTACATCAGAGCGCAAGCGGATTGCACTGTATGCAGTGGCCGGCAATCCATTCTCAGCCCTAGTATGAATATTTAGCGCACCGACGGACGTTTTACCAACCTGTCCATAAAGTCTGGAACCCCCCAGCACGTCCTGATTCAAGCCGATGCGGCGACTGAAAAACATTTCCGTCTGGCGGGGATTGCCGAATGCAAACAATTTTGCTCGGGTAAGAAAAAATTCCCGTTTTTCCGGATAGAACAGATTGAATCGGGTTAGATTTATCTGGACATTATCCGCTTCAACCTGAGCAAAATCTGTATTATAAGTCAGGTTGAGAGTGAGGTTGGATTTCAAGCCATAGAATAAATCCAAGCCGGCGTCTTCGATACTTTCGCTACTGTTTCCATCTTCAGTTTCTTGTTTTTGAGTTCCTCCAATTCCATAAGGTTTTATCTGAATATTCTTACCACGCTTGATATTTTCTAGGCCTGTCAAGTTTGCGTATTGAGAAACTTGAAAAATGCCCGAATTATAATTAAGAGGAATATGGGGCCAGATGACGCTCTCATTTTTTCGGTTGATTTGACGCATAATGGCAATGCCCATTGTCAAATCTTCTTTGTCGGGAAACCGCAGGGTCGTCCAGGGAATAGCAAGTTCCATGATCCATCCAATATCAGTAATCCTGCCTTCACTAATGTAAACACCGTCCCAAGCCCATTCATCCAGACTTGGTTTATTCTCATCGGTAATCAGGGCATCATCCTGTGTACCCAGAGGATTCATTTCAAAGAAGTAGGCATTGCGCCGGTCATGGTAGGTGTCCAGGCCGATCCAAACAAAATCATCCCGGTGTATCCATCCCCCGCGGCTCAGAATGGAGGATCTGATAAGTTCCGGGTTCTTATCGTGAAAGGTGAGTCCCATGTAGAGGTATTTACTATCGTAAGCTATTCGCATTTCCGATTTTTCACTGGGCGTATCCCCATCATGAGGCAAGCGCTGGACAAATTCAGTAATGGGTTGAATGGTCTGCCAGATGGGTTCATCCAGAACACCGTCTACAGTGATTGGGCTATCAGTCCAATGGGCTGTAACAGTAGGCCGATCTGAAGCAGACAAGATGCAAACCGCCAAAAAAACCACCGAAAACAAACGGCTGTTCATGGTTTGCTTGGGAATGCGCGTTAATTCCATATTCCGGAACGTGCTATTTCCACCACAATTGTATAAGCTCTTGTCACTTTTTTATCCTAACTACCCTCCCTTCTATTTCAAGCTTGAGAAGCATAACGTGGTTTACTTTCATACAAACTATTCCCATAATCAGTGAATAACAGCGTTGCAAAATGCCTATGAATATAACCTATACAAAACTGTACGGGATTAGCTATTATAGACTAAAACCCCTTAATTCGAAGGGTTTTTTGTTTGATAAAAGAAGCCTATTATTATTTATATGAACAACACACCAAAATCGTTGCGTCC
>Ga0208895_1000954_pt1 | contig 12609 bp, 14 predicted proteins | sample ETNtaG_10_FD_185765 | JGI IMG/M metagenome (GOLD analysis project Ga0208895, IMG submission 185765) | Marine microbial and viral communities from oxygen minimum zone, Eastern Pacific Ocean - ETNP201302SV82 (SPAdes) (version 2) | ecosystem: Environmental > Aquatic > Marine > Oceanic ... | reverse complement strand
ACCTGTGATCTCTCTTTTCCACCTTCAATAACGCGAACGCCGATTGACACCGTATCACCTGGTGAAAATTCTGGTAAATCATCCCGCAATTGATCGGCTACTGCTTGTTGTAACTTATTCATGTGTATTTCTCCGAAGATTCTAGTCTCTTGGCGCGTGCTTGCGCTAAATCTGGCCGTTTCACTTCCGTACGACGACTCCTTTCATCATCCCTCCAGGCAGCAATTTCTTTGTGATTTCCGCTCATCAGTACTTCTGGAACAGACAGACCATCAATTTTATTAGGTTTGGTATAATAAGGTGCATCAAGTAATGGCTCCGAAAAAAACGAATCTGTTTTTGCTGAATCAAAATTATTCAATACACCGGGTAGTAAGCGAACAATACTATCGATCATAATCATAGTTGGAATCTCCCCGCTTGTCACGACATAATCGCCGATAGAATATTCGTGGGTCACATATTTATCAATTACACGATGGTCAATATCTTTGTAGTGACCACAAATGAAAATGAGATTTTCCAAAGAACTATTTTCCTGAGCTGCATCCTGAGACCATTGTAGTCCTTGCGGCGATGGATATATGACTCTGAGATTTGTAGCTGCACCAATATTGTCAATCGTATGGTCCAGCGCTGCAAAAAGGGGCTCGGCCATCAGCACCATACCGCCGCCGCCGCCATAGGGAGTATCATCAATTTGTCTATAGTTTCCTTGTCCAAAATCCCGAAGGTCCACTACATCAAAATCAATAATCCCCTCCGTTCTTGCTTTACGCAGCATGGATTGCTGTATAATAGCATTGACCATATCCGGAATAGGCGTAATTATGGCAACTTTTTTCAATCCAACAACCCTTCCATAGGCGTGATCATTACTGACCGTTGGGGATGGCTAATCTCTTTGACTATTTCCGGTATAATCGGAATAAGGAATTCTTGATCACCGCTATAAATGACATAGGCGTCGTTCGCAGGCAACCAGAGTATTTCACCTAACTCACCAATCAATCGACCATTATCTGTAACCACATCGTACCCAATCAGATCACCAGATACAAAATGTATTGCATCCGAATCATCTACGACAGCAAAGACAGTCTGTCCAACCATAGTTTCCGCGCTGTCCCGATCCTGCAAACCTGTAAAAATGAAATGACGTTTTTTTCCAGCACCGGTCACATCACTGAGTTGAACTTTACTGGAAATCTCTTCTGAAAATCCAACGTGCAGCGGGTGGGACTGCACATAATCATCAAAATACCGTGATAATGGTCGCACAGACACCGCTCCTTTCATCCCAGACGCTCGGATAACTTTGCCGATTGGGAATAGTTTATTCATGGATCATTAGTCAATTACATCCAGGCGAGCCCGTTTACCGCCTTGTTTGGCATTAATTGCAAAGACTATAGTACGAATAGCGGAAATATTCCGTCCTCCCTTACCAATAATCTTACCATAATCACCATCACCTACTGTTAATTCGTAGATAATGCGTTGTTCCGTCTCAACATCTGCTACATTCACTTCATCTGGTTTGTCTACCAAATGTTTTGCTATGCTTTCAATCAACTCCTTCATGATCATATCCTCCTTGGACCATTAGCGGCCCATCTCTTCACTTATCATTTGTTTTTTTGCCATTTTTCTTGGCTGTTTTCTTTGAACCTTTTTTACCTGATTTGTTCTTTTCGAGTTCTTTTTCTACAGTACTCTTATCCGCTTGCACATCTTCTTCTTCTGTAGCGCTATCTTCTTCCGATTCATCTACTTCAGCATCATCCTCAGCGTCTTCTTCCTTAGGTTCTACATCTTTTGTTTCAGCAGGGGCTTCTTTAGCGCTTACCTTTGCATCTGGCTCAGCAGTTTTATCGGCTTCAGCAGCATCCTCAGCATCTTCTTCCTTAGGTTTTACATCTTTTGTTTCAGCAGGGGCTTCTTTAGCGCTTACCTTTGCATCTGGCTCAGCAGTTTTATCGGCTTCAGCAGCATCCTCAGCATCTTCTTCCTTAGGTTTTACATCTTTTGTTTCAGCAGGGGCTTCTTTAGCGCTTACCTTTGCATCTGGCTCAGCAGTTTTATCGGCTTCAGCAGCTGTTTCTGCCGCCTTCTTTCCAGAAGCAGCTTTCTTCTCAGCTACTTTTGCTTCGGCCCGCTGGCGTCGACGCTCCAATACATCTTCTCGTTCTAGGGCCCATTTCTTCATTTCTTTTTCCACAGCTATCTCATCAAGTCCCTGTTTCATTAGGTGCCACTTATGAGCAAGTCCTGCTGTACGAAAAATATCGTGGGCCGTATCCGTTGGTTGGGCGCCTTCCTGCAGCCAATATAAAATCCTATCTTCCTTGAGTGAATACATTTCATCCTTTGCAGTGGGATTATACCAGCCTACTTCTTCAATGGCTGCTCCATCTCTGCGTTTGCGTGCATCCATGATAACCAGGCGATAAAATGGTCTATTTCTACGCCCAATTCGTTTTAGTCTTATTTTTGTCGCCAATATAATTTCTCCTTATTTTTCATCAAATAAACGGTCCCGACCTTATTCCGCGGGACTTCATTTTACCAAATTTTTTCATCATTTTCTGCATTTCTGTGAATTGTTTTAATAATTGATTCACTTCCTGTATAGAGCGACCTGAACCAGCTGCAATCCGCCTGCGGCGCTGCCCATTGATCAGCTGGGGATTATTCCGTTCATGGGGTGTCATCGAATTTATCATGGCTTTCGTCCATGATAATTGTTGATCATCCAGGTCAATTTCTTTCATCATCTTACGCGGTACTCCAGGGATCATACCCATAATTTGATTCAAGTTACCCATCTTCTGCAGCTGCTTGATCTGGGTGTTAAAATCTTCCAGCGTAAACCGATTCTCGATTAGTTTTTCCTGCATCTTCGCGGTTTCTGATTCAGTCACTACTTTTTGAGCTTTTTCTACTAAGGTAACCACATCACCCAACCCTAGAATACGGTCGGCCATGAGCTGCGGATCAAATACTTCCAAGCCATCAGTCTTTTCAGAAGTACCAATAAATTTTACCGGTTTTTCGATAACGGTAGTGATTGATATTGCAGCGCCACCCCGAGCATCTCCATCCAACTTTGTTAGGATTGTACCTGTTATTTCAAGCGCTTCGTTAAATGCCTGAGCGGAATGAACCGCATCTTGACCAGTCATACCATCCGCTACAAACAAAGTCTCCGTAGGCTTTACCGCCTCAGCAATTTGCTGAATCTCAACCATCATTTCACCGTCTACATGAAGACGACCAGCCGTATCCAAAATAACACAATCAATTTTTGATAGAACCGCTTCTTCAATGGCAGCAGTGCAAATCTTCACTGGATCATCCTGCCCCATTTCAAATACTGGTACAGCAATAGCCTCGGCAAGTACCTGTAACTGTTTGATCGCAGCAGGACGATAGACATCTGCTGCCACTAGTAAAACGGATTTGCCCTGATCGTTAAACCGATTGGCTAATTTTACACAAGTGGCAGTCTTACCCGACCCTTGCAAGCCAGCCATTAATATTATGGTCTGTCCTTTTTTAGCGAATTCCAATGGGACAGGTTCATTCCCAAGCAGTATTACCAGTTCATCATGAATAATTTTGATAAACTGTTCCCCCGGCTTCACTGATTTAAGAACTTTCGTCCCCGCAGAGCGATCTTGTACCCGTTTTACAAAATCACGGGTAACTTGAAAATTCACATCTGCTTCTAGTAGTACGCGTCGAATTTCACGAGCCGTTTCCTGAATATTCTTATCCGTAATCTTACCAAGGCCACGCAGATTCCGCAGCACAGTGTCAAATTGTTCTGTTATTTGATCAAACATATTCTATAAAAGTTGGATATTTGGATATGATATAATGGTCCTAAATAAGCCGGGGAAATTAACGGTTAGGCCCGGCAATGACAAAAGAATTACTGTAAGCGTAAATTCAGTAAATAAAACCCTATTTGGGATCTCTAAGCAAGTCTTACTCTTTGCCCGGGACTTTGCAGCACATATCTAGTCCGGAATAGGCTTTTGGTTCTGCCGGTGTATCATTGGCATCATACCCAATAGCAGCAATCGCTTTTTCGATAACCCCTAAATTGATAACACCTGCTTTGTAAACCACTTTACCAATTTTCTTTTCCAGATCCACATCAACCTTAACCACTCCTTCTAACTTATCCAGACCACTGGCAATTTTATCTGTGCACATGCCGCATTGAATTGTGTTCAAGGAAATTTCAGCTGTTTTATTTTCAGCTTCACCGCTGCAACCAATTATTAATCCTAAGACAAGGCTAAGTGTAATCAGTCTATTATTCATTTTGTCCTTTCTTTATATCTAATTATATATGTTAATATCCAGGATAAGGATCTTACATAAACTATTTTCTATATCAAAATTACGGATAAGTAAGGATAATTTTGATATAGAAAATAGGGCATTTATTCTCTTTTAGAAAGAAACCGTAAGGCAAGTGATATTTGCCACACATCGCTGCGTTGATCAATATCTCCTTCGTTCTGCACAAATGCACCGAAAATCATAAATGGTTTCTGCAAGTTGAGCGCTACCGCTCCAAACCGGGTATTGAATAAATAACCAATACTTGGACTGAGCACCAGTGATTCGCTATTTGGTTCTGGCAATCCGTTCCATTTCCCATGGGACGAATGGTTCATCATAAGACCTATATCAATGGAACTCATCAATTGGTCGTACCTCATAAAGGAAGACGATAAAGAAACGCTTGTAGCTATAGGTGGCAAATAGCCGTATTTACTTTCTGTAATAGGATAGTCTATAACAATAAATCCACCTAAAAATACGGGATTCACATTTCTTTTTAAAAACATTTGGGTTTCCACAATGGCCTTGTAGGCACCACTACTTAAACTGAAATGCCTGTGTTCTTTAAGTAATTCACCGCTAAGGAAGAACGGATCCGATGTTAACACGCTGCTACCTGGTATCACTAACCCACTACCTGTATAAATTCGATAACCCATTTCCGCACCAGCATCCTTCAATAAATACCGCAAAATAAACCGACTATCACCTAGTATATTGCCAATAGCATTCAAGAAGTTACTTCGTGTATTTTCATCCCTATGATGAATAGACTCTTCGGCAACATGCCAATGCATTTCCCTTAATCCAAGCGTGGTACTGTACGCGATATTCAATTTTTCAGAGATCCCAATAATTCCTTTGGGCTGAAGCAAATAGGTATTTAATAAACCACTATGTTCAAATTGTTCGGCCCCCAACGCTTCATGCCACCAGTTAATTGTAGTAAAACTGGTTTGCACTCCAAAATAGATATCCCCTTTTTGTGCACTGAAACCTTTATCTGACTCACCGACCGGCAAGGAAGGATTACTTCAAAGATTTCATTGCCCCCAAAGAAGCGCTGATAAGAGTAGTAAAAAAGTTGTAATTCTTAGTTTCATTTTCCTTATTCTCATTCTCTAATACTACCGAAAATAGGTGTAAGGCTGTTTATTGAATTTATGTAATTATTTTTTAAAAAGATTACCTACCAACGTTATTTAACCAATTTGGCCAGTTCACGAAAGCGTTCACCCTTGGCAATCCCTTGTAACTCAAAGAGTACCATTTCCACGCTCGTTTGCAACACCCCCTCTAGAAGCATACGCTCCAGGCCCAGTTGTTTATTGCTATTCGTTCGAGATGAAACTGCATCTGCTGCCACATGAACCGCATAATTCTGATCCAGAAGATCCATAGCTGTCTGGTAAACACAAACGTGAGCTTCAATACCGGCCAGAATGATGTCATGGACGTGCAATCCCCGCAAGCGCGCATTAAATTCTTCATTCCTAGCACAACTGAATACATCCTTAACAATGGGATTCATATTTGGCAACAGTTCCTGGATCTCAGAAATGGTCGGACCCAACTTATCAGGCAACTGTTCCATCCAGATAATGGGAATTTCCAACAATTTTGCGCCGCTTATAAGAATTTGCAGATTATTGAACAGAGCTTCACGGTCATGCATGACCTGGGCAAGTTTACCCTGTACATCAATGATTACCAGAATTGTATTTTTTGATTCAAGCATGAAATGGTATTTCTACAATTGTTATCCAGTTATCTACATTTGGACCAGTTCGCACAGCAGCTATCTTATCCATTTTGAAGGAATTTCTCACTTGTAAATTACGAATAATATCCTCTTTTTTTTTGTCAGGTATTTCCTTGTATAACAAACTGATATGTGGTGAAAACTCGTAGGGTTTTTCCACCTGGAATTGGCTAATAACCGCTTGCTGCAATTGTTCCAATTCTGATGATCTTAATAGTTTGATGAATATTGTTTTCCATATATCTTCAGTGTGGCTTAGCATTGTTTTTTTAACGTAAAAAGATTTCATATTTTTTACAGATCGTTCTAGGATTTTCTTTAACTCTGCTGTGGGTAGATTAATCGGACTGTATAAGGTACAATGGGGACTGAAAACGGGAGCCTGATAGTTGGTGGACAGGTTATTTATGATCGCTTGGAGATATTGTACATCTTCTGGGGAAGGAATAAGCCAGATAGAAATCAAAAACTATTAATCCTGCTGTGTTTTGATGAGTTTATCAATACGGTCGCGTATCTCCAATAGTTCGTGCTTCAATGAAGGGGTCGGTTCTGTGGTTGGTTCCTCACCTTCCAAACGAGCAACCATAGGTGTGACATAACGTTCGGTTATAGGATCGCGGATAATGAGATTTTCTAGTTTAGTTACCTGAGATTCATCCCCATGACGGCTCAAAAGTCGAGCTGCTGTGGTACGCACATCACGATTTGGATCAAATAATAACTCTTCAAAAGTGGATATTAATTCAGGGTGATTTTTTGTGTGTTCGCCAATGGTTGAAACCACTGTTGAGCGGCAAGACCAGGGCGCTGTACCATATTCAAGTAATGCTTTAAGTATATTATAGTTACTTTTATTATTATTGCGTAAAGATCGGATTGCAGATTTACGAATCATATCGCGGTGGGAATCCTGTTTCATGGCCCAGTCATAAAGCGAATCAGCCGCAGTACTATCCACTACAAACAAGGTTGTATAAGCATCATTGACGGTATAATCATTATCTGCAGTCATCATGGTCTCAATCAAGAAATCTTTTACTTCCTTTGTTTTATAACTACTTAAACTACGGATACAGGCTCTTTGCACACGGTTATCCTGCCGTTGCATAGAACTCATGAGAATTTCCGCTCCTTTTTTAGGTTTATATTCACCAAACGCCTCTGCAGCCTCAACACGGACCCCGTAAAAAGGATCTTTCTGCAACGCATGTACCAGGGCATTCTCAACGGATCTTTTTCTCTGTTTTATCTCCGCCAGTCTTTCAATAGCCCAAATACGATCCAGTACATGGGGTGCATGTTCGGATTGATAGATCAACTCACTTTGTGATTTGTTAAATTCCATACGTTTGGGGATGATATGCCCCTCATCCACTAGCACCATATTAGGATCCCTCATGGATGGTATGAGAAAGGTAGATTCTTCCTCTTCGATCCAGATATCCTGACGAACAATATCCCCCCCATTATCGATCAATACAGTTAGCGGCAACCGAAACAAGGATGAAGAGGCAACATCCTGGATTTGACGAATAGTCAGTTTCACATGTTGGTTGCGGCGATTATATTTATACTTGATATCCAGGTGCGGAAGACCACCGGTATAGACCCATTGATCAAAAAACCAATCTAGATTCTGGCCGGTGACATCCTCAAAAACGCGTTTCAAATCTTGGGATTCTACATTCTTAAATTGATAGGTATTGGTATAATGGCGAATTGTTCGCCAAAAAGCATCATAGCCCAGCATTTTCCTTAGCATATTCAAGACCAGAGCACCCTTAGCATAAATATTCGAATCGAATAGATCCATGTCTGATTCATAGTAATACTGGACCATGGGCCGTCTATTTGATTCATCGGCCCAGCGTACACTGGAAAGCATCCAGCGTCGGCCATATTCAGCCGCATCCCTGCCTTGGTCGTATTCACCCCAGGCATAGGTAAGAAAAGTAGCGAAACCTTCGTTAAGCCAAGCATTAGCCCAGTTCCGGGTAGTTAGCATATCGCCATACCACTGGTGGGCAATCTCGTGGGCCACCAACCCATCGCTGGTATGGTCCGGACGGGCACGGTCGGTGTGCATTGTTCTGGAACTCTGGTGAATCAAGGTGATATTCTCCATTCCACCCCACATAAAATCATCGATAATGATCTGGTCCAGTTTCTCATAGGGGTACGAAATACCGGTATGTTCATTGAAGAAAGCCACCATTTCTGGTGTCCGATCAAAAGAGCGTAAAGCATCTGCGTCGCTAAATTCAGGGGTTACCCAATAGCCAATGGAAAGATCGCCATAACTATCTTCTACCCTGCGAAAATCACCAATGACAAAAGAAATCAGGTAGCTAACCATAGGGAAATGCTCGTGCCAGTGAAAGGTGCGGGTGGTGCCCTTATCGGTCATACCCACAAATTCACCGTTTGATACAGCGGTGTAAGGTGTATCCACTGTCAAAATGACCTCAAAAGTGGCCCGGTCATTGGGATAGTCCCAAAGGGGAACCCAATTGTGGTTATCCATTCCTTCACCCTGGGTCCAGGCCTGGTTATTTTTATCTGGATACCCTTTATCGGAACGGACAAAATAGAGACCTTTTTTCGGTTTGGCTTGATAATTAATGGAAAGGGTCAGCGTATCATCAAAACCGTAGGTGCGGTCCAACTCGATATTCAACTTAGGACCATTCAGTGAGTACTCCAGTGGTCTGTTATTGTTGATCAACACCTGCTGTATTTCCGTATCCTCGCAATCTAACTGAATAATGTATAGGTCGGTGCGCAGGGAACTCATTATATGGGTTACATTGCCGGTTACTGTGCTATCATCCAGATCAACTCGAATATCAATCTTGGAATGATGGATATCCACATAACGATCCGGCGTAGGATTGTAGAGTACATCACCAGCGAAACCAGCAACAACTATTGCTAAGATAAATGAAGCTATTATTTTCAAAAGATTTACTCTAGCTGAGAGACAAACTTACAATGGTGTTAATTTGTTAACAATAATAGGAATTAAAGGTCAATATTCTAAAATATTAAATACTGGGATGGGCTTTAATAATTCATCCCCCTTTAGACCCTTAAGAATAATCAAAAAAGCATAGCTTAAAATTTCCCCTTGTAATTTTTTAACAACACTACCAGTGGCTTTGGCTGTACCCCCTGTTGCCAGCAGATCATCGACAATTAATACTTTATCACCCTTATTTATGGCATCAGTATGCATTTCTATTGCATCAGTACCGTATTCCAGTTCATACTCCTCCGCAATAGTTTCGCTGGGTAGTTTTCCTGGCTTTCTAGCCAGTACAAATCGGCAACCCATTCTTAGAGCTAAAGGTGCAGCAAAAATGAAACCTCTACTTTCAATACCTACTATAACGTCTATTTCTTTATCCTTAAACGCAATATAAAAAGCTTCAATTGCCTCTTTAAAAGCAATTTTATCCTGCAATAAGGTTGTTATATCTTTAAACTGAATCCCCGGTTTTGGAAAATCTGGTACATTCCGGATACTATTTTTAATTCTATCAATATCCATTTATTGTCCTTTTCCACAGTTTTTAATAATTAAGGGAATAACATGCTCAATCAATTTCTTTACGTTATGGACATTTTTTTCCATAACGGCATATATCATTTCCATCGTTACCTCTTCCTCGCTTTCATGCCAGCAATCATAATCGGTACTCATGGCCATACTTTGGTATTCCAGTTCTAATTCTCGCGCCAAAACAACCTCTGGCACGGTAGACATATTGATAATATCACAACCCCAAGATCGAAACATCATACTTTCGGCTTTGGTGCTAAATCGTGGTCCCTCAATTGTTACCACCGTGCCGCCATCATGGTGTTCAAATCCCAAGGAAGCACAGGCTTGTACTAGACAATTGCGCATTTCGGCGCTAAACGGTTCACCCATAGACACATGTTGGACATTTGAACCATCAAAATAAGTACTAATGCGTTTAGTTGTGCGATCAATAAATTGATCTGGAAAAACAAAATGTCCGGGGTCAATTCTTTCCCGTAATGATCCACAGGCAGTAGCAGCAAGAATATGAGTACAGCCTTCTTCCTTTAAACTCCAAATATTAGCCCGATAATTGACATTGGTTGGATTAATAGAGTGTCCCGGTCCATGGCGGGAAAGTATTACTACAGAAATATTTGCAATATTTCCCAAAATCAATTGAGAACTGGGATCACCATAGGGTGTCGAGACCTGTTTTGAAGTAAAATCAGATATAAATGCTGGATCTTCCATACCTGACCCACCAATAATACCTATTTTCAAATTAGTTGGCATTGCGTTGCTCCTCAAGTGAGTCTTTGTAGGGATACCTTGCCACACCTTTTTCTGTAATAATCCCATGTATTAATTCTGAAGGTGTTACGTCAAATGCCGGTGTGGTAACATCAATATCTTCGATGGTGAACTGCACACCTTTTATTCGTGTTACTTCATCTGGAGATCGTTCCTCAACCGGTATATCAGCCCCTGATTCAGTTTCATAATCGACGGTAGATAGCGGTGCAGCAACATAAAATGGCACATCATGGTGTTTAGCCAATACGGCTAGACTATATGTGCCTATTTTATTAGCTGTATCTCCATTGGATGCAATACGATCGGCACCAACAAAAACCCCATCAATATCAATTTTTTTCATCGTACGTGCGGCCATACTGTCCGTCATCAGTGTGAATGGTGTTTTGGTTCGTTTCAACTCCCATGTATTCAATCTTGATCCCTGAAGTAATGGTCTTGTTTCACAGACATGCACTTTTAGGTCTTTACCCTGAGCATGGGCATATTGGATGACACCCAATGCTGTGCCGATTCCACTTGTGGCCAAACCCCCTGTATTGCAAATCGTCATTACATTGGAATTATCAGGGATCAGGTCAGCACCATGCAAACCAAGGTTATGGCAACGGTCAATATCATCATCCCTTATTTCTTGGGCTAAGTCCAATAAAGCTATTTTCAGATCGGCCACATTTCCAGAAAAGCCGATTGCTTGATCCTTCATCTGCTTTACGGCCCACATTAGATTAACAGCTGTTGGTCTAGTGGAACCTATTTCATCAGCCTTTAACAAATATTGTTTAATAAAATCACTCAATTCAGTTACTTCAATTTCATTCGCTGCTAATACACAAGCATAAGCCCCAGCGACTCCAATAGCTGGAGCACCGCGAATAGCAAGACGGTAAATAGCATCACAGACTACACGGTAATCATCGGTAATAATGTATTCCTCCTCTAAGGGAAGTTTGGTTTGGTCAATTAACTTGACCCGACCATTCTGCCAGACTATTGTGGGCGTTAAAGCAACTAGCGTCTCTAAAGGCATAAATTATAATTATATATCAATTTATTCCATTTCGATTAGGTTCCACAATAACCTTTAAAGATTTGGTTCCATTCTGCACCAGGTCAAAGCCGTATTGAATTTCATTTAAGGCAATCCGATGGGTGATCATATCAACTACGGGAACCTTTTTTTCTGCAATCAACGACAAGGCTTCTTTAAGATCGTTTGGTGAATTTGCGTAGGTAGTTGTGACGGTTCTATCATGTTTAAAAAACAGTTTATTAATATCTATTTGAACCGTTGTGTTTGGATCTGACGGTGCAAATAGCAGAATAGTTGATCCATCAGCAGCAGTATTGAATCCAGCCTGTACTGCATCCGGGTGTCCGGTGGTGAGAATAACTATATCAGCCTTTCTACCAATATTATCTAGTAATTCATCTGAAATTAAACTAGCATCTTTGCAAGTCACATTGGCGCCAAATTTAGCTGCCCAAGGCAGCCGTGTTTCATTTATATCACAAGCAATAATAAACTCAGCACCCCAAGCCTTTGCTAAGGCAATATGCAATACACCAGAAATACCACTGCCAATCACAACCACAGCGTCGCCTTTTTGGGTGCCTGCCCGATTTTGCCCGCGGATTACACAGGCCAATGGTTCGGCAAATGAAGCTTCTTCGTACGTCACATTTTTTGGAATGGGGAAAACCCCCAAACGGGTATTGATTTCCGGTAAACGCACATATTGCGAAAAACCACCTGGATCATACGTAGTGGAATGTAATGTTTTACACATGGTCTCATGCCCTTTTTGGCAATACCTGCATTCTAGACAAGGTACATGGTGAGAAATAACTACTCGATCACCAGTTTTAAGGTGATTTACACCATTGCCAACCTCAATAACCTCACCCGCCGTTTCGTGTCCGAGAACCAAAGGAACACTATCTCGACGATACCATTCCATCAAATCACTTCCGCATATACCACTAGCCAGGATTTTTATTAGGCATTCCCCTTCATGGATTTGGGGAACAGGTCGATCTTCTACCCGGATATCAGTATTACTATAATAATTGGCAATAAGCATTATTTAAGGAGAACCCTTATATTGCTCATAAGCTTTTTTAGGGTCAACACCCTGCA
>Ga0208895_1000944_pt1 | contig 12716 bp, 12 predicted proteins | sample ETNtaG_10_FD_185765 | JGI IMG/M metagenome (GOLD analysis project Ga0208895, IMG submission 185765) | Marine microbial and viral communities from oxygen minimum zone, Eastern Pacific Ocean - ETNP201302SV82 (SPAdes) (version 2) | ecosystem: Environmental > Aquatic > Marine > Oceanic ... | reverse complement strand
AGGCGGATCGAACTTGCCGGGCAGCAGATGCTCGGCCATCCCCTCAAAGGGTCCGCGCCGCCCGGTGGCGCCCTTACGGACTGCCTCCCACAGAGCCAGCGGCTCGACCCCGGCTTTGACGCCCATAGTGAACACCTCGGCCATCGCCGCCTGGAATACGTACCCGGCACAGTTATGGACCAACTTGGCCACTGCGCCGCTACCGATGGGGCCGACATAGTAGGCCTTGTCTCCAATTGTGTCCAACACCGGCTTACAGCGGTCGAACACGTCCTTGTCGCCGCCGACCCAGATTGCTAGGTTGCGGCTGGCGGCGCCCCTGGGGCCGCCGCTCACCGGAGCGTCCAGCACTTCGATCCCTAGCGCTGCCGCCTCGGCGTGGATCTTCCGGATCATGCCGGGGGTGCTGGTGCTCAGGTCGAAGTAGACCTTACCGGCCCTCATTCCCTCCATGATTCCAGCCTCGCCCAATGCCACGGCTTCCACTTCCGTAGGGCCGGGCAGAGAGGTAAACACGATCTCCGATTGCTCCGCCACTTCTTTGGGGGTATCGGCCCAGGTCGCACCGGCTTCCAGGTGCCGGGTAGCCGAAGCCGGATTAATGTCGTGAACAACCATCTCGTTGCCACCGTCCAGGGCGTTGTAGGCCATGCTCCCGCCCATGGTGCCCAGCCCGATAAACCCTATTTTCATCTAGTCCTCCGCAGCGGGCGACCGCCCGCACTTGTCTATTCTTGCTTAGCGGGGACTAACATAGCATGGCTAAGAGCAGACAGGCTACCTGATTTACGAGCCTACGTTGCGGTGTAGAATATCCCCGGACACATCGGATCAAGTGGGAGCGTGACCTGAACATGGTAGACCAGCAAGAAAAACTGTGGACTTTCGACGCGGTGGAGCCGGGTCAGGTTGGCAACGAAACCACTGTCGAAATCACGGCTAAGAACATCACTGAATACGCCCGTCTGGCCTTGAACGACTCTCCCTCCTACCACCCGGATGCTGTGAGTCTAGTTGCCATGCCGACCATGGTCCTCAGTTACGCCCCTTTGCTTCGGGAAGAGATTGCCGAAGCTAACGGCTTCGTTGCATTTGAAGTATCAAAAACAGCCCGAAGCCAGACCCCTTTCGCTAAGTGCGAAATCCGGTGGTTCCACCAGGTGGTCCCCGGTGACACCATCACCGGCCGGCGGCGGGTTTTAGAGAAGTATGGACGCAGGGGCAGTAAGTTCGTGACGTTCCGGGTAGAGGCGGTCAACCAGCGGGGCGAGATCGCTGCCGAGTACGACTACACCTGTATCTTCGAGTACGCCAAAGGGAAGCGCGAGGTCCCTTCCCAGGAGAACAATCCCCAGACCGCAGCGCCCCTTCTAGCTACGCCGAGTTTGCTGGATTTCCCCGGAGTGTCCATCGGTGATGCACTAGACGAGTTGGACATCACCGAGAGTCAGGAGATTATGGACCGCAAGAACGATTTCCGCCTGGCCGGACGCCGCAACGACAGCAACATCCACACCGATGAAGAGTTCGCCAAGCAGAACATCTTTGCCGGGACCACCAACTCGGGTCCAGCCACTATGTCCTACGTGGACCAGATGCTGGAGCTTTCCTTTCCCGTCAGCAGCTTCTACTCGGGAGGCAGCCTGCTGATGCGGGCCATCACGCCATTCAGGAGTGGCGACACGGTCCGGTTCCAAGGACAGATCACGGGCAAGAGCGAAGACGCAGGCAAGAAATTACTTGAGTGCCGGGTCAACGGCATCAACCAGCGGGGTGAGCTGGTGAGCCTGTCGAATGCGTCGTTGGCGATCGGGAAATAGCGTCTACCGGAACAATCTCTGCAGAAACCCATCACGTTCAGTTTCAAGATATTGGGTGATGTCGTTCAGGATACTATTCAATGCCCCAACCCTTCGTGCAGCATGCCTAGGGGTAGTGATGTGTCAATCTCGCCCCATGATGATCGAAGCCGAGTTGATTCATAGCCGTGGCGCCGAAGCTGAGATGCCGTTTCTAGTCCTGAGAGACTACGAGGTAGCCTTAAACTGGCTGGACTTCGCCATGAACAAGGCGCAGGTGACCGGTCATCCTCATCAAAATAACTCCGAACCGCGTCTTGCACCTATGTCTTGAGCTCACCGAGTGTCCCAGCTTGCGTGAAAATCAACTCGCCAAGGGTTTTGGCCTCATGGCCTATCCCAGCAATCAAATCGACGAAATTCTCGATGCTCGCGGATGATGGTCAAGCTCACTTCTAGCAGTTCTCCAGAATCCGGATATCCCCTAAGACATCTTCCCGTAAACCCTATCCGGTTTGACCAGCACGATCACTGCATCTTGTTTGACCATGGCTTTGTCGTATTCTTCCCAGTCGGGGTGGTCTTTGTCACCGCAGGCCCGGAATACTTCACGTAGCTCTACGCGCATCTTTTCTGCATCGGTATTGTGATAGTCCATCAGGGTGGCTTGGCCCTCAACGATAGCGCAGGTACGCCAGTTGTCAGCGACCGACATCACGGTGCAGCGGGCATCTTTTCTCAGGTTGCGAGTTTTGGCGGATCTTCCCTTAACGATCACGAAAGCGGCGTTTCCCTGATAAGCCCCGCAGACCACGATGCTGGATTGGGCCGCTCCGTTCTCTTGAAATGTGGTTATAACGCCCCGGTGGTTATTCTCAAAATGGGAGCGTACATCTTCGAACTCCATGGCTGCACCTCGCTGGATCAATCCCGAATATTTCTTGTAAGCAGTTGTTTACGGCTTCTGGTATACCATAGCAGGCGGCGATCCCGCACGCATCAATTTGGATCACGGGGTGTTATTTGGAATATCGAGAATTAGGCGACACCGGAGTCAGGGTACCCGAGATCGGCCTAGGCACCTGGAAATATAAAGGCGGACCAGAGCCGCTGCGAAAGGGAATTGATCTAGGCGCAACCCTGATCGACACCGCCGAGATGTACAAGACCGAGCACGCCGTCGGCGCGGCGATCAAAGGCCGTCGCGACAAGGTGTTTCTTGCCACCAAAGTCCTGGGCAGCAACCTGCGCCGCGACGCCGTGCTGCGGGCCGCGGAGAAGAGCTTGCGCCTCCTGGACGATGATGTCATCGACCTCTACCAGATCCATTGGTCCAACCGGTCGGTGCCCATCGCCGAGACCATGGGTGCAATGGAAGAACTGGTTGACCGGGGCATGGTCCGCTATATCGGCGTCAGCAATTTCTCGGTGGCTGAGATGAAAGACGCCCAGCAGGCCATGACCAATAATCCGTTAGTCTCCAACCAGGTGCTCTACAACTTAAAACAACGTCAGATAGAGCGCTACCTGATCCCCTATTGTGTGGACAACAACATCACGGTTATCGCCTATACCCCATTGGCTGACGGGTCCCTTTCGGGCAAGTCCCGTTTCCGATCTGCCGGCGGAGAGTCAACACTAGAACGAGTGGCGAAGGAAGTAGATAAGACACCAGCTCAAGCCGCCCTTAATTGGTGCCTGTCGAGACCCAACGTTATCGTGATTCCTAAAAGCAATAGCGTTGACAGGACCGTTGAGAACTGCCAGGCCTCGGGCTGGTCACTCTCAACCAACCAAGTCCAATCCTTAGATGCCGCATTTCCACAATGACACTTGCTCCACTCCTAAACCTCGTCTTCCTAGGCGTAACCACTCAGTTGACAATTCCCCATACTGCCTATAGCTTTGAGGGCATCGGTTTGTCTGACCGGATACACGAAATACTGGATCGGTAACTTGAGTCTATAACAGCAGTGATGCGCAAAGGTCTGCAAGAGAGCAAGATCCATCCAAATCTAGACGTAGACGCTGCTGCTTTTACTTCCCTGGTAATGATACAGAGCACCGCAACTATCTGGGATCTTAATGGCTATAGCTGACCTTTAAACCGGTGGCGCAGGCAGATTCTAGAGGTTTACAAGAACAGTTTGTCAGCATCGATGCAGGTGCCGGCATAACTGGGGAAACCCGCAGAAGGAGAAACTTATGAACGGCCATGAGTCACATGAAGCGCACCCTATTATCTCTGTAAATTCGTTGTGGAAAGTATTTGGGAAAAAGCCGCAAATTGCGCTAGAGGAACCTTATCGCAGCCAAACCCGTGCTGAATTACAACAAGAATTGGGCTTAGTTGTAGCCCTTCGTGATGTCTCTTTCCAGGTATATCCGGGAGAAACATTTGTTGTTATGGGTTTATCTGGAAGCGGAAAATCGACGTTAGTGCGCTGTTTAATCGGATTAATCGAAGCTACATCAGGCGAACTAACCGTAGATGGAGACGATATAACCACTTTCGATGCACGTGACCTTCGTGAATTCCGGCGCTCTAAGATGGCTATGGTGTTTCAAAATTTCGGCTTGTTGCCGCACAAGAATGTGTTAGATAACGCAGCATATGGATTAGAGGTCAAGGGCGTCGACAGAGATGATCGCTATTCGGTAGCACGTGAAATGCTTGACAAGGTAGGGTTGACTGGATGGGAAAACGCTAACCAGAGGGAACTTAGTGGAGGCATGCAGCAACGAGTCGGGTTGGCTCGGGCACTTGCAGTAGATCCACATATATTGTTGATGGATGAGCCCTTCAGCGGCCTAGACCCACTGATACGTCGTCAAATGCGGGAAGAGCTTTCTCTTCTGCAAAGCGAAATTCAAAAGACCATAATTTTTATCACGCACGATCTTGATGAAGCTATCACCATCGGCGATAGGATCGCCATCATGCGTGATGGAGAAATCATCCAGATCGGAACTCCAAAAGAGATTATTACCCAACCTGCGGATGATTTCGTCAAAGAATTCACACAGGGGATCTCCAAAACGAAAGTCATTGATATTGAACATGTGGTTTCAGAACCCGATGTTGTGTTTTCTCCAACTGATTCACACGAACTCGTGCGGACGAAAATGGAGCAAGCAAACACTGATTACGCCATCGGACTCGATCCGGAAGAACAATATCTAGGAATACTTTGCAAAGATCAGCTAGATGCTGCTGTCGATCACACCATAGATATAGATAGCCTTGTCGACTCAAGTATCGTTTCAGTCCTTCCAGATACTACGCTTGACGAGGCACTAACCTTCCTTAGTGACCAAAATTTACCGATCCCGGTAGTTGATGAAAGTAACGCTTTTATTGGAGTTGCGACGCAGCCCGACCTTTTAAAAGTTGTGGCCAGTGATCTTTAACTAACCATCATCATTCCTACTGAAGTTCCGCTCTCGTTATGAAATTCGTTCAAAAATTCCGAAGTCCTATTATTCTCGCATCTGCTATATGCGGCGCTCTGATCGCTTCGGCCATCATACATTCAATAAAAGGGGACGATGACCTCGGCTTTCCTACCAATATCGGGCCCGAGATTGCCCGTGCTATCGATAATTTCATCGATTGGTTAGTGGTTAATGGAGAATGGTTCTTTGATGGCATAAGCGACAATTTAAAGGTCGTCTTGGGGAAACTTCGCGAATTCTTGGTTTGGGTCCCTTGGCCTGTGATGGTTGCCCTCATGTTCTTGTTGGGTTGGCGGCTGGGGTCGTTGCGGATTGGAATCATTTCTGTCCTAGGCATGATTCTAATCGGCCTTGTCAATCTTTGGGAACCGGCGATGGTAACCATAGCCATCATGACTGTCTCGGTTTCTGTAGCGGTCATATTCGGTATTCCTACCGGCATCTTAATGGCTCGCAGTAACTTGATAGAAACTCTTTTGCGTCCGGTCTTGGATGCCATGCAAACTATGCCCAGTTTCGTGTATTTAGTCCCGGGAATAATGTTTTTCGGATTGGGCAATGTAGCTGCTGTTTTGGCCACCGTGCTCTATTCCATTCCGCCTTGTATCCGACTTACTAATCTCGGGATCCGGCAGGTTAATCCATCGGTGGTTGAGGCTGGCGAATCATTTGGGTCAACCAGGCTCCAATTGCTTTCTAAGGTTCAGTTGCCGATGGCTATACCCACCATCATGGCTGGAATCAATCAAACGATCATGATGGCACTTGCTATGTCGACAATTGCAGCCATGGTGGGTGCCGGTGGATTGGGGATAGAAGTCCTTCGTTCCATGGGACAATTACAAGAGGGAAACGCCTTTATTGCGGGTTCCGCTATAGTAGTTATGGCGATCATCATTGATCGCATCACTCAAAGTATCGTGATATCTCGATCAGAATAATCTGGCCTTGTGGATTATTTTTTTATAACGGTGCGGCATCGAGAATGATCCCCTCTCTTGGTCTTTGTTCATTAAGATCACCAAAGACTATCGCATTCATGCAGATGTACCTGAATGCTCGACAGCCTCTGTATAAGAAATACCTTATAAATTGAACCTCCCTTTTGGGTATCGATCCCTATGGATTGCAATGCTTCTTTTTAGGCTGTGTCCGAATCTAGAATTCCTGTGGAGAGATTCTTATAGATACAAAAAGGCCCCTCTATGATAGAGGGGCCTTTTACATTGCCGATTAACGGTTACTAGCTATTCTTTAGCCAGTGCCGCTTCCACATTTGCCAGGACGTCAGCTGGGACCCAGCTCTTCCAGCCTTCGTTGTTCTTTAGATACGCGACGCCTGTCGCGGTGAAAACCTCTTCACTAGATGCGCCTTTGTCGGCAAGCGCTTCACTGTTCGCGCCGTGCCAGTTTTCTGCTGCCAATTGATTTACTGCGCTCCAGTCCCAGTTCTTGAAGAATGCGATCAGTTCTGGAGCATCGTTAACCAACTCCATGTTCATCGCGATCATGACTTCGGCTGGCGGGAAAGAACATCCATGTATAGGAGAGTTGTCCGCACATGTTGACGGGTCTGGTTGCTCCAAGTCAACGAGCCCTCCCATTTCAGTCTCTAGTTTGAGGGCTAACGCAGTTGGCCCCCAGTAATAAAAGAGAAGCGGCTCTTTTTTAGCAAATGCTGCTTCAATAGCAGCTGCTAAAGCTCCGGACGTCCCGGGGTCTTGCAAGACGACGTGGTCTTCAAGTCCCATTCCGACTATCTGGCCAGGTCCTGAATCGTCGCCGTCTTGCATGGTCCGGCAACCCCATCCAGCTATGCACCCAAGCAACAGTACCTTTCCGCCTTCTTGTTCGAACAGATCCTTGAATTTATCTTCCTTCAGATCTTCGACGGAATCTAGTTCCGGATTGGCATCTTGCATATATTTAGGAATAAGGAACGAACTTTGCCAGTTATCTTCCAAGCTTTTACCAACAGGAAGGACTTCGCCGGCTTTTACGGCTTCATCCCAAGCTGCAGCTTGGTTCGGAAGCCAAATCTCCATGGTTAAATCGATATCGCCTTTACGAAGGCCCTGGAAAAGGGGTAGCGTCGAACCCTCTATCTGGCTGGTCGGATATCCATAACCATGCTCCACGATGTAACGGGCTACGCCGTTTTGGACCAACGCGCTGGTCCAGTCGAGTCCGCCAAAGACTATTTCCCGTTTGTCTTTCACGGCCTCTACTTCTACTATCTTTTCTACTTCTACTTCTACTCTTTCCTTAACTATCTTTTCTACTTCTACTTCCTTGACTACTTCCTTGACTACTTCCTTGACTACTTCAACCGGTACTTCCTTAGTAATCTCTTTGATGACCTCAACGGTCTCGAACTCCGTGCTACCGCAGGCAGTAGCGAGGACCGAGAACATCAAGACCAGCATCACTAATAAACCGGCCTTCTTGTGCTTGTTTCGTGATATCACTTTGCTTTATCTCCTCCCTGGTTGTTTTCTATCGAATAAATACCAAGCATATGCCGGGCACATTTCGTGGCTATTTCCTCTGGTGGAACCTTTGAATTTACCGCCACAACACTACCGTACATCTGTTGGGCAGTCAAATTTGGGACCAGTTGAATCACTCGTGATCAGTTAGGATTTACCGCCGAGTTTCATGCCCAGCGCAGGCGCGATCGCAACCAACGAAATGATCGAGGCCATAAGAAAGAACCTCTGGAACAGCTCAAGGCCCGCTGCATTGACGTTGGCTGAGTACTCTGCGGCGCGGGTCTCGAAAAGACCGGCGGCCTCCTCCGCCAGCGGCAGCGGGAACTCCATGCCGGCCGTGAGCACCTGAAAATGCTGCACTCCCCAAGCCGAGAGGGCCGCAAGCCCCAGCGTCATGCCCATCATCCGGGATACAACCACCAGAGACGCCGCAGTGCCCCGGTAATCATCGCTGGCCGAGTCCAAGGCCTGAACCGTGATGGGGGCGATGACCAGGCCAAACCCGAACCCCGCGATGAGCAGATGTATGGTCAACTCCGGGTCGGCCACGCCTAGTTCCCAGCCGCTGGCCAAGAACATGCCCACGGCCACCATGGCCAGCCCAGCGATCGTGAGCGGGCTTGAACCCAGGCGGGACACAAGCAACCCCCCAGCCACTGCCCCCAGAGGAATGATCCCCGTCAACCGCAGCAGCCAGAGCGCCCCCGTGAAGGGCGACTTGCCCATCACGGTGTTGGCCATCAGGGGCACGGTGAGCATGGCGATGATCAATGCCACTCCGACCAGCACCTGGGCCATGTTGGATGCCAGAAAGGCCCACGAGCGGAACAATGCCGGGGCAAGCAACGGCTGGAGCGTTCTGGTCTCCACCAAGATCAGAATCGCAACTAGGCCCACTCCTCCGGCGGTCAGCAGGAACGGATATGGCGAATCGAAAGTAAACAGCCCGGTGCGGGACAGGGCCAGTGATAGTACCAAGAGAGCGCCGACCAAGATCACCCCGCCCATATAGTCCACTTTCGCCCCTATTTCCCGGCGGTTGGGCATCCAGAAGAGGGCCAAAAAGATGACCGCGCTCTGGGGGACGTTCAGCCAGAAGATCCAACGCCAGCTCAGAAGCTCGACTATCGCTCCGCCATAGGCTGGGCCCAGCATGGATCCGACCTCCGCCGAGGCTCCTACGATTCCCAATGCCAAACCTCGCTGACCCCTGGGGACAAGGGTCGTCGCCAAAGCCATGCCGATGGGCACCGTGGCGCCACCGCCGATAGCCTGGATGACCCTGGCGCCCACCATCCACCCCAGGCTGGATGAAACGGCCACCGAGATTGTCCCGATGCAGAAAATCACCAGGCACACCTGATAGACCCGGGGGTAGCCGTAGACATCGCCCAGGCGCCCGATCAGGGGCATGGCAACTGTATATCCCAGCAGGTAGGCGGTGATGACCCATGAGACCCGGTCCAACTCGGCGATGGGAACTTTCAGGTCCAGCATCACACTGGGCAGCGCAGTTACTACCACGGTCTGGTCCATGGCCGTAATGAAGGCCCCAAGACCGATGACCGTCAGGATAAAGGGGGTGGGTAGTGTGCGGTCTCTTCCCAGCATCGCTTTAAGGATTAATTAGGCGCGTCGCCGGGCGGTTCGATCACCACAGGCTGGTTGATGTTTTCCAGAGTTAGTTTCCGCACGGTCTCAGGTATATCGGTGGCGACCACGCGGCCAATGATAAGCACCTGCTGCAATAACCCCTCACGGTCCAGCCAGAATTCCAGCTCAACCGGAAATCCGTCCGCTGATCCAGGAACTAACTCTGAGAGGTTTTCAGAGATTATTTGACCCTTGATCAGCACGGTGTCAACGCCATTCACGCGCTCAGCGCGGACCGCTCGCGGCTGCTGGACGGATTCGATTATGCCGGCCAGTGTTTGCCCCAATCCGGAGAGATTGAAAGGCAATGTCTCTGCGGAGATCTGATTCCAGCGGCCGGTGAATATGTCGGTCATATAAGCTGCGTCGTCGATGGTAATTATGCTGATCTCTAAGTATGACTTCGGGAATTCAGATTCGGCTTCCACCGTAACTCTGAACCGGTCTGGGATGGAGACCTCCCCCGAAACCTTGGTCATCAAAACACCTGGCACTAACACGGTCGAGCCCTCAAGGTGCTCCAAGATGAATCCCGCCGACTTGAGGGCAAGGAGTTGGTCTACCGCCTGGGGCATGGCAAGGTCGATGTCTATTCCGGGCAACCCGCCCGGCGGTTCCGTCGGCGAGATCGAGCCACAGGCGACAATCAGACCCACAACCGCGAGGGCCGCCATCAGCGCCTTGAGCTTCAGTTCCGCGACCAAACGGCCAGGACTCCCGCTCCCAAGTCTTTGGGTTCTGCAGATCCTTCGACGTCCAACACATAGATCCGGTCTCCGGTGGGGGTCCGGCCATTACTCCTTCGCGCCGCCTCTCCCTTGGACCCGGCCACAACCAGGAACTTGCCGTCAGGCGACCAAGGTGTATGGGAGTAGCCGTATTGGTCGAAGAAGCTCAACAAAATGAAGACCTCAGCCGATGGCTGGAAGCTGAAAAGTCGATTGGCGTCGGAGGCATCGCTGGGCGAGACTACCCACTCCAATTCCTGTTCATCTGCGTTGACCGATACCCACGCCAGTTTGTCTCCAGCAGGCGACCAGAAAAAGGCCCAAACGCCATTTGAAGTCCGGCCGGAAGATAGCGTGGTTATTGGGGTGCCATCCACCGGCACCAACGTCAACCGGTCAAACAGTGGGCCCCGAGGCACAGATTGGTCCGCCACAGCGATCTGCGCACCATCGGGCGACCACATGAACGCCGATGGCGACCCAACATCGGTGATCATTCGAGCCTGTTCAAGGTCGCTGGTGGGGGCGACGTACAGCCCCATTCGCCCGTCTGCCTGGTCTACGAAGGCCAGACTTTCGCCGTCCGGCGAGATCGCCGGAACACGGAAACTGCCCACAGACTCGAACGACTGGCGGGAGCCTCCACCGTCGGGCGGTCTGACCCAGATGACATCCAGCCCAATGTGCAGGGCCATCGCGTCAGCTTTATTTGACCATTGATAGTAGAGGGGGCCGCCCTGTTGAATCTGGGCAGCCAGTTTACCGGAAGTGCCGTCCCACAGGAATAGCCCCAACCCATCCGACGTGGCCGCCAAGAACGACAGCTCATTTCCCGACGGTGCCCAGTAGATGTAGTGGGGCGCGCCTTGAGCGACCAGTCCGCCACCATTGTCCTCGTAGACGGTCTCGCTGCGGCCGTTGCGTGCGTCCAATACCTGCAGTGTCACGTCGGTGCCGGCTTCTTCCACCACCACTCGTGATGCAGCCATTTTCGTCCCGTCTGCGGACCAGGTGGGCCAGGTGTAGTATTCATTCATCCGCAGCGGCTTGACCTGGACGCTTCCTTGAGAAACACTCCCAGGAGGTCCGCTTCCGGCCTGGAGACCGCCCGTGAGCTGAGAAAGGCGGCCGCCGTCCGGATCGACGGTGAATAGGTCGCCGTTAGGGCTGACGTATGCTATCCGATTAACCAGTCCGACTTCTCCTCCGTTCTCGACGTTCGGCCGTTGGCTTGAAACCGCTGGAGTTGGGGTAATTGAACTGGAACAGGCTCCGGCCAAAGTAATTAGCAACCCTGATAGTCCCAAGAATACCTTGGTTGAATTCCCCAGTTAAGTCAATCGCACCCACGTCGCGCGGCGCTTCCAGAATACCACCTCGGTCAGTGTCCAATACTCTTATTTGCGTGGATAACCTTATTCGGTATCAAACCCTATCCTGGATAATCCCCTATCTTAGAAAATCCGCCTAAAATCCAAGCACAAACACGTTCTTCCCGTTCACGTTTCCCTTTTATATTATCAACCTCTTTTGGACTTCTCTCCATGTTAAAATAGCAGTAGTCAACCGAAGTCCAGTTACGTTTACGCCTAACTATCACCGTAATCCACTCTCTTATTACTTCTATTATTTATTGATTAAACAGATTCGATGATTGATACCGTTAGATTAAATATCAACGCCGGTTCCGGTGGTAACGGTTGTAGCAGTTTCCTCCGTGAGAAATACCGCCCTAAGGGCGGTCCGAATGGAGGCGACGGCGGCGACGGCGGAAGCGCTTATTTGGTTGGCGATACCTCGATCAATACTCTGTTACATATCAAATTCAATAGCACTATCTATGTGGTTCATGGAGGGCATGGAAAGGGCAAGAACAAGCGCGGCGGAAATGGTGAGGACCGGTATATTCCGGTACCGATGGGAACTGTTATTTATCGGATGAACGAGGAGGGCGAGAAAGAATATCTGGACGATATCACAAGCGCTAAGCCCAGATTGATTGCGGTAGGTGGCCGCGGTGGTTGGGGAAACACTCGCTTCGCGACACCCACTAATCAGGAACCTGTATTGGCTCAGCGGGGCGAGAAGGGTGAGAAGGTAGTTCTTTTCCTGGAACTTAAGTTGCTGGCTGACGTGGGTCTGCTAGCCAAACCCAACGCCGGGAAGTCCACGTTGATCTCGATGTGCTCTGCAGCGAAAACCAAGGTGGCAGACTATCCGTTCACCACGGTAGAACCGGTTCTTGGTGTGGTCAGAGTCGGTGACGACGATTTCGTGATGATGGAAGTACCTGGACTGCTAGAAGGCGCCCATGAAGGCATTGGCCTGGGCCACGAGTTTCTGCGGCATGCTGAAAGGGCCAGATTGTACGTCCATATGCTGGACGGGCTCTCCGAAGATCCGGTAAACGACTACCGGATGATCAACCAGGAATTGGAACAGTTCAACCCAGAGATGGCCGAGAAACCTCAGTTGGTTGTAATCAACAAGTTGGACGTGACCGAGGTCCGGGAAGCCCAAGACGAGCTGACCGAGCGGTTGATGGAGGCTATTGGCGACAAAGGGTCCAGCGTGCAGTTCGTCTCCGC
>Ga0208895_1000929_pt1 | contig 12849 bp, 16 predicted proteins | sample ETNtaG_10_FD_185765 | JGI IMG/M metagenome (GOLD analysis project Ga0208895, IMG submission 185765) | Marine microbial and viral communities from oxygen minimum zone, Eastern Pacific Ocean - ETNP201302SV82 (SPAdes) (version 2) | ecosystem: Environmental > Aquatic > Marine > Oceanic ... | reverse complement strand
TCTATGACCAACACGTCTCGCTATTCAATCCTGCGCCCTTACAAATTCCTTGTCGACGGCACACCGCAGATCGACAGCGCGACGAGCGAATGGGTCGCCTCCGGCATCCATCACCATCTCGCGCGCGCCTTGGATCTCGTTGCAGCCGATCTTGTCTCTGGACGTCTGAACCTGGGGACAATGCAGCCGACGGCGTTCCGCCGCCTGCGCATCTCACTGGATATATCTTCGGCCAATGCCTTCGCCTGGGGTGTAGATGGCACCAACGCGCCCCGGGCTTCATTCTGGCTGCCCCTCCAGGAGCGTGGCATCCGCAAGTCGGAAATCATCAACTACTTGGGTAGAGCCCTGATTGTCGCCTGCGAAAAAATGGACAAGCCCAAAGGGGAACTCGAGTTCACCGCCCTGTGTCATGATCTCTCAAACCACCAGCGGATCGCACTTGAAAGCTTGTTGCAAGGCGACCGCACAGCCTGCGATACATCGGCATGACTCCCTACCATTCCGCCCTCGATCCTTCCATCGTCACAGGACGGCATGAGCCCATTGGCGATCCGCGCCAGAAGCGCGGGCTTGCGCGTGCCGGTCTTCTTGAGGCCATCCATCTTGCGATGGATCTTGTCGCGCTCGAGCTCATCCAGGATCGCATCAAAGGATTGAACGCAGCACCAGTCGATCGGAGCACCATTCGCATCGCGGTGAACCTGGGCGCACCCGAAGAGACCTACCTGCCATCCGTCTTTCGCGAGGATGAACCCTGGACAGCCGCCTGCGGCTACGGGCCCAAGACGATCTTCTGGCGCGAGCTGCACAGGGAGATTGAGCCCGAGATCGCCCGGACGATCTCCCAGCTCATCGAGCCCGCCATCGCACGGGCGCCCGCATTCAGCGTCGCGCCAGTGGTCCTGCTGGCTTTCGCTCAAACCGAGCCGATCTCCAATCACCAGCGCATGAAGCTCCTGCGCGTTCCGCATGCCATGCGCGAAGCGATCTACTCGCCCCGAAAGGCCACATCATGAGTTGCTATTACTCCGCCCTCAATCCGGAGATCGTTCCCGCCGCAGGCCATGAACTCACCAGCGAAAAAGACTTCGCGGTGATCAGGTCATCCGGCCTCTTCGAGGCCATGGAAATCGCCGCCGACCTGGCGTCAATGGAGCTTCTCGAAGATCGAATACCGGGACTCGACGTGCCTGACATGGATCGTCGCTACATTCGGCTGGGCATCAACCTCGACGGGTCGTGGGAAACCCATCGCTCCTCGCTCTTTGCCCAAGATGAAATCTGGACCGTCTCCTGCGGTTTCAACCCGAACTCGATCTTCTGGCATTCTCTGCACGACCATATGTCTCCGGGCATCACCCAAACACTCAAAGACCTCATCGTGCCGGCGGCGGCACGCGTCCTGAAGGCCGGCGTGCCCCCTCTTGTGATGCTGGTCATCGCAGAGATCGAGAACCTCTCCAACCATCAGCGCCTCGCGCTCAAAGGCGCGGAAAAGGCGGCAAGGGAAGTGATTTTGCGGGCATCCGGCCCGGCCCTCTCGTGAGCTGAGAGGGCCGCGTCCGGCGGCCGACAAGACAGACAGAGGATATTTCCCCATGGGCGTGATCATCTCCGGCTTCTCTTCCACCTCCCGCGACTTCTCGGATGCCGAGACCGCCGCGATCGACGCCCACGACATCGCGGTGTCGGAGGGCAACTGGCGCGAGCATCTCTCCGAGCTCTTCTTCGGCGAAGAGCATGAGGCCGACATGCCGGCCGAGCGCATCGAGAAGGCAGCTGCCGACTACGTCGAATGGCTTTCGCCGATGAGCGATCTGGGCGACTGGCGCAAGTGGCACCTCGCCATGGCACGCCAGGTGCTCGAGCTCGCCCGCGCGACGCGCACCAATGGCGGCGACATGGTCGGCATTGCCGGCTGACACCCACCGAGGGGTGCGGGCCTTGCTCGCACCTCTCCCTTCAGCCACAATGCCCAGTATCCTGGAGAACCCTATGACCGCAACCGCCACCCATAGCATCAACCTGCCGCCGCACTTTGCCGCGGACATCGAACAGGAAGTCGTGGGCGAACTGTTCAAGATGGGCTACGGCCGCATCAGCATCACCGAGCGCGACTTGCCGGGTCTGCACTTCCCCAAGGCGATGCAGGTCGGGCCGAGCTACATCAAGATCTTCGCCAACACACGCGTCACGGTCGGCTCGAACCTCATTGTGGTTCCGATCCCCTACCGCAACGAGGCGGGCAACTGGTCGGTGAACTCCCGGCGCAATATCCTTCTCCAGCCTGTCCGTATCAACGAGGCTGATCGCGAGACAGGTCAGCTCACGGTTCAGGACCCCTGGACCAAGGAAAGCTATACGCTCGACGTCGTTTTCGATCCCGAAGGTCCGGATCTTCGCGCGCATCTTGCGGATCATCTGAGACAGGCGGTCGTCAACGCCCAGGCCGCGCGAGCGCGCAGCCCCCTGCACCGCCTTGCCGGCATCATCGGGCTTTGATCCAGACCAGGCCACGCCACCCCATACCGTTTTTCCGCCCCGGTCGCTCGCGCGGCCGGGGCATTTTTCGTCCTCTTCAGTGGCGCATTCGGAAAACGCATAGCGGGTCTTCCTTGGGTTATTTCGCAGGTGCAGCATATTCGGGGTAACGGGGGCCGCGGTGGCGCCCGGACCAGCAGAAATGACAGATGATGACCTTCTCCAGCAGTATCCCCAGTTCGACCGAAATCGAAACCTTTGAACGCCGCGCCCGCGCCATGCGTGCCGCATTCGTGGCCTCTCTCTTCAAGCGTGCCTTTGGCGCGCTGCGCCCTTCCAGCACCCGGAAAAAGTCCGGCGCAGCCGCTCCGCTCTCCGCCTGATTTCCCGCGCCCTGCTCCTGATCAGGATGGGCACGCCCAGGGCCTGAGGTGCACCCTCCCCCCTCATCTCCGATCCCCGATCGAAACCTCGTGATCTGAACTCCCGAGGGGTCGATCGCATGGGGGTTTACCCGGTAGAGGTGAGACCCCTTCTGCCTGCGCGCGTTAGCACGCGACACGCACAGGCCGGCCGGGCTCGCCAAGGCTTGCGCATAAGAGCCAATCACCCAGGAGAGAGCATGGACAATCTCGAAAGCCATTACGACGTGGAGCTCGATCTCTACAATATCGACGAGAACACGATGACGGATTCCGGGCTTCGTGTGGGCGAACTCGAGCCCATCGGCGAATGCTCTCTGACACCGGGTGATCCCTCACCCGTGGGGCGCACGAGCGACGGCGACCTGGCTTACCCGGTCCACCAGACCAAGGGCTCTATCGAGTTGTCCCGGCGCACCGCCGCCGAGCTGGCGCATCTCTACGCCAAGGCGCATGGCATCACCGAGGTGCCGAGCTATCCCCTCCAGGAGCCAGAGCACCACACCTTCTTCGAGCTGTTCAATGCGGCAGTTCCCGAGGTCCTCTTCGCTGACAGCAATCATGGTCAGGTCGCCTACAAGGGAGCAGTCCAGGCGGTTCTCGATGGGAACTGGTCGAAATATCCCCAGATGCTGATGACCGATCTCGAACGAGAGCTGAAGGGAGAGCGCCCCATGCCGCCCTACAAGAGCTCGCTGCCGTAGGAGACACGTCGGAGACAGGGGACCACCAAGGGAAGAGACCAAGACCTCGAACCCGGAGCGCGCTCCATCATTTCGGACCTGACCTTCTGTCTGTCTTTCATTCATGCCGGCCACCCAACGCGGGTGCGCCGGCATTTTTCGTGGGTTTCCCCGAGACCCTCTGCGGCCTGCGCAGGTTCAGGCGGGGGCTTCGCCCCCGCGCCCCCGCTCAACAAGACACCTGGCCAAAGATCACCCTCGATCCGGATCGAGACATCGAGGCCAGCTCGATGACGGGAGCAACTTCCGTGCCCCCTTCGGGAAGGGTCATTCGGGCTCGCCGCCCGGGCAAGACCCCGCTGACGCGGGTCCGGCCGGCCTTCGGCTGCCGGCAAAACCTGCCTCTGCGCAGATGCGCAGGCCATTTCAGCCCGAGCAGGAGAGGCGCGCCGACACGCGCTTGGCCGCAGACAGGGCGGCCCGAAGTATCCCTCCCGAGGAGGCGCCGGGCGCTCCCCGATCCGGAAAAGACGCAAGGAAGAGCAGGCGCGAGTGCTCGGGGTTCGTGAGCGCACCCCGGGCACCTCGGCCCGCGGGAAGATATCCGAGGAGAAGCTCATGTCCTTCGAACCCGTCGCCCAGGCTCATTTCGATCTCTATGCCCAGCGCATGGCGCAATCTCTGCCGGAAAAGCTCTTTTTCGCCGAGGCCTTCGGCCGCGAGGGCGTCGAGGCGATCGTCGATTTCGGCTGCGCTGACGGGGCACTGCTGGCCAGCCTGAGCGAGGTTCTGCCAGGGGTTCACCGGATCGGCTACGACCTGAGCGAGCTCGCGGTCGCCCGGGCCGCGAAGCGCACGAGCGGTGCTTTCTTCTCCGACTGGGACGCGCTTGAGGCGCATCTCGCCCAGCTTCGCGCTGCCGGCATTCGCAAGATCGGCCTCGTTGCAAGCTCAGTCCTGCACGAGGTCTATGCCTACGGCGGCGAGACCGCGGGCGAGCTGTTCTGGAGCCGGCTTCTCGACGGCCCGTTCACCCATTTCGCGCTGCGCGACATGACGATCTCTGCCTCGGAAATCGGCCAAAACGACGGCGCGCTGCGTCCCGCCCTGCTTTCAGCCTGCCGCGCCGCGGGCTGCCTCGATCTTCTCACCCAGTTCGAAGCGCACTGGGGTCTGGTCACGACCCGCGAGCGACGCACGCATTTCCTGCTGAAATATCGCTACCGGGAGAACTGGGCGCGCGAGCTGGGTGAGAACTACCTGCCGATCACCCTTGAGGGCATTCAGGATCGCGTGGCCACACGGTTCAGTATCGAGATGCTTGACCATGCGCGCCTGCCCTTCCTCGAAGAACAGGCTCGAAAGGATCTCGGGACCGGGTTCCCCTGCTCCACCCACCTCAAGCTCATCGCCCGTAAGCCGCACTGAAAGGCACTCGCGATCCCGGCGCCGCCCTCTTGCGAGCGGCGCCAGCTTCGCGCGGCCCGAGAAAACAAAACCTGGAGTTTCATCATGACCCACCTGACCGAAGACAGCTTCGACACCCTGGTTCTGGGCGGCGCCCTCAAGACGATCGGCCGCATGATGACCCTGCCGTTGGCAGATGCCGACGAAGTCGATGAGGCCGAGACCGCACTGCGCGAGACGGTCTCCGAGGCCCTTTCGCAGACCGCTGGCTCCGCGGACGGTGCCCGCAAGACACTGCTCGAGATCGAAGCACGTCTCGACGACATCCCCGGCGCCACCGACGAGGCCGCCTTCGCAATCTGGGACATCGCCCGCGATGCCTTCCGCGCGAGCCAGGAGATCGAGGATGCAGCGGCAACGGAAGACCTCGCCGACGCCGTCCCCGCCTGACCTGCGGATTCCCGCGCAGGCACCATCGAACCGACATTCCCCTTATGAGCGTCCCGCTCATGCACCCAAGATACGAACGGAGACCTCCACAAGATGGATCTGAAACTGATTATCATGCTCGCCGGACTCGGCTTCCTGCTGGCCATGGCGATGCGCAAGCGCAGCCGCAAGAAGAAACAGGCCAAGGCCGAAGCACAACTCGCCGCCCAGCGCGCGGAAGAGAGCGCACGGCAGGAGAAAGCGGCCCGCGCCAAAGACGACAACCGTGTCGAAGACATGGGCATCAACATGGTCGTGGGTGAAGAGCCGGCAAAGCCCAAGCCTCGCGCCGCACATGCCCCGGCAAGCTCGACGCGCTCCACGCCTGCGCGCGACACCGGCCCCGACCTGCTGAACCCGATTCACCCGGCGAGCCCGCTGAACCCCGTCTACGACATGGACGACGAGGACGATCGGCCCGCCCGCGCGGCAGAGCCTGAAGAACTCAAGCCCGTGGCACCGCCGACCCCGGTCGCACCCGCGCCCGAGAGCCCCTTCTCGAACCGCGCCGCGCGCCACGAGCCGGTGGCCAGCGATGACGACACGACCCGCAGCTCCGGCTACGGATCGTCGAGCTCCAGCTTCGGCAGCTCGTCGGGCGGCTCGAGCTACAGCAGCGACAGCGGCTCCAGCTCCGGCGGCGACAGCGGCGGCAGCGACTGAGCCCCTCTCATTTCCCAAAGCTTGACCAGCCGGCCTCCGCAGGGAGGCCGGCTTTTTTCTTGCCCGGCACGGGGGCGGCTTCGCCGCCGAGACGAGCCTGGGGCCGCCATCCTGTGTGCCGAGGATGGCGCCACCCGGCGCGGTCCAGAGTCATTCTGAAAGGAGAACCATCATGTCCACCCATCTTCTCGCGGTCGACGCCGTCTCCTCGTCAAACTCGCCCTTCATCGGGCTTGGCATCGTCGTCTTTGACGCCGAAGGAAATCAGTCGGCAAAATATGCGGTGGCGCCCGGCCACTCGCGCCGCTCTGCAACCGTGGCCGGCATTGCAGTGGCACTCGATGAAGCCGCCCCTGCCCTGAAGGCTGGAGATCACATTGAGATCCTGACCGTTCTCGAAGCCCGCAATCTGCTGGGCGATATCGATGGTCGCGATCCGATGATGGCGCAATCCGCCGAGCTGCTCGAGCAAGCCCTACAGGCAACCGTCAACCGCGGCGTGGCGATCGCCCTGTCGCGCGCGGACAGCAGTGAGAGCAAGAGCCTCTCGGAGGCGACGCGGCAGGCCACGCTGGGCCTTCTCGCCGCGTCCCAGGCGACCACGGGCGCCATGGCCTGACAGGGGCGCCAAGGCGCACCCCAAAGGCTCCCGTCGAAGGTCGGGCCGCTCGAAATGCGCGGCCCGCCATCCGGCGAGTGCCCCTATCCCAGAAACAACATGAAGGTGATCCAGATGCTTCGCACCCTGGCTCTCGTTGCTGCGACCGTGCTTGGCACGGCCCTCGCAGCCAACGCCGACGGCTCTTCCGTCGAAGACCCTCTCGAACCTGCCGCTGCCCAAGAGCAGCCGCAAATTGACTACGCGGGCATTCGCCCCGCGTCCCGCCCCGCAGACTTCGACAGAACCGTGCGCCTTGCGAGCCTGCCGACACCGCCCAAGACCCTGCGCGGTGCCTCGGATTTCATGTGCCTCGCGGTCACGATCTACCACGAAGCCCGCGGCGAGAGCCTTGAGGGCCAGCAAGCCGTGGCAACCGTGATCTTCAATCGCATGCGGACGATCCGCCGTTGGGGAGAAACCGTCTGTGAAGTAACCGCCCCCGTGCAGTTCAGCTACCTCAACAAAGACCTCAGCTTCGAGCCGATCCGCGAGATGGATGCCTGGCAGCGCGCCCTTGAAGTCGCCACGGTCGCCATGATCGAAGGGCCTGACCCCTTCTTGATGAATGCCGACCATTACCACACCGACGATGTGGACCCGAGTTGGAACTCGGCGATGGTCGTTGTCGACCAGATCGGCAAGCACATCTTCTACCGCGATCCGACATCCCGACGGGATGGTTGATGACAATAGACAGGCCCGGGCAGACCGCCCGGACCTTTGCGATGCGGCCGGACGGTTGCCTGAACCCATATTCTGCTTCAAGGAGACAGACATGCAGCGCCATCCGAAAATCAGCTTTCCGTGTCGGGCCAGATCCGCCTGAGCCATCACCCCTTCACGACCCTGAACGACCAGGAGCTGTCATGCCCTCCATCCACCTCACAGACACGGCCACTGGCCGCAAATCCCCTTTTGCACCCGCAGACCCTACGGCCATCGGCATGTATGTCTGCGGACCCACGGTCTATGACCGTGCACATCTCGGCAATGCCCGCTCGGCCGTGGTCTTCGACCTGCTCTACCGAGTTCTGCGCGGCGCCTACGGCCCCGAGGCCGTGACCTATGCGCGCAACTTCACCGACGTCGACGACAAGATCATCGCCGCGGCAGAGGTCCGCTATCCCGATATCGAGCCGACCCGTGCCATTGGACGGATCACGCGCGAGACGATCGAGTGGTATCATGAGGACATGGACGCGATCGGCGTGCTGCGGCCCGATTTCGAGCCGCGCGCTACGGTCTATATCGCCGAGATGGTCGAGGACATCGAGACCATGATCGAGAAAGGCGTCGCCTACGAGGCTGAAGGCCATGTCTTCTTCTCGGCCGAGAAGAACCCGGTGCCGGGACATCTGTCAGGTCGCAAGCTCGACGACGAAACCCTGCACCGCGTTGAGCCCAATCCACTCAAGCACCATCCGGCGGACTTCGTCCTGTGGAAGCCGGCGCGTGATCGTGAGCCTGGCTGGGACAGTCCCTGGGGCTACGGCCGGCCCGGCTGGCACATCGAGTGCTCTGCAATGGCTACGCGCATCCTGGGCTCCAGCTTCGATATTCATGGCGGTGGCGCGGATCTCGCCTTCCCGCATCATGACAACGAAATGGCCCAGGCCAAGTGCTGCGCGCCGAAAGCGGACTATGCCCGCACCTGGCTGCACAACGGCATGATCACCGTCGAGGGTCGCAAGATGTCCAAGAGCCTGGGCAACTTCACGACCGTCGCAGATCTGCGCAGCCGTCTGCCGGGCGGTGCCATCCGCCTTGCCCTGCTCGCGGCTCAGTATCGTGCCAATCTCGACTGGTCAGAAGCCCTCGAGGCGCGCAGCCTGGCAGCTTGGTCGAAGTTCGGCGACCTCGCGCTGGGCGTGCAGCCCGCGCGCGTGGTCCCCGCACCGGTGCTCAAGGCCCTCCATGACGACCTCAACACCGCCCAGGCCATCGCCGCGTTGCATGCACTCTATCGAAGCCGCGACGCGGCCGGGCTGGCAGCCAGCCTCGAATTGATGGGGATCTCCCTCGAGGAGGATCGCATCTCGCTGGATGAGGACCTGTCGCAGGTGATCGAGGCGCTGCTCGCGCGCCGGCAGGCTGCCCGCGCCGAGAAGGACTTCGCCACCTCCGATCGCATTCGCGACGCGCTGATTGCCGCGGGCGTCGAAATCAAGGATGCTCCGGAGGGAACAACCTGGCAGTCCGGCGCCGCGATCGATGCCGATGCGGTCAAATCCATCCGACTTTAGAGGAGGCGATCATGCCCGTTTTTACCACTTTTTCGCGTCCGGTTTACGATTTGGGTGGCGCCACCAACTACCGCCTGCCGCCGCGCTGGGCACGGCCGCTGATCTCGGCAGTGGTGTGCAGCATGAAGGGTCATGACTTTCGCGGTCATGGCAGTGCTGACGGCCGGTGGGAAGACGGGGCCAGCTACACTGTCTGCTCTCGCTGCGCGATGCGGCAGTTTCACGGCCTCAGTTCGCGTGCCGAGTTCGATGCGCTGCTCAAGAAAGAATGGCAGGCCATGAAGCAGTCCCTGGCGGCAGATAGTCGGGCTGCCTGATCGGCATTGATGAAACAGATGGCCGCCGGCCCCTCGCGGGGTCGGCGGCTTTTTTCGTGTCAGATTCCTGAAGGCCCTGCCTCGATCATCTTTCCTCATCGGGTCTGGCGCGTGATGGCTTTTTCGAGGTGAGGTATTTCCCGCGAAAGCTATCCATATCGAGTGCCTCCAAGGTCCGCAGGGACTCCCTGGGACTTGCGATCAAGATCTCATCCGCATTCCGTCGCTCATAGCCATCGATCCTCCTCTCAGTGCACCAGGCCCGCGCAAGATGCGCCCGTGTCTTGTCTGCGGCCGCTCCAGTGAACTCCGTCAGACGCCCCATCGGTGTGCTGCCAGGGTTGGAAAAGTCGATTGTCGAGGCGGAAAAATCGGCCAGCCGCCGCGGCGCGGTGGTCTCTACGACCAGCGCCGAGCGAACCTCGCCCATGGCGCTGTTGACCATCCCCGAGTAACTATCGCACCCTTTGGGCTCGGGGGACAGGAACATCGGCCAGTCCTCAACCTCAGCTTTCTCCCTTACAAGACCTGCATGGTAGAGGGGCCTGTTCGCCGGCAGGTAGACCGCCTGCTTGCCGTTTTCCTCCCACATCTCATCGAAGCATTGGAAAACAAAGGCACGATCTTTCGGTGTCATGTCGGAGACGAAACGCGCCGCATGCTCGTGCTCGAAGCGGACCTGCTCCTCGGCGGTAAGATTCCGCTCCTCGACGGGTGGCGCGTCGCGCTCAACCAAAGGCTCTGCGAGCACGTCCTCGGCTGCCGCTTCCCGACCGCGCAACCCCTCCAGAAACTCCGAAATCCATCCCATCTATTTTCTCCGATCCTGCTTGCGCTTTGAAAAGGAAATGCGCGCTTCGCGCCGCACTTGCAATCCGATCACGCCGCTGAAGATCTGTCGCAAAACCTTCACGAAAGGTTTGAGCTCGGATTTTCCGGGACCCAGTTCCTTTTCGAAGGCCGCGTGGGCGGCGTCGATGCGCGGCCTGCCCGCTTGCGACGCCAGGTATGAGGCTTTTCGCCATGTCCAGCTCTCCCTCGTCCCTCGGCTATCCCGAACCGCGTCGCGTGATCGATGCGGCCTCCGACACGGTCTTTCCCTCAAGGCCGGCGGATAAACCCGCCGGAAAATAATCTGGACGCCGGCTCTGCCTGACGGTTCCAGGACCTGACCCGTGCTCCGGGGCCTCATCGGTGAGACCCCGGGCCACTGGCCCCGTTCTGGGAGATATTTCGATGCGCGATGCGATGTTCCTCGTCAGGCTGGTGTTCAAGCTTGCCTTTTCCCTTCTGTCCCTGGCGTTCCGTCTGCTGGGCTTTGTTGCCAAATTGGCCATCGGCGCCTTCGCACGTCGCCGGGCTCGGTTCGAAGGCGCTCTGAGCGTGATCGACGGCGACAGCCTTGCCGTCATCCACGACGGCCAGCGGATCAAGATCCGCCTCTTCGGCATCGACGCCCCTGAATACGACCAGCCCGAAGGCCCGGCCGCCACAGCCAGCCTGCGGCAGCTTGTCGACGGCAAGTCCGCAACCGTCGAGCCCGTCGATCAAGACCGCTACGGGCGCATCGTCGCTCGTGTGCGCCTGTCCGACGGCACCGATCTTGCTCAGGCCATGGTTCGGCGCGGCCACGCACTGGCCGATACCCGCTATTCGCAGGCCTATCTTGCCGACCAGCGCGCCGCCCAGCAGGCGCGCGCCGGCGCCTGGTCGCGACAAGGCATTATCGATCCCACTCATTGGCGCAGCCTTCGCGCCTGAGGCCGATCAACCCATATCACCAACTCACCAAGGAGATCCTCCATGAAGCTCGACCAATTGATCGAAGAACTGAACAGTATTCGCGCCGCTCGTCCCCACCTGGGCGACACGCATGTCGAGATCCAGGCTGGCATCGGCGCGCCGCTCCTGGCCTATGTCTCCGGCGTCAACGCCGATGGCAATGGCCCGGTCGATGCCGACGGCCCCGAGGCCGTGCGCGTGGCGCTTTGCGCAGCCATCTGACCCCAAGAGGCCGGAGAGAACATCCAGCCCGGCTGTCTGGCCTCCCTTGGGAGAGGCCAGCACGCCAGGCCAAGAATGCAGACAGGAGACAGGCATGACTGATTTCACCCTTCGCGCGATCACCGCAACCGCAGGCTCGGCCGCGAGCTGCGTCGTCTCCACCCACGGCACGCTCATCGAACGGCCCGCTATCACCCGCGCCCGCCCCCGCACGGCGCCGGGCATCCTGCTCATCGAGGCGCTGAGCGAGGCGCTTGGGCAACTAAAGCGCACCCTGAAACCGGATGACTTCGTCACCATTGAGTTCGCCGGGGTGAAGTCGACCGAGATCGATACCGAGTCCCGGATCGCCTTTCGGCAACTTCTCCATGCGCTGGGCGAGCAGGACATCGGTTTTGGCATTGTCGAGCTCGAGGAAGCCCCGAAGGAAATGGTCCGTCAGCGCGAGGCCGCGAGCTTCGCCGCCGCCATGGGGATGACCGGGCTCGCCCGGTAATCTCAGGCAAAACCTCTGGATCTACCCGGAGTTTCAGCACCCAATGCTCCGGGTCTATCTCTTCCCCAACTGAGGCACAGCGCGCGGGCAGGATGATCCTGTGCGCGCTGTTGCCTTTCCTCGATACCTTCGAAGGGGATAGAGATGAAGACACGGGCAAATGAGCGTGGCGCAAGCCTCGTGGAGCATGGATTGCTGGTCGGACTGATCGCTGTAGTCGGCATCGGGGCCGTGTCGCAGCTCGGCCTCCAGGTGAAAGGCACCTTCACCGAGACCTCCAAGGTTCTCGCGGCCGATCTTGATCATGTTCTGCCACCGGCCGAGCGCGGCCCCCTCGCGAATGTGGCGAAGAACTGCTACGAAGGCACCTCGGGCAACGATCTGGTCGAATACGACCGCAGCGGAAACATTCACAACTGCCTGCACGGCTACAGCGGCAATGACCTCCTGTCCTGGCGGCTCGATACGCCGGCCAGCATCTACCCCGGCCCGGGCAACGACCGCACCGAGGCAAATGGCGGTGACCAGGTCCACCACTACGAAAGTGGCATCGACCGGATCGCCGACCTCAAGGGCCACAACACGCTCATCATGCCGCGCGGCATCAAGCTCGAAGATGTCACCTTCTCGGCCGATGATTACGGCGTCGAGCACGGGGCGCGCGATCTGCGGATCAATCTCCCCCAGGGCTCTGTCACGCTCGAGGGCCAGTTCGAATGGATCTCCGCCTCCACGATCATCTTCGACGATGTCGATCTCGACGGAACGGATCTGGACAACTTCTCCTCTATCGTTCTCCAGGGCTACCCCACGGCCGATGCCGATACGCTCTACGGAACCTACAGCGACGACATCATCTCGCCACTCGGCGGTAATGACACTGTCTATGCAGGCTACGGCAACGACCGCGTGATCTACACCTCGGGCAGTGACACCTATTACCCACATGGCGATAAAGATGTGCTGGAGATGCCCTTCCC
>Ga0208895_1000928_pt1 | contig 12865 bp, 13 predicted proteins | sample ETNtaG_10_FD_185765 | JGI IMG/M metagenome (GOLD analysis project Ga0208895, IMG submission 185765) | Marine microbial and viral communities from oxygen minimum zone, Eastern Pacific Ocean - ETNP201302SV82 (SPAdes) (version 2) | ecosystem: Environmental > Aquatic > Marine > Oceanic ... | reverse complement strand
TTGATGAAATCGGATATGCGCACCAGTTGATGTATGAAAACAAACATCCTTTTGGAAACATGGCCTGCCTAGTCAATGCCGCAAAGAGAGGAATGGGTAAAGAATAAAAAATTTTAGGAATATAGATGTATGAAAAGAATAGTTCCATCTGTAATTATTTTAGCATTGCCAATAATCATTTTTCCCATGGAAAAAGCCCTAGGTAAGATGATGGCAGAAGTCGAATGCAAGGGTACGGAAGAGAAACTTGTTTATGCCTGCATGATTACTCTGAAGGATTCGAAGACTGGTAAAAAAATTCCAAAAGCAGAATTCAAGGTAAGTGCGGATATGCCCTCTATGGCTGGAGCGCACAACGTTAAGCCAGTCATGGCCCATTCTATGGGAATGGGTATGTATCATGTCAGATTGAATTTGGAGATGTATGGAGAATGGGTTTTGAAGATGGACTTTACTAAACCTAGAAGGGATAGAATTGTAAAAAAAATGATTTTTGGAGAGAAAGGTCATGACATGTCACATGATCATGATGAAAAACATAAACACAAATTAGAGGGGATGCCTATGAAGCACGAGGACAAAAAAGATGACTAAAAGATATTGAGTTAAAAAAAGTTCTCTATAATCTTGATCAAATCAAGCTTATAGAACTTTTAAACCATTTTATAACCATAAATAAAAGGAAAAGGTATTATGAAACATTTATCAAAATTAATGGGAGCAAGTTTGCTCTTAATTGCGCTTTCAATTCCGCAAAGCGCTATTTACGCTGCTCCTTCTCTAAAAGTTTTAGGATGGGGAGCCAAATCAGGACCTCTTAAGTCCTTTGGAGTAAATTCAGAAGCAGCATTAAGGTCAGCCGTAGCAGAAATTAATTCTGCAGGGGGTGTCAGAATGGGTGATGGAAGTATGGCACCTATGGAAGTAATTGGATATGAAGACAGTGCCTGCAAGAAGGATGAGGCCATTGCAATTCTTCGAAAGACAGCGTCTACAACTGACGCTATAGTTGGAATGGGCACAACATGTTCTGGTGTATGTCAAGCCATGTTTGGTGTCTTGCAGAAAAAAGTGGAGGATACTTCAGACTCTGGAGTTCAGATGCCTATTTTAGCAGATACTTGTATTAGGCCTGGTCTGGCCAAGATATCTGAATGGTCATTCAGAAACGTGCCTAATGAAATAACCATGTATGACGAACTCTTTAAGTGGTTACGTACAGCATATCCAAATGTAAAAACATTTACAGGTGGTTCAGAAACCGATCAAGGACATTCTTTTATAACCTATACTGCCATTATAGTTCAAATGGCAGTTAAACACGGTTTTGAGTGGGTAGGACCAGCAGTTCCAGCACTAGGACCAAAAGTAAAACAAGGTATGAAAGAGCTCCAGGCTGCTGCTAAATCTCAGCACTGGCTTATGGGAGACACGAATTATACCGTGCAGGCTCGAAAGATTAAAAAGCAGAATGCAGACATGATTTTGGTTGCATCGCATCCTTTTTCAGCCTGTGGTTTCATGAAAGAGATGAAACGACAGAGAATAAAGCCAAAGTTGCTTGTGGGTCTGACAAGTTCTGCTAGCCAGGAAACTTTAAACGGATGTATGAGTGCAGCAGAAGGGATAATTATTCCTACAGGATTTGCTCCAATTACTCCAGAAGCAAAGAAGGCGAATAATATTGTTTCAAAAGCAGGAGGTTTTCTGGATCTTCATAGTTCAGCCGCATGGGAAAATGCATATCTAGTTAAACGTGCTGTAGAGCGTGCTGCAATTATGGGAAGGCCTGACACATTACAGCAGGATCGCAGAAACTTCAGGAATGCTCTTGCTTCAATATCATCGCAAAAGGGTTTGATTGGACCTTTGACAAGAGATGGTAGCACCGGTGAAGCAGAAAAGCCGTATGTTTATGTGCAGGTCGTCAACGGAAAGTGGAAAGTTATTCATGATCCAAATTCCTGATTGAAAACATTCTCAGAATAATCCCGCTGTTAAGAATAAGACAGCGGGATATTATGGTGAGTATTCTATCATGGAAGATTTTTTATATGAAGTAGTTGAGATAACCCAGACCATTTGGGATGGGGTACTATTCGGTTCAACTTATGCCTTGATCGGAATAGGATTTACTCTGATTTTTGGTGCAATGGGTAAGCTCAACATGGCTTATGCTGGAGCTGCCATTGCAGGTGCATATGTTGGCTTGGCTGTATCCATGTTTTTTGATGCTCCCATTATTTTGGTCTTTGCTGTATCAGCACTTGTTTCCACTTTGATGGGATACATCGTCTATCAGACCTGCTTTAGATTCATCCCAACTCATAATCACCTTGCAGCACTCATGGCTTCGGTCGGTGGACTTTTTCTCATCGACGAGGTGATAGTTCTGGCCACCCGTGGTTCTCCTATGAACTTTCCGGCCCTATTTGAGGATGCCTATTTTGAAATAGGTCCATTTGGAATTCGTGGTGATCTAATATTTGTTTTTTTTATTGGCCTAGTTAGCACAGTTGTGTTGTTGTATGTTCTTTTTAAAACCCGACTTGGCATGGCCACAAGGGCAGTAGCACAACAGGATGTAGCTGCCCAACTTTGCGGAATAAATATTCATCGCACAAACTCAATCACCTTTTCTATTGCAGGACTTCTGGGAGGAATTGCTGGTGCAATGACGGCAGCAGCGGTCGGTGTACTATCACCTGTAATAATACTACCTTTAACTATAAAGGGACTGATAGTTACGGTCATTGGCGGATTGGGCTCCATTCCAGGTGCAATCATAGCTGGACTTTTTGTGGGAGGTTTCGAGAACTTATTTCTTTATGTACGTGGAATTGATGAAAGGGACATGTATGTTGTGGCACTTTTATTTATTTTTTTGGTTTTCCGACCCAATGGCCTTTTTTCAAAAACTATCAATCGTGATTGAAAAGCAGAAATAATTACAATTAGCTTTAATGGACTTTTACCTTAACCTCATCAATACAATTGGTATTCATACTATGCTCGGTCTCTCTGCATATTTACTGTTGCAGACAGGGCAGCTTTCCTTGGCTCAGGCAGGATTCTTTGCTGTTGGTTCATACACAGCGGCTATTCTGACTGTAATTTTCCAGTGGAATATCATCCCAGCAGTTTTAGCTGCCATGTTTCTTGCGGGCTTCCTGGCCTTTTTAGTGGGTTTCCCGGCACTTCGAGTTAAGGGATTGACGCTTGTAGTAGCCACCATAGCATTCAGCGAGTTCGTAAGAATGTTTTTCTACAATCTGAAATGGCGTGTTACTCGAAACGGTGAGGAAATAGGACCTGATGGTACAATGGGCTTTGCAGAGATAAGATATTTTAGTGACAACGGGTGGAGTAATTTGGAGGTCACATTTTTTTTATGGACTTTCGTTATTATCGTCATGGGAATCGTTTGGTGGTCTGACAATTCTCGTTCCGGTGCGGTGCTTAGAGCAGTCGGTGAAGATGAGTTAGCTGCTAGCAGCGTTGGTATTAATCTTACAGTTATTAAAGTTTCCGCAATGACTGCTGGAGGTTTCATTGCAGGCCTTTCTGGTGGACTTTATGCTCATCAGGTCACGTCACTGGACCATCATAGTTTTACGGTACTTCTTGGAACTTTTGCAATTGCATACCCAATTCTGGGAGGTCTTTCAAATGTCTTCGGTACCCTTGTCGCAGTAATTTTTATCCAGGGACTTCTTGTTGAAGGACTACGATTCCTTGGAGACTGGAGAATGATCTTGTTTGGACTGCTTATTGTTTTAGCCATGAATTTTAAACCTCTTGGTCTTTTTGATAAACATACTATCGGTATAATTAAAAGGGTAATCAGAGTTTAAGACTTAAAAATGATTTAAATAAGCCAAACAGAGTGCATCTTTTTTTTAATTTAAACTTTTATTGAACTCACCACAACCAATACTTTAAAGTGCTCAAGATCAAATCAATTTCAAAACATTTTGGAGGAGTTAAGGCACTCAATGGGCTCGATTTGGAGGTCGGGGAAGGAGATATATTTGGTATCATAGGTCCGAATGGTTCAGGTAAGAGCACCCTGATCAATGTCATCTGTGGCATCTACCGACCGACTAAAGGTGATGTAACTTTCCATGGACAAACTCTCTCCGGCAAGCCAACTCATCAGCGATTAAAAACGGGAATTGCTCGCACATTTCAGAACATTCGCCTTTTTCCTAATCTAACTGTTTGGCAAAACCTTTGGGTAGCACGGAACTCAGTTGAAGATATAAAAACTGAGAGCAGTTTTTACCGCTGGTTCGGTAAGAGCATCATTGTAAAAAAAGAAATTGAAGAGATGCTTGAATTTTCAAACCTTGAAAATCGTGCAGATGAACTGGCATCCAGTCTTGCCTTTGGTGAGCAGCGCAGACTTGAATTAGCCCGTGCTGTAGCAACTAAACCACGTTTACTCCTGCTTGATGAACCTGCTGCGGGTATGAATAAAGATGAAATACGGGATCTTGATTCAAGAATACGAAGTCTGCAGCTGCAAGGCATTACCATCATCCTTATAGAGCACGTGATGGAGTTGGTCATGGGTGTTACTGACCGAATTGCCGTGCTTAATTTTGGATCCAAAATTGCCGAAGGCAATCCACAAGAGATACAGAAAAATGAGGCCGTCCAGGAAGCCTACCTTGGTTACTCCGAAGATGATTGACGAATTATGCTGAGAACAGAAAAAATAACATCATTTTACGGAGAAATTCAAGCCCTAAATGGACTGACCCTTGAGGCACGGAAGGGAGAAGTGACTTGTGTTCTGGGGCCAAACGGTGCAGGAAAAACAACAACCATGTTCACAATTGCCGGGATTTTGAAGTCACGTAGCGGTTCAATATTTCTTGAGGATGAAGAACTCACTCGTGAGTCAGCCCAGACGATCGTTCGTAAAGGAGTAGCTCTTGTGCCGGAAAACCGATTGGTTTTTCCTCAGATGTCTGTTGAGGAAAACCTCTATGCCGGAGCCTTATCAAGACCATCGAATGATCCATCCATAGAAAATGATATCCTCAAAATGTATCAACGTTTTCCCCCTCTGGAAGAACGACGGAAACAGCTTGCAGGAACTCTCTCAGGAGGAGAACAACAGATGCTTGCTATTGCCCGTGCTCTGATGGCAAAACCGAAAATCCTCCTCATGGATGAACCGTCTCTGGGTCTTGCTCCTTTAGTTGTAAAAGAAATCTTCTACATCATCAGGCAACTTAACGAAGAAGGTGTTACCATCCTTCTTGTAGAGCAAAATGCTAGGATGGCACTGAAAGTTGCACACCGGGTTTACCTCCTAGAACAGGGCAAGGTTAGCTTTAGCGGTAGTCCAGAAGAAATCCAACAGGACGAAGTCATTAAGCGCGCCTATTTGGGAACAGAAATATCCTAACTTTGTGATACGGAATCAATGTTTACAGACTTCCTACAAAACTGTATTGACGGATTGATGGTTGGCTCAGGCTATGCCCTTCTTGCACTGGGCTTCACCATGGTTTTCGGAGTCATGAAGCGTCTCAACCTGTCCTATGGCCCTAGCATCATGCTTGGAGCATATGTAGGCACCTGGTTGTATCTTAATGTCGAACAAAATGCCTGGCTGGTGCTCTTTGGCACAATTGCAGGCACAATCGTGGTAGGCATCTACGTGGAGCGTCTCTGTTTCAGCACGATAAGTCGTGACTCCACCATCGCTTCGATGGTTTCCAGTTTTGTCATTTGGATGCAACTTGAAGAAATCGCCATGCACTTGCTGCCGGAGAGAACTTATCCGTTTCCGGCTTTCTTCACTACAACCAGATTCGAATTCGGCCCGTTTTACGCCCGTAGTGAGCATTTAACCATGTTCATACTGATGCTAATTATTGTGGTTATTCTACATTTTTTCCTTTATCGAACTCGGCCAGGGCTTGCTATTCGTGCGGTGTCAGACAATCCATTGGCTTCTTTATACATAGGAATAGATCGTTCCATGACACTTTTCCTGGCCTTCTTCATAGTTTCACTTCTGGGAGGAATTGCTGGTTTTTTGATTTTATCAGCTGACTCTCAAATAACACCATATTTTGGACTGTGGGCCACTTTTAAGGGTTTGATAGCTATGATGCTTGGAGGAATGGGCTCACTTCCAGGAGCGATACTGGGGGGGTTACTTCTGGGTGTGGTGGAAGCCAATGTTTTCTGGTACGGTGATCCTATCATGCGAGACATTTCAGCATACCTGTTACTATTTATAATGTTGATCTTCAGACCTGGAGGGTTAATAGGACAGAGTATTGTACTCCAACAGCGGACAGCACAAGAGAGAGTTTGAGAGAAGATTAAAATGCAATGCCATAGTGTGAACTTACACTGATTAAACAATCACTTTTATGGGTGAAGATGGGTTATAAAAAAGAATTTCAAGAATCGATTGAAAATCCTGAAAAGTTCTGGCGAAAACAAGCTGAACTGATCAAGTGGTATGAGTTCCCCAATACCATTCTCTCAGAGGATGAAAATGGTTTTTACCACTGGTTCAAGGGTGGGAAACTCAACACAAGTTATCTACTACTAGATCATCATGTTGAGTGTGGGCGTGGTGATCAAACGGCGCTGATCTATGACTCACCAGTCACAAATTCTCAGCGTAAATTTAGCTTCAAAGAACTCTTAGAAGAAGTTGCAAAGTTCGCCGGTGTACTTAGGGAGAAGGGCATTGAAAAAGGAGACCGAGTCATCATATACATGCCTATGATTCCCGAAGCATTGGTGGCTATGCTTGCCTGTGCACGTTTAGGAGCAATTCATTCGGTTGTGTTTGGTGGATTTGCTCCCAAAGAGCTGGCGATCCGTATAGATGATGCAAAGCCGAAAGTACTTTTGACAGCTTCATGTGGTATAGAATTTACCAACGTGATCGAATATAAGCCTCTTGTAGATGAAGCACTTCGCATTTCGAAGTATCCACCGCAAACGGTGATTCTCTTTCAGCGCACTCAATCGAAAGCATCAATGAAGTCAGGACGTGATTGTGACTGGAATGAACTGCTTGACGCAGCCTCACCTGTAGATCCAGTACCAGTTGATGCGACTGATCCCCTTTACATTCTTTATACTTCTGGTACTACTGGCCTTCCCAAAGGGATCGTCAGGGATAATGGCGGCCATGCAGTTGCACTCAAATACAGTATGAAAGCCATATTCAATTCAGATCCAGGGGATGTCTACTGGGCAGGTTCTGATATTGGATGGGTTGTGGGCCACTCATACATCGTCTATGCTCCCCTGATTCATGGTTGCACCACTATACTCTACGAAGGTAAGCCAGTAAGAACTCCGGATGCAGGCTCATTTTGGAGGGTGATTTCAGAACATCAGGTCAATACATTCTTTACTGCACCAACGGCATTTCGTGCGGTCAAAAAAGAGGATCCTGAAGCAAAACTAAAAGAGCAGTATGACATCAGTTGCTTGCGAACTCTGTTTTTAGCTGGCGAGCGTTTAGACCCACCCACCTACGAATGGCTTACAGAAATCCTGAACATACCTGTCATCGATCACTGGTGGCAGACTGAATCCGGCTGGCCCATGTGTTCAAACATGATGGGGCTTGAGCCTTATCCTGTGAAGATTGGTTCGCCCACTTTTCCTGTGCCTGGATATAATGTGCAGATTCTGGATGATGAGGGGAACTCATGCCAGTCAGGTGAGACAGGAAACATCGTCGTCAAGCTGCCTTTGCCCCCCAGCTGCCTGCCAACACTTTGGAATGACAACCAACGCTTTAGAGATTCATATCTTTCAAAATACCCAGGTTACTTCCTGACAGGAGATGGAGGACTGATTGATGAAGATGGATATGTATATGTAATGGGCCGTGTAGATGACGTAATTAATGTTGCTGGACATCGTTTGTCCACTGGACAGATGGAGGAACTAATTGCATCACATCCGGCGGTTGCAGAATGTGCTGTGGTTGGTATTGACGATGAGCTCAGGGGACAGGTTCCAGTCGGTTTTGCAGTACTCAAGGACGGCACAAAAATAAGTCAGGATCAATTGGAGCAGGAAATGGTGGGCATCATCCGCAAAGAAATCGGTGCAGTTGCCTATTTCAAACAGTCTGTGATAGTTAGTCGGCTTCCTAAAACACGTTCAGGAAAAATCCTTAGAAAAACCATCCGTCAATTGGCTAAAGGGGAAAACGTCCCTGCTCCACCGACTATTGACGATCCAGCAATTCTTGGAGAAATATGTCAAGTGCTGGAATCCTGTGGCATAGGAAGTTTTGCATCCAAATCATGACTGTAGGTTAAGAATTCAAGATATGCTTTTTCTACTTCAGATTGCGCCTTTTAGCATTTCTGTTCCACTAACACCTTAAGACTGACAAGTTGAACTTCCAGTTCATCTACATATTTATCTTTGACAATTTCGTACCGTTCAACAGGATGATTCATTAGTAAAGAACATTCTTAGGATCACGAAGATTATCTATGTTTTTCCAACACCAAGATAAGATTCAATAAGCCTGGAATCCTTTAGTAATTCCGTTCCTCTGCCTTCCATCACCATCCTTCCGCTTTCGAGAACATAGGCATAATCAGAAATCTCAAGTGTTTGGCGCACATTCTGTTCCACGACCAGGATAGTCAATCCCTGTTCACGAAGTATAGAAATTAACTTTAAAACCTCCTTGACCATAATTGGATCCAGACCCAGAGTAGGCTCATCCAGCAGTAGTAGAAGGGGACTGGTCATCAAGCCCCTAGCAAGTGCTAACATCTGTGCCTGACCTCCACTGAGGCTGGAAGCATTCGAATCCAGACGATCACGAAGCATTGGAAATGTCTCAAGTAGATGTTCCGGGATAAATCTCTCCAGCATTAACCTACCTATACAATGATTTCCAGTAAGAAGGTTCTCTCGAACTGAAAGGTTGGGAAATAGATGCCGCCCTTCAGGAACCTGAGCCAGCCCTCTTTTGACAATCCTATGTGCAGGAAATCCGGTGATGTTCTCACCACGAAAGACTATTTCTCCGGCTGATGGTGTATGAATTCCAGCAAGTGCATTTAATGTAGAACTTTTCCCAGCACCATTAGCACCTGTTATCGAGACTATCTGTCCTTCGCTGATCTGTATAGATAGATCTTTAACAGCACAAACTTCACCGTAACTAACTTTCAGATTTGATACATTCAGCATTTGTTTCATACCTTTCCAAGGTAGGCCTCGATGACCTCAGGCTGATTAAAAACTACGAGTGGTTCACCCTGAGCAATTTTTTCTCCATGATGGAGAACACACAGGTCTTCACAGACTTCCGCAATTAGGTCCATTTTGTGTTCTATCACTAGACAGGTCCTGCCTGGTGCCACGTGTTTAAGTATCAGATGTGCAAGGCTTTCAGTTTCCTTAGGTGTCATTCCTCCAGCTGGTTCATCAAGTAGAATGACTTTAGGATCACGTGCTAGAGCCCTTGCGATTTCAAGCCGTCTGCGCTTTGGCAGCGGGAGATCGCTGGCAAAAAGTGTCGACTCTTCTTCCAGCTCCATTATCTCAAGCATGTTTTGAGCTACTTTGACTTTAGGATCATCAGGCTTCCTGACCTGTCCCAATAATTCATTCAATGAGAACGGTTCAAGACTGATCATGGCTGATATGACATTCTCAATGACTGTCATTCGTTCAAAAATCCGGATGTGTTGAAATGTACGGAAAACACCGAGCCTGGAAATTTGATCGGACGTCGCTCCGCTAATGTCCTTACCATCCAACAGAATCTGACCTGAATCTATAGGATAGACTCCGCTCATGATATTAACCAAGGATGTCTTTCCAGAACCATTTGGGCCAATTAGTCCAGTTATAAGTCCAGACTTGATCTTCAGGCTGATAGAATGAAGAGCACGTAACTCACCAAATGATTTGCAAACTTCTCTTAACTCAAACACGGAACCAGTTCCTCAAAGCAAGTCTTAGTCGGTAAACACGGTTTTCGTCGAGAACGCCGCGTGGCATGAAGATCAGCATCAGGGCGACCAGCCCGCCAAAAACAATCATCCTGTAACCATGTATCACGCGAATGGATTCTAGAAAGCCAATGTCTAAGGCCACACCAATCAATGGGCCAAAAACAGTTCCCAGACCCCCAATAAGTCCATATGCAAGAGAGTGAACGCCAAGCATGACGTTGAATATCTGTGGTTCAATGAAGGTAAGTGAATGGGCATAAAGCATCCCCCCCAATCCTGCAATGAAACCTGCCAGGACAGCAGCAATGACTTTGTAAATCACGGTATTTAACCCCTGGACACGTGTCAACATAGGATCCTGACCCAGCATCCTGAAGATCATACCCAGCCCGGAGCGCTCAATTAAAAGCAGGCAAATCAAGACTAGAAAAAGAATAAGGTAAATCAGCAAAGTATACTGAAATACGCTGATATTGTTTTCAAAGATCCATCGAATCTCACCAAATCCCTCAGCGCCGTTGGGTCCTACAAGCTCACCATCAATCTCTTTTTGGTAGCTAAATTTCAGTAAGGAGAGTCTTACCATTTCTGAGAACGCAAGGGTGGCGATTGAAAAATATAGTCCGCTGATTCTTACAGTCAGTGCACTGACAACACCGGCAGCAATGGCAGCAAGAAAGCTTCCAAAGAGTAGTGCAATCCAAAATGGCCAACCCCAAAGAGTCGTTGCAATAGCACCAGAATATGCACTGATTCCGAAATATGCCTGCTGACCAAATGAAATCTCTCCGGTGATCAGCAGAAGATAGGCTGAAAGGGCTATCAGAGATATCATTCCAATATTCGAAATGACGGTCAGCAAGTAGTCATTCAGCATAAAGAACCAGATACTATAGGGGTTACTATAAAAATTACGATGACTTCCGGAGATATTTTTGTAGGTTATGAAAATGTATTATAAAGTGGCTTGCAAGCCATATATATTCATCCAATATTTTATATATTACAAGGAAAAAATGGTTTAGGTTATGTATATCAAGGGAATCCGGAACGGTTCGCCGCTGCGGTTGAAAAAATTTCTCATTCCCGGATTGACTATGAACCCAGCGGGCTTATCAAAGCAATCCTGGCTGCCGGGGACAATATGACTTTAACCATCAGCAAATAGGAGAGATATGGAACTTTTCAGCGTGACAATTGCTCTTCTTGCCGGCTTCCCATTGAATTTAATGGCAGTTACGGCGACCTCATTTTTAATTCCCTTTGCTCAACCTGACGGCTCCACTATGCTCCACTTCTAAAAACAATGTGGAGCAATCCGATGGTTTGTTTTAAAAGAATGTGGGATTTACTTGGAGGGTGTCTGACTGTGAAGAATTAGTGCCCCCATCTGAGCCGATTGCAAAAAACTCTTTTTCAGGCTGTCTTTCATCATGGAGTTGATGATTTTCTGTGCAATTGGATCCCTCAGGGTATGTGAGACTGTAGTGCAACTAACGCCGACTTCGTCAGCAATATCCTTTTTCTTCCAGCACTTAAGATAAAGCTTGATGATCTTCATATGTATCGGCTGAAGGGACTTCAAGGGGATGTGGTAAGTCGTGGGCATTGATCTGTGCTCCTTTCAGTTGCTCTATGAAACTCGCTGATATTATACTTTTTTTGTCTTTTTTATATGGCAGGGTCAGCAGGGTCAGTAAAATTTCAATACTTTTTTTATACTCATCATATTTAGTAAAACTTTCCTGAATTTACCGTCCCTACCGTCCCTGCCGTCCCTCTTTCTTCAATTCCCTGCCCACTCGATTCTCTTGATTCTTTTGCCATTTGATTTTATGTCCTTGATCTCGATTCCCATTACCCTAAGGACAGGCTTTAATCCGTTTAGTCTTTTTGACAAAGTTGCAGGAGACTCAGGGAAGGCAGACTTTTGAAATTTGCCTGGTATCATTTCAATTAGCATCTCGAAAAGCTGAACCGGTGTACCGCTGAAGATGAAAGCAAGATTCTTGTTCTTCCTTCCAAGTTCCTGGATTAAGCTCAAAAGGGGGTCATACTCATTCATTTCTTCAAGGGCTATCCTTCGATTAGCATTCATGGCATCTACTAAAGATCCATCTTCCCAACCTAGTTCCTCCTCTGCCCGAGAAACAAACTTGGCAAAATCAGCCATTCTAGGTAAATGGTCATATTCCTTTTTTTTATTTCTTAATATCTCAGAAAGTGCATTGCATATCTCACCTAGGATCATTGGCTTTCGGGCATTAAAAGAGTTGAGCAGCTCTTTTTCGGATTTTCTACTATTAGCCTCAATCACGGGAGTGTTAATGAAGATTGACCTGTCAATGAGGTCTGGCTGATCGGCAATTTGCGTTATGCCGTTGAGTATGATTGGCCTAGTTGCGCTGAAGACTTCTTCCTCGTTGTTAGTATATAGTCTTCTTGTTGAGTACCCTCCCCCTGTTACCATCCTGCAAAGCCAATCTGAGTGCCTTTTATGCAGTGTTCTTTGGTTATCAAACGAGAGGACATAATTATTCTGGGCCTGCACATAAAGATCCCTTTCGCTTCTTGGCAAAGATGTCTTGTCAGCTTTTGCAGGATCAACTATGTTCTTGAGCATACTTGCCAAAAAGCTTTTTCCTGATCCTTGTTCGCCCTGAATAACAAGCATCGGTTTTGGTCCTTCGGGCATAAAACATCCAATTAGCCATCCCATTATCAGCATCGATTGACTATTACCGCTGAAATTAAAGATGTTCCCAGCCCAGTCTTTATCCAGCTTATCTCTAGACGGAACAGGCAGGGCTTTCATGGACTTGTTTCTATAGAAATATTTTTTGTGCTTTCGAACTCTCCAGTTATCCTTAGTTATATAA
>Ga0208895_1000919_pt1 | contig 12908 bp, 14 predicted proteins | sample ETNtaG_10_FD_185765 | JGI IMG/M metagenome (GOLD analysis project Ga0208895, IMG submission 185765) | Marine microbial and viral communities from oxygen minimum zone, Eastern Pacific Ocean - ETNP201302SV82 (SPAdes) (version 2) | ecosystem: Environmental > Aquatic > Marine > Oceanic ... | reverse complement strand
TCGTGTTCATCTGGAGCCGTTGACGGGGATCAATGCCGTTGAACGGTTCGTCGAGGATCAAGATGTTGGGGTCGTGGACGAGAGCGGCGGCGATCTTGGCTCGTTGACGCATGCCCTTCGAGTAACCGCTCATCTTGCGATGCACGGCGTCGCCGAGCTCAACCATGTCGATCGCTGTCTGGGCTGCAACTTCAGGTTGGGGAAGCTGGTGGAGTCGGGCGCTAGCCAGGGCGTACTCCCAGGCCGAAAGGAACGGGTAGGTGACTTCGCGTTCAGGGACGAGACCGATGTGGCCGTACATGGCGGCGTTCTTCCAGGATGACTCGCCATTGACCAGGACCTCGCCCGAGGAAGGCTCGAGAAGGCCCGCCATCATGTGCAGAAGTGTCGACTTGCCGGCGCCATTGGGGCCGAGCAGGCCCGTGATCCCGGGCTCAAGTTCGAAGGAAATGTCGTTGACGGCCACCAGGTCTCCGTACCAACGAGATGCCGATCGTACCGAGATCGTTGCATGCGGTGCCGGCGATGGCTGAGCAACAGCGGCGTTCACAGCGTGACCTTGCGATAGCGGCGGATGGCAAAGAACAGGGCGATAGCGGTCTGAGCGACCAACGCCGCAATCCACGTCCAGCCAGGAAGGTCGGCGTAGGCGACTTGATCGGCCATTTCGCCCATCCGATCCGCACGCGCTGGGACAGCGTCGAAGATGACATATGTGGCGGCGTTCATCGCATAGCCCGGAGTGGCGAGCATGGCGACTGCAGCCCATCCGGGACCCAGAACTGTCACTAGAAAGCCAGTGAAGACGACCGAGAACCACAGTGCGGCGAGCACGCTGGTGAGCGCGAATGCCCGTCGAGTCGTGAACATCGCGATGGCCAAACCGATTACCGCGAGTTGCAAGCTCGCAAGCGTCGAACTTGCTCCAATGCGCCATACGTCCGAAATGTTGTCACCTAACCATTCGGTGCCGTCGGTGGCACCGAGCCAATTGCCTACGAATACAAGGAGTTGCGGAAGCAGCGTGAGCGACATCAGGGCCGTTGCCAAGGCGGCGATCTTGGCGAGCAGGTAGTCGTCGCGTTCGATGGGGCGTGAGAAGTAGAGAGGAAGGGTGTTGTTCTTGCGATCGTTGCCAACCAGATCTGACGCCATGGCGGCTACGAACAACACGATGACGATCTGGATGAGCTCGAAGTAGTCGTGGTGTTCGACAAACTCGAAGCCCTCTCCAGCGACCGCACCGAAGGCCACTGTGAAGATGGCAGGCAGGAGGGCAACGAGGGCGAGACCGAACGCGAGGACCTTGGGCAAAGTGCCGCGTCCGAGTCCGAATGTGTTGCGCAGGCTCAACACATAGAGGGAACGAATCGCGTAGCGGCGCCCCAGACGGGGTCCGTCGTAGTTGCGGTAGCCCAGGTCGTAGACCACGCCTCGCGACTGAGGTGCCTCGTCGAGGTTCGCCATCAGACCGCCTCCCCGTTGCCGCTTGCCGAGGGATCATCGTTGCGGAACATGTCGCGGAGCGTGTGACGTTGTCGAGCAACGCGCACCAGGGGCAGGCCCAGATCGACCACCGAGTCGACCACGAGCCGCATGAGCGCAGCCTCATCCGTGGCGCTCCCATCCGGCATCTCAACTTCGATGATTCGCCCGTCAACCCGGGCATTCACGTCGTGAGCGATCATTCGGCTGACAAGAAGTTCCGGATCTCGATCGACCTCCACGGCCAGAACATTGCCTAATCCGGTGAACTGAGTCACCGCTCCGGCGCGATCCAGCTTTCCTTCCTCAATGAGAACCAGAGAGTCACACACACTCTCGATTTCTCCGAGTAGATGCGACGACATGATCACCGAAATGCCAAAGTCCGTGCCGGTGCGCTCGATCAGGGCCAACATGTCGTCCCGCCCATCCGGGTCGAGACCATTGGTCGGCTCGTCGAGAAACAACAGTTTTGGGTCGTGTACCAAAGCCTGGGCCAACTTCACCCGCTGCTTCATGCCAGTGGAGTAGCCACCGATGTGGCGATAGCGCTCCTCGAACAGGCCGACGTGGCGTAGCGTCTCCGCCGCCCGTTCCCGTGCCACAGTTGTTGGGAGGCCGCTCATGCGAGCCAAGTGGATGATGAACTGGGTGGCGGACAAATCGGTGGGCAAGCAGTCGTGTTCGGGCATGTAGCCGACCCGTTCACGAATGCGCAGCCCCTCGGTCCTTGCGTCAAACCCGAGCACCTCAGCGGTTCCGCTCGTCGGCTCGACCAAACCCAAGAGAATCTTCATCAAGGTGCTCTTGCCGGCACCGTTTGGTCCCACCAAACCCACCACGCCGTGCGGAACTTCGAGTGTGATTCCACGCAACGCCGCCACTTCCGGGTACTGCTTGGTGAGTGACGACAACCGAACCAACGGCTGTGCTCCTGGATTCACTCACCTACCCCCTTGAGGACCCCACCAGTTCGACCACGGTTACGGCCGGCATCCTACGCCCGCCGTCCGCGACCGTTTCCCGTTGAGGGGCTTTCATTCCGGCGTTTGAAGGCCGAATACCGTCCCTTTTTGGAGAAAACCGCCCCAAACACCGCCCTAACGAGGAAGGGTTCCGGTGCCTGCCTGGCTGGAGGGAGCCAGCTTGTCACCGTGGCCGGAACTGCCGTCGTCGAAACGGCAGCGGTCGTTGCTGGCGCAACCGTGGTGGTGGGAACAGCGGTGGTCGCGGGTGGCGAAGTCGTTGCTGGTGCAGCCGTGGTCGTCGTTGCCGTCGGCTGCTCCGGGGTTCGGGCGTCCCCTCCCGGGGCATTCTCCCCAACTTCCCACGGGACAAAGCGTTTCAGTGGGACTATGGTCTGCCCAGAGCGGGTAGCCGGTCCACTGGCCCTTCGGGGCCCGGGGGAGTGGTCCGCACAGACGGGTTGATACACATCGGTGAGCACGCCTGATTCCCGCCGAATTGGCGCCACCGGTATCGATCCCAGGTCAGTCCCTGGCTCCCGCCGCCGGGGGCTGACCGCTTTTTGGGCTGCGGGCACGTCTTACGGCGAATCGGAAGCCTTAACTCTGGCTGAGCATCACGAATATGGGAAGGCTGGCAGAGGCGGCATCGATTGTCGTGGCATTGACACTTGCTTCTAGGCCGTCATACCTGACGATGCGCACCAGTCCCACCACCTCAGATGACAGGACAGATCCATTCCACAATGCGTAGACGATCGAGTCATCCAGCATGTCAAAGCGCGTCGACGTCGAAGAGAGCGGTGTGACAGCCTCGAACTCACCAATGGCGTCGACCACGACCTCCCATGCGTCGCGGATCGCCTGTGAGACCCTCGGTCTTCCGTAGGAGGCGCCTGCTTTCACGACGACCTCGGCCCCGTAAAGGAACGAGATGACTGACCCCGTGAAGGCGGGTTGGGCCAGTTCGTCTTCGGATCGGCTGCTACCAGGTATGGCACCGACCTCTGCTTCTGTGACCCAGAAGGTTGTTGAGTAGCCGAATGCATCGAGGAAGTTCCGATGCTGACCTGAGAAGAACGAATCGTCGTTGCTGATTGAATGGATGTTCCCGATGTCAAACAGGCCAGATGCGCCTTCTAGCGCCGGAATCCAGTAGTCCACTATGAAGCCGAACATCTCAGCCTGGCCGCCCAGAAGCACGGACGCCTCAGGGTCGGTTACTCAAATCGCTGATGAGGTGGCTGTGAGTAGTTCCAAATAGGAAGTCGGGTCACCTTGGAAGAAGGACATTGACTCGGGGCCCTGCATCTCGGGTTCGCTGGCTGCCTCCCAGTGGCGGATCGGATAGGCGAGGCCGGGCATGTCGTCGATGCCGTCACCGTCGTAGCGCTTGACCGTCGTCTGCACCCATGCCCCATAGGCATCCATGTCACAGGGCGGGTAGAGAGAGTCACCGAGCTCACCGAACATCGCCGGATACTTGGGCTCGTTTGTGTGACAGGAGTCTTGGTCCCAGTCGGCGAATGGCCAGATGGTGGAGATGACGCCAACTCTGTCGTATTGCATCGTCGAAACCACGCGGTCGGCCTGTCTCCAGTTGTAGCGGCCAGGTTCCCTCTCGAGCTCACCCCAGATGAAGGAGCCTGGTGCTCGTTGTCGACGTCGTTGGCGCAACGCTTGTCAAGGGCGCGGTGACTTCGGGTTTAGTGCTGCACACCGCGGCCAGTAGAGACAACGCCGCCGCGGCTGGTACCAAGTGCAACATGTCAGTCTTCGTCGTCTCTTTCCCAGAGGTCGTTTACGCGGTCCCAGCTCCGTTCAAGTCGCTTGTTCGTCTTCAGTGCGGTGGCGGCCAGAATGGTGACCAGCACGGTCACAGCAACGGCTGTGATGAACATTGAGAGCAGGGAACCGTTGTCGCTGTCGGGGATGATGGAGGCCACGAGGGCGTTGATGGCGTCCTTCCACGCCAGGGCCACAACCAGGCCAAAGGCGGTCATGAGGGACGCCATGATGATGCCCCTGACATTCAGTTTCTCAACGTGTTCCTGGAAGTCGCTCATAGCGGCTGGGTTCCCTTCTCGCCTAGTGGCTGGATGACCTGTTAAGTCATGAGAATATTGCCCCAAGGGGCTCGGGCCCCACCTAATGTCGGGATATTGGATTAATGGAACAGGGCGCGATCCAGGAAGTCGAAGATCGCCTGGCCGATAGGACGACCGTCGGCAGTGGTTTCTTCCCACTCATCCCAGATGTGTGAGACATCCTCGAGCGGATGAAACTCGTAGGTGATCCCTGCGGCGATGGTTGCGTCGATGATGCTCACGGCGTTGGAAAATGCCGTGTCACCACCATCCTCGGTTCCGTGTGCGACGAACAACATGGGTTCACCAGATCCGATTACAGCACCCCTGTCGCATGAACTGGTAAGCACCCCCGAGAGGTCGATGACAGCGGCGATAGGTGGTCGATTGATTCCAAATTTGTCGGTGCAATAGGCGACGGTAAGCGCGGTGATTGCACCAGCCGAACCGCCCTTCAGGACGATTCGATCTGTGTCCAGGTTCAACTCATTGGCGTTGGCGATCAGGTAGTCCAGAGCCGTCAGGGTGTCGTCCGTGGCTGCCACGAAGGCCCGTACTAGGGCAGGCCCTTCTGAGCCTCCGACAGCGGCGAGGAGACTGTCTACCCGGACACTGGGTGCAGGGTTGTCACGGGCCAATCGGTAGTCAATGGATGCGACCACCCAACCTCGTGCTGCGGCCTCCCTGACACCGCGTTTCTCCTCTTGTGACGAACAGGACGCTCGTTGGCCTGAACTGAAGGCACCACCGTGGATGTGGATGAGCAGTGGTCGGGGGCCCTCATCGCCGGTGTCAGGTACACAGAGATTTAGGAGTAGTTCAACCGAGCTGCCATCAGCTAGCGCTCCTGTTCCATAGATAATCCCATCGGAGGCAGTGAATTCGAAGGTCTCACCCAGAGATGGAGTGAAGGCGGCAGGGCCAAGCGTGTCAAGAGTTTCTGAAGAGGGTCCTGTCGGCGCGGAAATTATCGGTGGCGGATTGGCCGGCTCGGCCCCTATTCCTCCGGGGGAGGGAATGGCTCCACCCTGACCTGGCTTGGGCAGGTGAAGCATCCAGTCACTGCCAGAGATCCTGGCAGGACCACAGGTCTGGCTACGGATCGGCTCAGAGGGCTCCCAGTTGCGACCCTCAAATGAGAGGTGGGTCTCCAACATTCCATCACCGCAAACGGTCAAGCGGATAGAACCGTCGGATTCCATAACAAGGTCGGGATCGCCACCTGGCACTGAAGCCGTCATTTCGAATCCACCATCTGGGGTTCCGACGAAGAGTTGGATCACCTGTTGGTTGAAGACCTTGGCTGCCAAGACCCACTCGTTGTCGACGACCACCGCCGGATCCTGGACTCCGGACTCGTCTAGCAATACCTGAAGGGTTTCGAAGTCCTGGCCGTTTTCGGAGCGCATGAGGCAGATCGGTCCCGGCTGACGAGGCGTTCCCGTGATGCGCATTCCGTTTACAGCCGCCAAGCCGATTCCACCATCCGGGAGCCGGAAGACGTCCGGGTCGATGAAGCCCTCGAACACTTCACCGTCAACTGAGATCGGTCCTAGGTCGGTGAACAGGTCATTGGCAAAGGTGGCGTGGTGCGGAACGTTGTCTCGGGCATTCATGGCCCAGATATGGGCGACACCGTCAATCATTAGCCCGTCACCCACCGACCAACCAGTACCAAGTAGTTGCTGGTTAGCAATCTGGTTATCCACGAGGCGTCCGATCCAGAGCTCGTGCTCGGAGATGCCCTCCGCGAAGCCGGGTGTCCGGCGTTTGATGTCCGAACAGCCCGGGATCAACGGATTGCTGGCAACCGCCTCTGTGCTGGTTGCGGTCGGGTCGGTGACCGTGCTGATCGGCGGTGTCGTCGTGGGGGGAGTGGTGGTGGCTGGAGTTTCACTGCTAGTTGATGTGGTTGATGTAGTTGGTGTCGTCGTGGGGGGAGTGGTGGTGGCTGGAGTTTCACTGCTAGTTGATGTGGTTGATGTAGTTGGCGTTGTGGCTACTGGTTCCATGGAGATGGCATCTCCTGAACAGCCCGCACTCAACAGCACAGCAAACAGGAAACAACTTCTTTGCATAGGCTCATCCTCACAGAAATGACCATGCGTGGTCCAGCCATTGTTGAGTCACCCAGGACAGGGTGGAACCGTTTGGCCTAATCTGCTTTCGTGGCATCAGCGAGACCGACTGACCTGAGAACATGGCCATAGACAGTTTGCAATCCGCCCTCCCGCCCGATCCCCCTGACTTTGGGCCCCGTGAGTTTCCAGCGGCCCTGGTGAATGTCACCAATCGGTGCAACCTGAAGTGCACGCACTGCTTCGTCTACCGCGATGCCAACCCCAACGCTTCGATCGACAAGATGGACGACGCCACGATGCTCCATCAACTGGAAGTGCTACGGGACCGACATGGGATAAAGAGCATGCTCTTCATGGGTGGAGAGCCAATGGTGCGCCGCAAACTGGTCTTGGCGGCCATGAGTCTCTTCGAGGACTCCTCCATTGCGACCAACGGAACCTACGGGATCCCGTCCACCCCAGGGCGTCTGGTCAGTGTGTCCCTCGACGGCCCCTCAGAAGAGAATGATGCGATCCGGGGGCAGGGAGTCTTTGAGCGGGTAGAGCAGGCAGTAAGAGGACGTGACCGCGAAGATGGCACCATCGTGATGCTCCAGATGGCCATCACCAAGGAGAACTCACCAAGCATCGAACGGTTCGTCGACGTGGTGGCCGATTGGCCCGTGGACGGCGTCGCCTTCACCTTCTACGTTCCGCGAAAAGGGGAATGCAGCGGCCAGGCATGGGAAACCAATCAGGAACGAGATGAAGTTGTTGAGCGTGTCATAGCCCTCAAGGAGGCCTACCCCGACCTCGTTAGAGCGAACGTCGCGACCCTCAGGTTGATGAAGTCTGACCAGTGCGGTGCCTACGTCGGTGATCGCTGCGCCTTCAAGGCGATGCTGCCGCTCTACGTCGGCGACGGTGGAGTGTTTGAGAGGACCTTTTGTTGTTACGGCAACGACGTTGACTGCAACCGGTGTGGTGCCTACGCGGTGTTCAACGCTGTGCGTCACCGCGGGCGGGGCTCCACACCAGGTCCGACCACACCCGTGAGCGACTGATCGAATCGATGCGGCCACCGCGTAACTAGGCTCACCTTCATGACGAACATAAAGGTAGGTGTGGTGATCAGGCCCCAGGCCACGACTGTCGAGGCCATGCGGAGCGCATGGACCGAGGCCGACGCCATGGGCGCCGACTCCGTGTGGACCTGGGACCACTTCTTCCCCCTGTTCGGCGACATGGAGGCCGAGCACTTCGAGGGCTGGACCCTGCTGGCGACAATGGCGGCCGACACGAACAACGCCATGCTCGGGATGATGGTCACGTGCAACGGGTACCGGAACCCGGAACTGCTCGCCGACATGGCCCGCACCCTCGACCACGTCAGCGGCGGACGCATGTACCTGGGCATCGGATCCGGCTGGTTCCAGCGCGACTACGACGAGTACGGCTACGAGTTCGACACCGCCATCGGCCGTCTACGCAAGCTCGAGGCCGACCTTCCCCGCATGAGGTCACGTTTGTCCAAGGTGAACCCGCCTCCAATGGGACGCCTACCCATACTCATCGGCGGCAAGGGCGAAAAGGTCACCCTACGCCTAGTGGCCGAACACGCTGATTCGTGGAACACATTCGGGCCACCGGAGAACTACGGGCGCCTCTCGGGAATCCTGGATGAGTGGTGTGAGAAGGTCGGCCGGGACCCCGGCGAGATCGAGCGGACCGTGTCTGTCCAGGCCGACGATGTCCACGACATGGGCCGCTACGTGGAGGCCGGAGCAGACCACGTGATAGTCGCCCTTAATGCACCGTTCGACCTGTCTCCGCTCGCTTCGCTGATCGAACAGCGCGACGCTCTGGCCTGAGTCCTCTCAGCGTTACGGAACGCGGCTCCAGGAGTTTTTGACGGCATTCGCGCCGACGGGGTCGTGGACGACGACGTCGGCCCTGTTGAAGGGGAAGTAGTCGTTGGAGTCGAACCAGGCCTCTGACAACTCGGCGAAGTACTCGGCGTCATCGGTTGCCGCGTAGGCCCTCTCATCCCCGCCGTAGAGGTATGCCACCGAGTCGTAGAGGTCATCTGACATAGCTGCCGCGTAGGCGCTCATGATCCTCGTTCCCGACCAGCAGGGGTCGTAGGTGAGGCAGTGCCATGCATGGGACAACTCGTGGATGGCGAACCCTTCAGGGATCTCGTATGCGAGTTCCTCCTCGATGGCGTCGGCGCTGACCCGGATGCCGTTTAGGTAGGGGAGGTCGACCGACCCGGGCTCTTGTACGTCCTCCATGTAGAGGGCCATGTTCTCAGGGTCGTCGAAGGAGCGGTCGATCCAGATTGGTGTGTGGCGCAGGGTGCCGATTGAGGAGTGGGGCAACAGGTCTGCCGCAGTGGCCATCTGTTCACGGGCGTAGTCAATGATTCTTTCGGCCAGTCCCGGCGTTTCGTAGACGAGGCATTCCACGTAGACGGCCCACCAGGCAATCTCGTGGTGCTCATGCACCAGCGGGCGGTGCGTGGAGTCGTCGTTGCAGTTGGGCACGACCTCCAGGCCGCGGTCGTGGCGACGGACAATGATGACGTCGCCCGAATAGACGCTCAACCGGGTGGACTTGTGGGAAAAGGACTGGAGGTGGTGCTCGGTGCCTTCATCGTCGAGTAAGTAGATGGCGTAGGGGCCACCGTCCCAGGGATCGGGTGCAGACACCCGGATCTCCATCTCATCGCCCAGGAACTCGGGAACTAGTTCGTCGACTGTCTCACACGACTCCGGAGCAGCGGTCATGCCTCTGCCTGGTTCCAACGGCTCCAGCATGTAGTCGAACAGCGTGGTCGGGTCCGATCCGTCGTTCCACGGAGACACCACGACCACCTCGATGCATGCGCCCGGTTCCATCGGAAGGCTCGGCTCCGGAAGGGTCGTGGTCGTAGTCGGGGGAGCTTGGGTGGTCGTGGTGGTTGTTGTCGTAGTGGAAGTTGAAGTTGAAGTGGTGGCCGGTGGTCCAGTGGTGCTGGCCGGTGCAACGGTTGTTGTTGCTGGCAGCGAGGTGGTCGTGGTCGTGGTTGTTGTGGGTGAGACTGGAACACCGGACAGGGCGGTGGTCGCGGCAAGCTCAACCCGGGCGTTACCACCACTGCAGGCGGAAGAGATCAGCAGCGCTGTGAGAGCAATGGAAAGGCGTCTCATCTCACGAGTCTGTCAGACCCTGGGCGATGGCCGACCTGAGCGGACCGCTGATCTCGAGGATTGCGCCAAGCTCCAGACGGAGCCACCTCTAGTGGTTTGCCCTCCACTCTTCAGGCCAGGCATCGGAACCAAAGTGCCACTCATCGGTTCGGTATGTGATCCCCGTTGCAGAGCCAACCAGTTCCCCGCCAACATGGAGTTCCAGGTGGTGGTTGGCAATGCGACGTGTCCGACTTGTCTCACTTGCGGTTGCGATGACCTCGTCACCGGGAGTGACACCGCGGTGGTATGCGATGTCCACCTGGATGGCAAGGGCAATCCGACCGTGGCCGTTGGATGCGAACGACAGGGCAATATCGGCCAGCGTGAAAAGGGTTCCTCCGTGGATGACCCCCATGAAGTTGGCATCTGGGTTGTCCACAACCGTGCTGACAGTGGCGTGGCCTGGGTGCCAACGAATTAGTTCTGCTCCTAGGCGCGTAGCGACGTTGTCGGAGCGAAAGAGGTCATCAAGGCGCCTGCGGAGGTCATCAGGAAGATCAGCCACGCCGGGACAGTAGTGCTCGTCTCGGCGATTAATGCAATGTGGAACTAGAGCCTGCAAGGAACGTGTTGCTTGCTGGAACACCGTGCATACTTCTGACCCATGTCTGTGGTCTACGCGGTGCTCGCGACCTTCGCAATTGGGTTGAGCGACTTCTTGGCTTCCGACGTGACGAAGCGCACTCGCTCTAGTGAAGCCACTTCCACGATGTTGTTCTCAGGCGTCGTGTTAATGGTGGTCACCACCTTGTTCTGGCCCGGCGAGCCCACAGCAACAGACTTGGTTTACGGAGCCTTAGCCGGTGTCGCCAACGGTGTTGCCATATTGCTTTTGTTTGTCGCCTACTCGCGAGCGTCTTTGCACTCCACGGCGCCGGTAGCGGCGGTGGTGATGTCGTGTGGCCCGGTGCTGTGGGATGTTCTCGTCTTGGGCAACATGCCGTCGACGGTTGCATCGGTCGGGCTCTCGTTGGGCGTCGTTGCTATTGCGCTGTCGTCATATGAGCGAGGCCAATCTGGTAGCGGGTTCTCAGGGGTCTTCGTGGCGGCCTTGGCCGGGATTGCCTTCAGCGTCCTGTTGATCCTGCTCAACTACATCGGAGATGCTGCCGGGGGGTCACCCCTGTTGGTTCAACGTTTCGTGGCCTTCCTCGTAGCGATGTCAGTTTCTCGATCTACTGGACCCCGTATCTTTCCCAAGGCGCGAGCCGATTTCATCACGTCCCTATGGGTCGGCGCATTTGCGGCTGGTGCGGTGATCCTGTTCATCATGGCAATAAGGGAAGGCAGTCTGGCTGTGGCTAGCGTCGTGAGCTCGCAGTACGCCGCAGTGGCAGTGCTCCTTGGTGTCTTGGTGCGTGGCCAGAGGATGTGGTGGTGGCAGGGATTGGGACTCGGTGGGTCAAGCATCGCAGTAGCCCTGATCGCGATTGGATGAGAGTCGAGTTCAAAGAGTGACCCACCACCTCACATTGCCTTGTCTGACCTGGTCGACTAGCCCGTGAAAACCAACTAGGCCAGTGAGAGTTCGAGTTGTCGCTGGGTGACTGCACCGTTGTGTGGGCACCAGGGCAACCCGTGATGGCCTTCTTTGAGGAGCATCAACTCCGCACCAGGAATCTTGTCAGCCGCGTTGGTTGCGTGATCGATCAGGGGAAAGACGTCGTTGGTGCCTTGGGTGATGGGACCGCTTCAACTCGGCCCGCGCCGCAGCGAAGGAGGAGCATCGTATATATCAGCAGGAGGCCGCGTTGGAGGCTGACGAATTAAGACGAAGTAATGCGTTGGAGGCTGAAAGACGAAGGAATATGGGGCGCGGCACTCCTAAGGCTCCCTCGGCCGCTGTCAGACGTTTGGATTCGGATGAACCCACTAAGAATATGAGCCTTCAAAATCTCCGTGAGGAACTGAGAGATTCGCGGGCTGTCGGAGTTGGTGGCTCTTTGCCGAGCCTTGAGAGGTCTAAGACATCACAGTCGCGGGAACCGAAACCGGTACCGACTGAGAATCCCGACCTGCCCGAAGACCTTGACCTAATGGGTTTGGCCAAACTCTTCAAGGATGGCCTCCTCACCGAGGAAGAGTGGATGGCGGCGAAGAAGCGGATTCTCAATCCGTAACTCCCCTGGCCGGATGGTTTCGATCCGAAAGCCGCCGGAGTGATCTTCGAGTAGGCCCTTCTGGCAGTCCTACTGGCCGGCCCGTATCGTGGCGGTCATGGTGATGAAACAGGCGGCCTTTGCGATTGTCCAAGATAAGACCGAAGTGCTTCTGGTCGCCAACAAACGAAATAGGGGACGGATCAAGTGGTCACTTCCTGGGGGGAGTGTGCGCGGAACCGAAGCGCCGCTTCAAGCACTAGAACGAGAAGTGAAAGAAGAAACCGGCATAATCGTGACCGAATGGTCAGGAGAGATCTACACGTCGGTAGTCAAATATCCTGACCGCCACCCAGCCTTTGATCGGCGCACTGAAGTCCACCTAGCAGGTAAGTGGAAATGGGTGGAACAAGGGGCCACGGACCCCGAGGACTTCTTAAGATTCAGAGACAAAGAAGAGAGTGGGGAGGACCTCTCCGTTGTAGCAGGGTTCTTCTCAGATCTTCCGGCAGACGGGAGTCTCGTCCGGAATATGCGTAGATACGTACGTGAACCACTAATGGAATGGCGTCTGCTTCCCTGGGAAGGGCCCAGGTACTACGAGTATCTGAAGCGAGGTCACGGACCAGATGGCACGGTTGAGCGCCTAGTTCCACCAGAGTGAATTGGCGGGCCTCTCCTTTGCGGACCTCTCCGGGGCGAAGGCCGATAAGGACACCATCTGGCCCGACGAGTTCGATCCGAAAGCCGCCGGAGTGATCTTCGAGTAGGCCGTTCTGGCAGGGCTGCTGGTCGGCCCGTAACGTGGAGGCCGTGGAAGTCAACGGCTACACGATCGAACCAGGGGCGGACCTCGGCGGGGCGAACCTCACACGGGCGGACCTCGGCGGGGCGAACCTCGAAAGGGCGAACCTCGAAAGGGCGAACCTCGAAAGGGCGAACCTCGAAAGGGCGAACCTCGAAAGGGCGAACCTCGCAC
>Ga0208895_1000914_pt1 | contig 12939 bp, 11 predicted proteins | sample ETNtaG_10_FD_185765 | JGI IMG/M metagenome (GOLD analysis project Ga0208895, IMG submission 185765) | Marine microbial and viral communities from oxygen minimum zone, Eastern Pacific Ocean - ETNP201302SV82 (SPAdes) (version 2) | ecosystem: Environmental > Aquatic > Marine > Oceanic ... | reverse complement strand
CGGCTTGGGACAGTAAAGCTAGATGCGACCAGGCAAAATTTGCGGCCATCATGATTTCATTGACAGGCAGGGCAATGATTGCCGGTAAACCCTGACCACCGAACTCAGGTTTGAATCCCAAACCATTCCAACCGCCCTGAATATACTCGTCATAAGCTTCTTGATACCCAGGTGGAACTTCAACGACGCCATTTTTTAAAGATACACCGTAACGATCTCCATCAACATTGGTGGGCGCAATCACTTCTGAACCTATTTCAGCTGCACTGGTTAGTACCGATTCAACAAACTCATTATTGATACCTTCACAATCTTTGAGCTTACTCAAATCATCCAGCCCAATTAATTGCTCAAGAACAAACATCATGTCTTTCACGGGTGCCTGATACTGACTCATATTCTTTTCTCGTACATAAAAAATAGGAAATAATAATACTGAATATTCCGAAAGAATGGAAAAAAGAGAAGCATACGATTGTATTCTAGTAGCTTATAAATAGATTTTGACTATTAATCCTTTTTATCTAGACTGTAGAAACTTTAAATTCATCCGAAAATAAAATTCTAAAAAATAAAGAAAATATCGATTGGACAAACTTTGTATTGACGGTCTTACTGGCCCTTTCAATATTAACACCTATGTTTGTTGCGCCTATGGCTACGAATGCATTGCTAAATAAAGCCTATGACACAGTGGCAAGCAGTTTGGGTGCCATCTATTTAATAATGGGACTATTGACACTCCTGTTTCTCTTAATTCTAGCGATGAGCAAATATGGAAATATCGTATTAGGTAAAAAAGATGAAAAACCTGAATATGGAATGTTCGGCTGGTCTTCCATGTTGTTTTGCTGTGGTATAGGTGCTTCTTTGGTTTTGTATGGAACCACTGAATGGGTGGACTACTATTTAAACCCCCCCTTTGATGCTGACCCAAGATCTAGTGAAGCAATTGCTTGGGCATCAACCTATGGAATGTTCCACTGGGGTATTATTGGCTGGGCAATTTACTGCCTCCCAGCTGTAGCCGTTGGCTATAGTTATCACACAAGAAACTCCGGCAGTTTAAAAACAAGCACAGGTTGTGAAGCCATCTTAGGCAATCAAGAAAATAGCAAGACAGCTAGATTAATAGATCTGATTTATATGATTGCTCTCGTCGGAGTCTTAGGAGCTGGATTAGGTCTTACATCTCCGGTAGTAAGTGCCACAATAACTGAATTCTTCTCAATCGAGCAAAATCTAATAATCACTGTTTCTTGTCTCTTGGTTTGCATAACAATATACTCCATCAGTCTCTATTTTGGAGTGGAAGAAGGCATTCAACGACTAAGCAAATTCTGTGCTTACATGGCCTTGTGTGTATTGATATACATATTAATTTTTGGGCCTACTGTCTTTTTGATAAAAACCTCTTATGAGAGTTTAGTATTTATGGCCAAAAATTTTATTAACATGAGTCTTGGCCCTCCCCCATTTGGTAAATCTGAGTTCTCAAAAGCATGGACAATATTTATGTGGGCGTGGTTCTTTGGCCTTGGACCATTCGTTGGTATCTTTATCGCAAGAATCTCCAGAGGCAGAACCATACGTACCATGATACTTGGGACTCTGGGATATGGAACAATGGGCTGTTCATTATTTTTTATGGTCATGGGCAATAACGCTATTTATCTCGAAACCAATGGGGTCATGCCTATCATCGACATATGGAGCAATGAAAGTCCAGCAGTTATGGCCATAAGAAGTATTTCCGGAATGGTCTTAGGCAAATGGATACTTCCTTTTGTGGGTATTTTTTGTCTTGTCTTTATGGCCACAACTTTTGACTCAGGAGCCTATACACTAGCCGCATCGGCCACTAAAAAAATGAGAGCTGGAGAGAATCCAGAAATCTGGAATAGAATATTCTGGGCATTCTTTATTGCATTACTACCATTGGCACTACTTATTGGTGCTGCTGATTCTCCAGACTTAAAAGGGATTGATAAATTAAGACCTTTTCAGACAATTGTGCTTTTAATCTCACCACCACTGCTTATTGTGTATATAATCATGGCCGTTGGATTAATGAAGAGCATTTTCGAAGATACTAAAAAGAAGAAAGATGACTACAAAGTTCAAAACTCTTGAAAAAATCTTAAATTCCGGTGACTTTACAATCACCGCAGAAATATCACCACCTTTGTCTGCAGGACCTACAGAACTGGAAGCAAAAATTGATCTCTTGAAAGGATCCGTGCATGCCATCAATATAACTGATAATCCCGGAGCGACTGCCCACATTTCAAGCTTGGCTGGTTCAGTTATTGTTTTAAATAAAGGCATTAACCCTATTCTTCAAATGACCTGCAGAGACAGAAATAGACTGGCCATTCAAAGTGAACTGATGGGGGCGTCTGCACTGGGTATTAGAAATGTGTTGGCACTTTCTGGTGATCCCATCAGAGTCGGTAATCAACCCGATGCTAAAGCGGTTTTTGATATCAATTCAAAAACTCTACTGAGCATCATTGAGGACATGAATAGCAAAGGGCAAACCATGGCGGGTAGAGAATTATTGACAAAAGCAGAATTTTTCCTAGGGGCTGCAGCAATAGTCCATGATCCAGAGATTGACTGGGATCCAAAAAAACTGAGTAATAAAGCCAAAGCGGGTGCAAAATTTATACAGACTCAATTTTGCTTTGATGTGGAATTATTAACAAGATATATGGATCGTATTGTTGCATCTGGCTTATCAGAACAACTTTACTTTATTGTTGGCATAGGTCCGTTGAGAAGTGAAAAATCTGCCAAATGGATGAAGGACAAATTATTTGGAACGGTGATGCCCGACAATATCGTCTCTCGCATGGCACAGGCAAAAGATCAAGTGCAAGAAGGCATCGACATCTGTGCAGAATTGATCGATCAATTTAGGGAAATACCCGGCGTTCATGGAGTTCATCTAATGGCCCCGAGGAATCTTTCAGCTATTGCCCCTACGGTTGCTAAAACTGGCATCAAAATCTAACGGAAGAATTAGAATCTATTATCTATAAAATCTTTCAACCTGTAATAAATCATCCCCATTGCCATAGCTGGATTTGCAAACCATTTCCCACCTGGAAGTTGAATGTGTTTCACTTGTGATAGGAGATCCAGCATGTCCCATTCTTTAGATATTGCTGAGGCAACAATTTTAGCTGCCATATGTGTTGGAGCAACCCCATGCCCAGAATAGCCTTGGGAGTAGAAAACGTTGTCAGATAGTTTACCCAACTGGGGTATTCTATTGATACTAACTGCTACATTCCCTCCCCACCCATAGTCAATTTTTACTTTATCCAAATCAGGGAAGACCTTAAGCATTCTTTTTCTGAGATTTCCTTTGATGTTCTTAGGCTCTTTACCAGAATAATTCCATCTCCCTCCAAAAAGGAGCCTCTTATCAGGTGACAGGCGATAATAATCCAAAATGGTATTCAAATCACAAACAGCCATATCTTTAGGAAGAATTTCATTAGCTACTTCATCGAGCAATGATTCAGTTGCAATGATGCAGCTGTTGGCCGGCATAATCATTCTTCTTAAAGATTTATGTAATGCTCCAATGTAAGCGTTTCCAGCCACAACAAGATACTTTGATTTGACTATACCTTTGTTGGTTTTGGTGGTAACAGTCTCTCCAAAATCTATGGAAGTGGCTCTCGATTGCTCAAAAATTCTTACTCCTAATTTTGTTGCAACCTTAGCTTCTCCAAGACACAGATTCAGAGGATGCAGGTGCCCACTACCAGAATCAATAAGACCACCAATATATCTTGCAGACCCTACATAGTTTCTAATTTCACTTTCATCAACCAGGGTTAGCTGATGTTGATACCCTCTTTTTTCCCAATTTTCTTTTCGTTCAACAAGTTCTTGCATTTGCACTTTATTCAACGCAACCTCGATAAATCCAGATTTTAAATCGCATTCGATTTGATGCTCCTGAATTCTCTCTCTCACCAAATCTGCCGATTTTGCTCCTAGTTCCCAAACAGATTGGACAGCTTCATCGTCCATTATTTTTGAAAGTTTGGGGCTGAAGGTAAATCCTGAAATCAATTGACCGCCATTTCTCCCGCTCGCACCCCAACCAACTTTTGCAGATTCAATTACAACTACATCAAAGCCTTTTTCAGCCAGATTAATAGCTGTGTTTATCCCTGTAAATCCTGCACCGATGATACAGACATCGGACTCAATATTCCCGAGCAAGGCTGGAAACTCTGCAGGTTCATTGATTGTTGCTGCATAATAGGAATTGGTATGGTGAATATGCTTGTTCTGTGGAATACTCATGAAAATTGATGAAAAATGATCTCCCTTTGATTTAATAAAACAGTATGATGCAGTATAAAGTAATTTAAAAATTATTAGTAAGGCAATGGCTAGCAGACGAAGAACAAGAAGAACAAGAGCAGTGACTGAAAATGAAGTCATCCAACCGGTAGTCACTAAGGGTATGGTTGGTGGTAAATACAAGCCTCTCACCGATCACGAAATAGAACAGATACACCAAACAACATTGGATGTCCTTGAAAATATAGGCATGAGCAACCCTTTACCCCAGTTAAAGGAAGTGGCTCTGGAACAGGGGTGTAATTTTACCGATCAAGGGCGTCTGTGTTTTCCAAGATCCTTAGTTGAAGACGTGATTGCTCGTGCAGGAAGAGATTTTATTATGTATGGTCGTGATCCAAAACATGATATTGAAATGACTGACAAAAAAGTTCATCTCTATGGCGGTGGTGAAGCTGTTACCATTTTAGATCTAGGAGCAACAACCTATCGTCCATCAACTATTAATGATGTCTACGATATTGCTCGGGTGGTTGATTATCTGGAAAACATTCATAGTTACTCAAGGCTTGTTGTAGCCACAGAGTTCACAGACCTGCTGAAAACTGATATCAATACCGCCTATGCCAGTGTTGTCGGTACCACAAAACATACCGCACTTACATTTGGCAACGGCAAACATGTAAAACCGACCATAGAAATGTTGGAGGTAATTGCAGGCGGTGAAGGTAAGTTTTTAAAGAGACCTTTTTGCCATGGTGGTGGCTGTACAGTAGTCTCACCATTGCGTTATGGGACTGATAATTGCGAAGTTGCTGTTGCTTCCATCGAATTTAATGCACCCGTTTGGGTAGTAATAGCACCGCAGTCAGGTGCCACTGCTCCTGCAGCACTGGCTGGTTCCTTGGTCCAAGTTTTGGCAGAAACACTGGCAAGTTTATTACTCATTGATTTAATCAAGCCTGGTCATCCTGTAATCTTTGGTCCTTGGCCTTTTGTCACGGATCTTAGAACTGGTTCTTTTTCCGGTGGCAGTGGTGAAGAGGCACTTATGAGCGCAGCCTCGGCACAAATTACCAATCATTATGGGCTTGCCAGTTCCGTCGGTGCTGGCATGACCGATTCTAAACTCCCAGATGCACAAGCTGGCTATGAAAAAGGCATAACAATTGGAATGGCTGCCTTAGCAGGCTGCAACAATGTTTCTGAGTCATCTGGGATGTTGGCAAGCCTGATGGGATGTTCCTATGAATCTTTGGTCATAGACAATGATATGTTAGGGATGATCATGCGAGTAGTCAGGGGCATTGAAGTAAATGAAGAAACACTTTCCTATCGAGCAATCAAAGATACAGTTGAAGGCGAAGGTCATTTCTTAAGAGATCCCCAAACTTTATCATTGATGAAAACCGAATACCTCTATCCAAACCTTGCAGATCGAAGTACGCAAGAAGAATGGGAAAACGAAGGTTCACCAGATATCAGGAAACGTGCTGAGAAAAAAGCAAGGGAAATACTTAATTCCCATTATCCCGTTTACATTGATGAGAAAATTGATAAGAAAGTCAGGGACAATTTCCCTATCGAAATACCTTTGGATGTAATTAAACCAACTAAAAATCGTTTTTAGTCTCCAAGGTTATGCAAGAAGAAAGCAGAAGACGTGGCGGTAGCAAGGCAAGAAAAGCCATGAGAAAACAATCTCCAAAAAAAAAAGTTGTTGTTCAAGGGCTAGAAGGAGGCAAGTATCACCCCTTAAGTAACTCAGACATTGAACAAATCCATCGAACTGCACTGGATGTCCTTGAGAAAATTGGGATAGGAGATGCTATTCCCGAAATCCTTCATTACACCATACCCAAGGGTTGTACCCAAGACACAGATGGTCGTCTTAAATTCCCAAGATCACTGGTTGAAGATGCCATAGCAGCCACACCAAAAGAAACAATGAGCCGCGGCGTTGACCCAAAATATGATGCTTTGGTAAAAAACAACAAGATGTATACTTCAACCTCGGGCGAGCCTATTTCAATTTTTGAATATGAAAGCCAATCTTACCGACCTACAACATTGGTCGATATCTACGATGCAGCTCGTTTATGTGACCAATTGGAACATATTCATCAATACGGACAGCCTTTTGCTGTAACGGAATATAGCCAGGAAAAATACATCCACGATATTAATACCGCCTATGCAGCCATTGCCGGCACGCAAAAACATATCAGCCTGGCGGTGGACAATGTTGAACATATAGATTCTTTGATTAACTTGTTTGATACCTTCCTCGGTGGTGAAGGTAAATTTATTGAGCGTCCTTTCCTAAGCATAGGGGGATGTCCTATAGTTTCCCCATTAAAGTTTGGTAAGGACAATGCTGAAGTCATGGTTAAAATGGCGGAATTAGGGTTGTCGATTGGTGTTTGTACAGCCCCGCAATCGGGGACAACTTCGCCTGCTTCCTTGGCCGGCAGCCTCGTTCAATCCTTTGCTGAAACACTGGCTTGTCTGTGTGTTGTCCATATGATTAATCCCGATTCTTATTGCGATTTTGAAATGTGGCCTTTTATCTCTGATCTAAGAACGGGAGCTTTTTCAGGCGGTAATGGGGAACAGGCATTAGTGATGGCCGCTACAGCACAAATATGCAATCACTATGGTCTTCTTTCAAGTGTGGCTTCAGGTATGACAGATTCAAAAACTATGGATGCACAAGCAGGTTATGAAAAAGCAATCACAACAACAGCAACTATGTTAGCTGGCAGTAATTTTGTTGCAACTTATGCGGGTGCAGTCGGCAGTATTATAGGATTCTCTTTTGAAGGTGCAATCATTGACAATGACATGCTTGGAAATATTCAAAGACTTGTCAAAGGCATTGAAGTCAACGAGCAAACTTTATCCTATGATGTCATCAAGGACGTCATCGAGGGAGATGGGCATTATTTGAAGCACCCTCAGACCCTTGAATTAATGGAAACAGAATTTTTGTACCCAAGTTTGGCTGATCGGAGAACAACGCAAGAATGGGAAGCCGGTGGCAAAGAAACGATTTTTGACTTGGCTCATGTCCGATTGTTGGAGATGATGAACAATCATTATCCCAATTATATACCTTCCAAAATTGATAAAAAAATTAGAGAATCTTTTCCCATTGAACTTAAACAAAAAGATATGAAAAAAGGTAATAGTAGATGGTAGCTAATTTATTTGCTCTCGAGTACTATGTATCCTTTCTAGCATGGAGGCTCCGTGATGACTGATGATTTTGATGATATTGTTCTTTCAGAACTGAAAGACGATGAACTCATAGAACAAATTGTTGATGGTTATAATTTAGTACAATTGATCAATGACAGATGAAAACAAAAAAGTGTGGGAAGTAACCCATAATAATTCTATCGTCAGAGTCAAGAACTGGTGGACAACAATGGGTGGAAAAAGGAGTGAAATAAGCCTCTATGTAGATGATAAGTTACTAGACAGTTCCAAGGAAAATATTGTTCATCCAAACAAACCAACCTTAAAAGCATCCAAAGTTTCAGATGATATTGAAACCATTGAAGTTTATGTGACAGGGCTTTTTTACAGTAAAGGTTTCAATTCTGATAAATGGAGAGAATGTACATACTGATAAGTTAAACTTCTTTGAGAAAATATTAAGCAAGCTGCAAAAGAGATAACGACTCAGTCAAGAAATCACAAATTGTTAATACTGGTGGATGGTTTTAATCAGGGCAATCCTCTCCTTTAATACATTCATTAATAGGATCCCAATTATCAGGACATGGTCCTGGCATTGATGGACTACAACCACAAAAACCCTTATTCAGGAAGTCAGGACAAGGGTTAGCAATCCAGAAAAATATAAATAAGACAAAGTACAATATAACTCCTGCAACCAGAGTATTTAGAATGATTTTTTTAATTCGTTGCATACCTAAATCCTAACAATCACTCCCTGCATATACAAACTAGCAGCTGTCAACTGCTGCTAACAAACCTGTCAAATCACAAATTGTTAATACTCGTGGTGGATGGTGTTTAATTCACTCCAAAATAAGTACATTCGTCGGGATTGTCATCAGGGTAATTGGGATTGGGTTCACAATAAGGCGTCGCTATTAGCATTATTATCATGACTAGAAAAAAAACAACTGTAAAGGCAATCGCAAACGTTTCGACGATGTTTTCGATAATAGTTATAATTTTCTTCATAACCTAAAGCCTACAACAAACCTGTCAAATATAACTGTTTATAATATTGCTTTTTTGTTGGTATACATTTTTACGAAGTAATAAACGAATAATGAACAAAAGATAAAGTCGCCAACTACGATGATAAGGATTAAGGAATTTGCAAGTCCATCAAGATATAATTGTAGTTCTGCGATTGCAAATGCCAATTTTCCTATTCCGCCAATCAATGCCACACCTGAATGTTTAACAGGGTTATAAGCAACCAATAAATAACCAATAAAAAACATCAAAGTAGTGCCCCATGCCCCTTTGTAAATTTCGTAAAAAAGTGGATCATTGAGTTCTCTTTCAAACAAAACCTGAAAAGTGTGCTCTGCGTTAAAATAACCAAAGCCTGCTCCCACAAGGTTCCATACAGCAGCTAAAACAAACAATCCTGTAAAAAACGGATAATCCTTATTTCTCATAACCTAAAGCCTAACAAACCCTGTCAGCTAAAGCACAAATTGTTGATGGTGGATGGCGTGAGTGTAGAATGGAATTATGAAGCACTCATTCCTTGCTTTGCCTGTACTGATAACACTTCTTGCTTGTCAGGATTCATTGAATGTATACAAAAAACCCAATTCAATCATTGATGTAGAGCAATTGATTCCTGATGCGGTTTTTGATCTCCGTTATGCTTCTTCCAATAATTTTACAGGCAAACAGGTTTCAGGATATGAAGCGGCAAAATGCCTTCTGGATCAAGAGGCTGCTTATGCTTTGCAAAAAGTTCAGTACAACGCAAAAGTCAAAGGCTTGAGCTTAATAATTTTTGATTGTTATCGACCACTAAGAGCCGTGAATGATTTTATGAAGTGGCTCGATCAACCTGAACAATTGCAAGTTAAAGATCAGTATCATCCACATTTATCAAAGCCTGAACTGCTTGGTCCTTACATTGCAGAGAAATCTGAACATAGTAAAGGATTTACTTTGGATGTCTCCCTAGCAAAACAGAATGCAAATGGTGAATACCAGGAAATAGAGATGGGTTCATCATTTGATTTATTCGATCCTATTTCAAACACTGATGATCCTTCTATCAGTTTATCTCATCGAAAGAATCGCTATCTATTGAAGGAATTAATGGAGGGTGAAGGTTTTATTGCTTACGATATGGAATGGTGGCACTTTACGTACAGTCAATTAGGAGAATCAGAATTGTATTATGATTTTGTTATACGTTAACCAAAGTATTCTAATTGTTTGATACGAGCTTAGATCCATCCAAACAAACCTCAGTCAAATATCACAAACTGTTAATACTGGTGGTGGATGGTTGGTTTTAAAACAGCTACCTTTTAGATATCTTCTGATAAGATAATTGTCATGAAAAAAGAAATCCCTCTTACAAGGAAGACGATTAGTGATGAAAGAATAAATAAGATTAGTGAAGCCGTTAAAAGAATAAAAAATATTACTGGATTCGCAAGACAGGCCAATAAAGATGATGCAGTAAAGTTAGCTACTTTTCTCCAAGATCCACAAATTTCATCGCCAATTTATATGCTCCCAGAACAAATTAATCTCAGTACAGTTTCAGATTTTATAAATCAACATCTACAGGAGACTAAAAAAGGTGAAGGGATTTTAATGATAAGTGAAGATGCTAACAACAATATAAATGCTTATTATGATATTCAGTTTTGGCCACAATGGGCAGCTAGTGAGCTAAGTGGAGCAATCCAAGTTTGTGATCAAAATGTTGGAAAGGGGAGTTTGGGGGCAGGCATCATTTTTCGGTGGTTATTTGAAAAGATTGGAGTGGATTTGATATGTGAGACATGTGCTCTTGATAATTTTCGAACAGCGAAGCTATTAAAAAAAGCTGGATTTATTCTTAAAGGTAAAATTAAGAGCAAGTTACCAAATGGAGGGTTTCGCCCTTCGCTCTATTGGGAATTGCATAAAAACAAGGGTTAAATTCTTCATACCCAAAGCCTACAACAACTCAGTCAAGATTCACAAACTGTTAATACTCGTGGTGGATGGTGTTTGGTTTTAAGGCAGCTGGCTTAGCAAATTGGATTAGATTCTGGAGCTCTATTCCTGAAGAACTCCGTCTTTATACTCTTCGGTTCTGGTTAGGTTTCCGCCTTCGTCAAACTCTTCCCAAATGCCCTGTTTTTTTCCTTCTTTGTAGTTTCCTCTATAAGACAGCCTTCCTTCTTCATCAAAGTATTCCCAGAGACCTTCTTGTTCGTCATTTTTGAAGCTTCCTCTATTAAATAGTTGGCCATAGTTATAATAGTATTCAAAGAGCCCTTCTTGTTTTCCATCTATAAGGCTTCCTCTTTGTGACAGCTGACCGTGTTCATAGAAAGCTTCCCAAAGACCGTTTTCTTTTCCGTTTTTTCGGTTGCCTCTTCTTTTTAATCGACCATTGTCGTAGAATTCTTCTACCAAGCCGTCACTAATCTTTTCTTTTTTTATCATTTCTTCATTGATTGCCGTCCAGTTTTGCTTAAACCCTGAAACTTTTTTAACGCTACCTACAACGTGTCCTTTCATATTAAAGGTCTTGCCTTCATTTTCCTTTTTTAATTTCCTAATCCTTTCTATTTGTTGTGGCATCAAAGTCCAAGTTTTTCCTTTTTCCTGTTTAATCTTTGCAGAAAGCAATGTAGAAATTGGAATAAGCATTAATTATTTCAACATTTCTTGCCCCCATTCTCATCGTGGGCAAACATTCGACCCTTCTGATAATTAGTTTTAGGCATTGCTTTCGTTGATCTCCATTTTGCATATACACACTTTTCTTTTAGCTCTGGATCAATTTCTTTTTTTTCACAGCCAACAGTAAATAATAGTAGTGCTGATATGAGGATTGTTTTTTCATTTAGTTCCCCCGGTTACTTTCTATAAAAGTTGTAAATATTTTATTCTTTTCTCAGATCAAGACAAACTGGGTCTTACTAGGATAGGTATAAAGATTACTAAAAAGACACCAAAGCCTAAAGTCCAAAAAAACTGGGCGCTCATTAACCACCATTCTAAATATTGTGGTAAGAACAGAGGCATTAGAACTCGGAACATAATACCGGTAGAGAAAATCACTAATGCAATAGTTAACTTAGAGTTTTTGGCTCTAACATTGCGACCTGTATGACCAAGGCTGACTCTAGCCATCATACTAAATGTAGTTAAACCAACCCCACCATATGCCAGAGCGTGAATTCCAAAGTAATGAAAGGAGGGCATAAAATAACTTACTGATAGTAAGGCAAATCCAATTGTAATAAATACTAAACCTAGATAAAGACTCCATAAAAGTGGCACACTCCATAAAGCAGGTTTATACCAGTACCATAGCCTGATGGATAGAGTAATAAAAAACACAAAGGCAAGCACTGCAGTAACACCGCTTTCTGAGCTATATAAAAACATTATCATCCATACCAGATTGAGCATTAAGCTTGCTTTGTCTATCCATGGTGGCGAAGGAAGAGGTTTTTTTAAACCCAGACCTAGTTGGGAGAAAGTAGGGAAGATGCGTCTAGTAATAGTTAGAATCAAAGCTATCTCAATGATAAGACCGAGATAGATTCCATAGTAAGTACCCTGAGATAAGATACCTAAACTCCCCGCGTAAAAGATGCCATTGGCGATAATAATAATTAATAGTTTTATAGCAATTACTAATTGAGGCCATTGTTTCGTTTTAATGATCGGTCTAGCAATAGCTATAAGAATCATAAACAGGAATAATAAATCAAGAAGGCCACAGATAAATTGTAAATGCGGTGCAATAAACCAAATCAGACGTGCTAATAACCATATACTAAATACCACTAATAATGGTATACCAGTTAGTGTTTCTTCTTTTGTCCAGTTTGTGACTGCTGTTAAGAGGAAACCTGCAATCACTGCACCTGCATAGCCAAAGATTAGTTCATGTGCGTGCCATTGGGAGATGCTTATCTTGTCAAGATCTATACTAAAACCTAAAAACAATATTGATCCCCAAATGAGCATTAAGAAAAACGCATGAGAGCTGGCTCCCAAGAAAAACAGACGAAATCCGATACTTAAAATAGGTTTCATATATTATTTATCCGTTGATGTTATGTAGATTTATAAACTAGAAATACCTTTTTTAAATTGATATAAATCATAAATCTAAAAAAAATCATCTGTTTCAATAAATTACAGTTAAATTGATTTTGATCAATTTCAGATTTCAAGAATTTTGCTAATCTTATTAAATGTCATAAAACTAACTTCTTTACATTTTTAATAACGATGATGTCAAAAATACAAATAAAACCATACACCAATGCTCTTGGCGCAGAGATTCTTGGGGTAAATCTCACAGAAAAACTATCAAATACTCAAATTGCATCAATAAAAGATGCCCTAAATACC
>Ga0208895_1000897_pt1 | contig 13106 bp, 15 predicted proteins | sample ETNtaG_10_FD_185765 | JGI IMG/M metagenome (GOLD analysis project Ga0208895, IMG submission 185765) | Marine microbial and viral communities from oxygen minimum zone, Eastern Pacific Ocean - ETNP201302SV82 (SPAdes) (version 2) | ecosystem: Environmental > Aquatic > Marine > Oceanic ... | reverse complement strand
TCATTATAATGGAGATGCTTTTTTACTCATTGCCGATGCGCTGGATCAAGATTCATTGCAGCAATTAATGAATATCGGGGAAATGGCAGGATTGGAATTTCTCGTAGAATACCACGCTGAAAAACATGCTGAATTTATTTTTGCATTGAATCCAGAAATTGTAGGTATCAACTGTCGAAATCTCAAAACAATGGCAACTGACATTACGTATTTTGAAAAAATGATTTCATCTTTACCATCAAATTCTGTGAAAGTTGCAGAAAGTGGGATTCATACTTCTGATGATTTAGAATATGTTTCTGATTTAGGTTACGATGCAGCACTCATTGGCACATCGCTCATGAAAACAGGCAATCCGGAAAAAGCATTGGAAACATTGCTTGGGGAAATCTCATGATTCCAACCAAAATTTGCGGTATTACCAATTTAATCGATGCAAAAGTAGCAGTAGAAAATGGCGCATCTGCAATTGGGTTTATTTTTTATGAAAAGAGCCCAAGAGCCATTTCTATTGAAAATGCAAAATCAATATCGAAGCAACTATCGTACTCTGTTGGTCGTGTGGGTGTATTTGTGAATCAAAATAAAGATTTTATTGATAAAACCATTTTAGAAGTTCAATTAAATATGATTCAACTTCACGGTGATGAATCAGCAAACTTTTGTAATCAATTTGAAGTGCCCGTTTTTAAAGCGGTACGCATAAAAAATGAAGCCAGTTTATCTGTCATGGACCAATATAATGTGGCTGGATTTTTGTTGGATACTTTTTCTAATAAACAATATGGTGGAACGGGAGAAACATTCGATTGGTCATTATTAAATGAACAAATAGACACCCCCATTATTCTTTCCGGTGGGCTCAACCCAGATAATATTTTAGATGCGATTGATTCTGTAAATCCAGCAGCAATTGATGTAAATAGTGGTGTTGAATTATCACCTGGGAAGAAAGACCACCAAAAAATTAATTTACTTTTTGAAAATCTAAAAAACACAAACACGTCAGGATTCCATTTTGGATAAGAAATTTAAAGATTACAATTTACCCGATGAACGAGGACACTTTGAAAAGTTCGGGGGCAAGTTTGTACCGGAAACACTCATCCCTGCTTTGGAAGAACTTGAGAATTATTACACAGTCGCAAAACAAGATGAATTATTTCAAGATGAATTAAGTGGGCTACTGAATAATTATTCCGGACGTGAAACACCTCTTTATTTTGCTACACAACTATCAGAAGAATTGGGATTCAACGTGTGGCTCAAGCGTGAAGATTTGAACCATACCGGTGCTCATAAAATCAACAATGCACTTGGTCAAATTTTGTTAGCGAGACGTATGGGGAAAAAACGAATTATTGCGGAAACTGGCGCAGGTCAACATGGCGTTGCCACAGCAACCGTCGCCGCATTGTTTGGATTAGAGTGTATTGTTTATATGGGAGAAGAAGACATTCGCCGTCAAAAACTCAATGTATTTCGTATGAATTTATTGGGCGCTGAAGTTCGTCCCGTTTCGTCTGGAAGCATGACATTGAAAGATGCCACCAACGAGGCAATTCGAGATTGGGTTACGAATGTTGAATCCACATATTATTTAATCGGCTCAACAGTAGGCCCCCATCCTTATCCCATGCTGGTGCGGGATTTTCAATCCATCATTGGTAAAGAAGCAAAAGTACAATTTGTGAAACAATCGGGAAAAGCATTACCAAACCGGCTGGTGGCTTGCATCGGCGGTGGCTCAAACGCCATGGGCTTATTTTATCCCTTTATCAAGGATGATATAAAAATTGTAGGTGTAGAAGCTGCTGGAAAAGGATTGGAAAGTGGTAAGCATGCAGCCACTTTATCAAAAGGAGATTTTGGTGTGCTGCATGGAGCTGCCAGCACTTTACTCCAAAATGAGGATGGGCAAGTAACACTGCCTCATTCCATTTCTGCTGGTCTGGATTATCCTGGAATTGGACCGGAACACAGTTATCTCAATGAGTCCGGGCGGGTGCAGTATTTTTCTGCAACGGATACAGAAGCATTGGATTCATTTCAATGGCTTTCTGAGAAAGAAGGTATTTTACCTGCATTAGAATCAGCTCATGCATTAGCGTATTTACGTCAGGATAATAATGGGATTGAACCCGGAGAACACATTATTCTTTGTTTATCAGGACGCGGTGATAAAGACGTTCATACAGTAGCAGAGGCCTTGGGGATCAACTTATGAACCGCATCCAAAAACTATTCAGCGAACCGAAAGAAAAGCTCATTCCATTTCTTACTGCCGGCTATCCGGAATTAGATAGTACAGTAGAATTGGTATGTAACGCTGCAGAAGTCGGCGCTGATATGATTGAAATAGGAATCCCTTTTTCTGATCCACAAGCAGATGGCCCTATTATTCAAGCATCTAGCCAACAAGCATTGGATAATGGAATAACACTCAAAATAATATTTGAGCAAGTAACTGAGATTTGCAAGAGAACAGATGTACCCATTGCACTTATGGGTTATTATAATCCAATTTTAAAAATGGGGCATGAAACATTTCTGGATTATTGTATATCATCAGGTGTTGACGGGCTCATTTTGCCAGATTTACCCTTAGAAGAAGCGGAACCCTTTTGTGAATTAGCAAAGTCTAAAGGTGTTTCTCCCATTCTATTGGTGGCACCCAATACGCCGAATGAACGCATCCGAAAAATATCAGAATTGGCAGGTGATCTTATCTATGCCGTAAGTATTTTGGGAATCACCGGAAATGATTTGGCATCGAAAGATGCATTGCAAGAATATTTGAATCGTGTTCGAGAAAATAGTGTTACTCCATTTGTGGTGGGTTTCGGAATCAGTACCCGAGATGATGTGGTTTGGTTTAATCAGCATTCAGATGGTGCGGTGGTGGGATCCGCCATTATTAAGAATATGAATGGAAGTTCAAATCCAGTAGGAATAACAAAAAGTTTAATTCAAGATTTAAAAGGAATAATATCATGACAATAGGAATCCAAGGAGGAAAAGGCAGTTTTTCAGAACAGGCGGCTCACAATTTTGCCAATAATCACGGACTTGAAGGTGCAGAAATTGTTTACCAAATTTCATCAGAACACGTATTAGCTGGTGTTGAAAATGGTGAAACAAATTATGGTATTTTTGCCATGGAGAATGCACAAGGCGGTGTCGTAATTGAAAGTGTTGAAGCACTGGCAAAATACAGATGCAACATTATTGAAATGTTTCATATTCCCATTATCCAAAATTTGTTAGGACTCGCCGGAATGCATGTAGGAGATGTGACAGAAATTCATTCTCACCAGCAAGCGTTGCGGCAATGTAAGGATTATTTGAGTGAGCATTTCTGGACGCGACCATTGATTGAAGATGATGATACAGCAGAAGCTGCACGGAGACTTTCCGAAGGAAAGCTTCCACCCACGGCTGGAGTAATCGCCAACAAGGCTTGTGCAGATTTGTACAACTTGGAGATTCTTCAGGAAAGCATTCATGATCTAAAACATAATCTGACCCTGTTTCTCGGGGTAAATAGACTGGGAGATTCATGAATAGTATCGGTATTATCGGGTTTGGCAGATTTGGAAAAGTATTGGCCAATATTTTGCAGAAAGGATTCGCTATCAAAGCCTACGATCCGAAACCCATTGGGGAATTCTCCGGTGTGGAATTCACGGATCTGGAATCTATATTAAAGGAAAAGGTAATTTTTGTTGCTGTGCCGATACGTCACTTTGAATCGCTGGTCAAAGAAATTTCTCCACATCTTTCAGAAGGAACAACCATAATTGATGTGTGTTCTGTTAAAACGCATCCCGCCAAAATCATGGAAAATAATCTTCCTGAAAATATCGGCATCATTGCTACTCATCCCATGTTTGGACCCGATTCATTCATCTCCAATAATCGTTTGAAAATGATGATGAATAATACGAGAGATGCCTACAATCAATTTAGTTTCTGGTGCCAATTTTTTACGGATCAGGGCATCCATGTGATGGAAATGTCTCCAGATCAGCACGATCGCATGGCGGCTCAAACCCAAGGTGTGACTCATTTTCTAGGACGAATGCTGAAGGAATATGGCATCCGGAAAACAACCATAGATACTCAGGGATTTCGCGATCTTTTAGATTTGGTAGATCAAACTTGTAACGATACTTGGGAGCTTTATACAGACCTGCAACTTTATAACCCTTATACAGATGATATGATAGACAAACTTAAACTAGCGACGGCATCTTTGGACAATCGCCTAAAGGAATTACAAAATGTGGCAGACTGACAGCTGGCGGAATTTTACCGCCAAACATATTCCAGATTACCCCGATCAAAACCATTTATCTGAAGTTGAAAAAACTCTTGGGAATTTTCCACCACTCGTATTTGCGGGAGAAGTTCGATCTCTAAAACGATCACTTGCTGATGTGGCTGAAGGTAATGGCTTTCTGCTCCAAGGTGGTGATTGTGCTGAAAGTTTTTCTGAATTTCATGCGGATAATATCCGCGATACTTTTCGGGTTATTCTCCAGATGGCGGTTATTCTTACATCTGGAGCAAATTTGCCGGTGGTCAAACTCGGTCGCATGGCAGGTCAATTTGCCAAACCTCGATCCAGTCCTACTGAAACAAACGATGGTGTTGAGCTACCGAGTTATGCAGGCGATATTATTAATGATATTAGTTTTAAACCTGATTGTCGCCAGCCCGACCCAGAGCGGATGTTGAAAGCATATTCTCAAGCGGCATCCACCTTGAACTTGCTTCGGGCTTTTGCTGATGGCGGTTATGCAGATCTGCGTCATGTGAATTCCTGGAATATGGGGTTTGTAAAAAGCGGTCCCCAAGGTGAACGGTATCGCCATTTGGCTCATCAGATTCAGGAAAGCTTGAATTTTATGGATGCCTTAGGAATAAATTCCAATAATACACCTCAACTACGCCAAGTACATTATTACACGAGTCATGAAGCACTTCTACTGCCCTACGAAGAAGCATTAACACGAATCGATTCAACATCAGGTGATGTGTACAACACGTCTGCCCATTTCGTATGGATCGGAGATCGAACGCGATTCAAAGATAGCGCTCATGTGGAATTTTGTCGCGGGATAAAAAACCCCATTGGTATCAAATGTGGTCCATCCTTGAATCCTAACGAATTGATCGAACTGTTGGATATATTAAATCCCAGTGATGAAGCAGGAAGGATTACGCTTATTACAAGATTTGGTCATGATAAAGTGGAGACTTATTTACCAAGACTGATTCAAAAAATTCAGACTGAAAACCGGACAGTTATTTGGTCCTGCGATCCCATGCATGGGAATACAATTAAAAGCAGCAATGGTATCAAGACTCGACCGTTCGATCAAATTATAGATGAATTAAAACAAAATATCCATATTCATAAATCGGAAGGGTCTCGTATAGGCGGAATCCATTTAGAAATGACTGGCCAAAATGTAACCGAATGTACAGGAGGCCTGGATGATATTTCGGAAGCGGATTTGACTGACCGATATCGCACCCATTGTGATCCACGCTTGAATGCAAACCAAGCCATTGAACTGGCATTTTTAATCGCAGATGAACTAAAGCAGAATGGTCATTAAAGGAACATTAACATTCTCAGGTGATAAATCGATATCCCACCGTGCACTTATGTTTTCTGCATTGGCGGATGGAGAGTCGCGGATATCCAATTTATCCACCGGCGCTGATGTACTATCTACTCGAAAATGTTTAGAAGCCTGTGGCGTTGAAATAAGGGATGAAGGAAATGGAGTGGTTGTGAATGGTGGAAAATTATCCGACCCAATAGATTCTTTGGATTGCGGCAACTCCGGTACTACAACTCGTTTACTTTTAGGATTGATGGCAGGGCAAGGAATTAATGCCACATTTATCGGAGATGATTCTCTTTCTTCTCGTCCAATGAATCGTATTATGGATCCACTTTATCAAATGGGATTGAAGTCCAAAAGTAATGATGGCAAATTGCCCATCACTATTCGTAAAAGTGACTTGAATGGAATTCGATATAAGTCTCCCGTTGCAAGCGCCCAGGTGAAATCCGCTGTACTTTTAGCGGGACTTGGGGCAAGTGGTGAGACATCAATCACTGAACCGGTTTTATCTCGTGATCATACAGAAAAAATGTTATCCGGACTGGGAGCGAATCTTTCCACCGCAGGACTCGCCACCACCGTTTCCAGTATGACTTCCCCCCTTTCGCCTTTTGATTTGGTTGTTCCCGGTGATCCATCCACGGCCGCATTTTTTGCCGCTTCTGCAGCATTGGTGCCTAACTCTATAATTATTTTAGATCGTGTTTTAGCTAATCCAACCCGCACAGGATTTTTCGCTGCATTAGACAAAATGGGCGCTACAATGGAGCGCTTAAATCAATGGGACGAAGCCGGTGAACTCATAGGCAATTTGAAAATATGTCACCAATCATTAAAAGGAATTATAATTGACGAAAATGATGTGCCAGGCTTAATTGATGAATTACCCATCATCGCCATTCTTGCTACCCAAGCTAATGGTAGAACAGAAGTATGTGGCGCCGAAGAATTACGTGTTAAGGAATGTGACCGAATCCATGCGTTATGTAAAAACCTGAAAAAAATGGGTGCTGATATTGAAGAATTGCAAGATGGATTTATCATTCATGGCCCAACGCCATTGAAAGGTGCTGATATTGAAACATTCCATGACCACCGTATTGCCATGGCATTTACTATTGCCGGACTTGTGACTAATGGAGATGTTGTTTTGGATCATCCTGAATGCGTATCTATCTCCTTCCCCGAATTTTATAATGTATTGGAAAATTTAAAACAGTGAAACAATTCGCTGTCATCGGAGACCCCATTGCTCATAGTCTGAGCCCTATTCTTCATCAAGAAGTTTATCGACAGCTTGATCTAGATGCATCATTTGAAAAAATCCATCTGATGCCAAATGCGCTCCACTCATTTATGAATGTAAATGAATTGGACGGCTTCAATGTAACCATTCCCTATAAACAATCCGTCATTCCATTTTTAGATGAATTGGATGAATCAGCACAAATCATCGGTGCTGTAAATTGTGTCCATGATGGAAAAGGATACAATACAGATTGGATCGGTTTCACCATGGCAATGGAACAAAACGGTATCTCCTTAAATGGAAAAGATTGTATAATCCTGGGATCCGGTGGAGCAGCGCGAGCGATTGCTTTTGGATTGGTGAAATTCGGTGTTAAATCCATTTCAATTAATAATCGTACGCAATCAAAAGCTGATCAATTGTTGGATTGGATCAATTCCATCTTCCCAAACAATAATGCGAGTGAAAATTCAGATGTAATTGTTAATTGCACACCATTAGGAATGTGGCCAGATACAGAAATCATGCCAGATTTGGAAATCAAAAAAGGGCAAATCCTAGCCGACACCATTTACAATCCACTGGAAACAAAATGGCTGAAAACCGGTGGGGAAAGGGGTGCAAAGACCATTGGCGGTCTGGATATGTTCATAGGTCAAGGATTGGCATCGGCCGACATTTGGTTTGGTGAAAAAATATCAGAAAAAATTAAATTGGAACCAATTAAAAAGGTATTAAAATCAGAATTATGTTAACACGACTCAAATTTCTTACAGCAGGTGAATCCCATGGTCAGGGCCTTTTAGGAATTTTAGACGGCATGCCGGCGGGATTGGAAATATCTGAAGAATATATTGGTGTTCACTTGGCGCGACGTCAAATGGGCCACGGCCGTGGTGGCCGAATGAAAATTGAAAAAGATTTCGGTGAAATTTGGTGTGGTGTTAGACACGGCAAAACTCTTGGTGCACCGGTGGGCATTCTTGTCCGAAATAAAGATTGGGAAAACTGGACAAAAAAAATGTCCGTTTCTCCTGTGGATGATGAAATCCGAAATGTGACACTCCCCCGCCCCGGACATGCTGATTTGGCAGGTGTCCAAAAATATGGATTTAATGATATTCGCAATGTATTAGAACGGTCCAGCGCCCGGGAAACAACCATGCGTGTTGCGCTTGGTTCGATCTGCAGAAAATTATTGGAAGATATTGGAATTGAAGTAGGCAGTCGCGTCGTGCAAATCCACGATGTAAAGGATAAAAGCCCTTTCTCCGATACACTTTCACCCAATCAATTAAGTGCAATAGCTGATAAATCTTCTGTCCGATGTTTGAATAAAAATGCTGAACAAGCCATGATAAAAACGATTGATGATGCAAAAGCATCCGGAGATTCCGTGGGAGGTGTTTTTGAAGTAATTGCTACAGGATTGCCCTACGGGCTTGGGTCCTATACCCAGTGGGACCGGAAACTCCATACCCGCATTGCCGCCATGATGATGAGTGTAAATGCATTCAAAGGAATTGAAATTGGTAGTGGATTTGGCGGTGCGGAAAAATTTGGCAGTGAAGTCCATGATGAGATTGGTCACGATGGTGAAAAATTTATTCGGTATTCAAATAATGCCGGCGGAATAGAAGGGGGCATGAGCAACGCCCAACCCATTGTTTTGCGAATGGCCATGAAGCCTATCCCCACATTGATTAAACCACTTCGATCTGTGGATATACATTCCAAAGAAGAAAAGGATGCACATAAGGAACGAACCGATTCATGTGCTGTTCCTGCAGCATCCATCATTGCAGAAAGCATGTTATGTTTTGTCCTTGCTGATGCACTTCTGGAAAAATTTGGTGGTGATTCCATGGATCAACTCAGGGCGCATATGAGAGCCACAGCGAAATATTAATGAACATTTATTTAATAGGTATGATGGGATCCGGCAAATCAACGGTTGGAAAAACTTTATCTGAAAAAATGCACAAACCATTCGTAGACCTGGATTCAGAAATAGAGAAAGCAGCTGGGAAATCTATATCCGAAATATTTGATATTGATGGAGAAGAGCAATTTCGTAAAATGGAAACCAAACAATTAAAACAATATTCTGAATCTATTGTAGCTTGTGGTGGGGGGATTGTATTAAAAGATGAGAACAGGGAGTTTATTAATGAAAATGGCATTGCCATTCTTTTATTAGCTACAATGGGAGAACTAACACAACGATTATCGAATTCGGGTAACAGGCCTTTATTAGCCAATGATAATACGGAAGAAGCATTGACGAAACTCTGGATGGAAAGACAGATAGATTATTTAGAAACAGCAAATTTCACCATCGAAACTGATGGGAAAAATCCTGAAGAATTAACAGAAAAAATTTTATTACATATAAATCCATGAAAACAATACAAGTACAATTAGGAGACAGGTCCTACCCTATCAATGTAGAATCAGGCATATTAAGAAAACTCCCATCCATTCTTTCTGATCAGAATCAAGGACAAAAATGGATCATTATTTCACAATATAATTTGATGGAATTAATTGGATTCGGTTTGATGTCTGACTTAAATAAAGCAGGATTTAAATGTGATTATATCACACTTCCTATCGGTGAAGCCGCAAAAAGCATGAATGAATTCAGTCGTATCATCAGTCAGCTAATTGAAATGGAATGTGATCGGTCTACGACCATTCTATCTTTGGGTGGTGGTGTAGTAGGTGATGTGAGTGGATTTGTTGCATCTTCTTTCATGCGTGGAATTCAATATTACCAAATCCCAACAACCCTTCTTGCCATGGTAGATTCTTCCATTGGCGGAAAAACTGGCATAAATATAGCCGAAGGGAAAAATCTCGTAGGATCCATATATCAACCACAAGGCGTCTTAATTGATCCGGATATTTTGGAATCACTCCCGCGTGAAGAGGTCATTGCGGGACTTGGTGAAGTCATTAAGTATGGTGCAATTCGCGATGAGAAATTCTTAAATAATATTTCCGAATGGCTGGATGATATTGATTCTTTCCCCTTTGCAAAGGCTGTGTTACGTGCTTGTGAAATAAAAGCAGAAATTGTTTCATTAGATGAATACGAAGGGGGACTTCGCAAACTTTTAAATTTTGGGCATACAGTTGGTCATGCACTGGAAGCTCATTTAGGATATGGAAAAATTCGCCATGGAGAAGCCGTTGCCCTTGGCATGAAGTGCGCAGGATGGGTTTCTAGTAAAATGGGTTTTATGAGTGTCGATGAAAATATATTTCTAACCAATACCATTGATAAACTTTCCTTGCCACAGGTATCTAAAGTTGATCCAAATACAATTCTTTCTTATGTAAAAAAAGATAAAAAGATGAGAAACGGCATTCTTCATTTTGTAGTTTTAAATACACTTGGGGAAGGTAATACATGTGATTCTGTTCCTGATAATCTTATCAAAGAGTCACTCAAAGTAATCCAATGAAAATACTAGTGATCAATGGACCCAATCTGAATTTATTGGGAATTCGGGAACCAGATATTTATGGAATAGAAACTTTAGAAGATATTCAGCATTGGCTAGACAGACAACCAGACGCAAATGGTCATGATATTACCTGGTTTCAATCCAATCATGAAGGAGATCTTATTGATCAAATTCAAACAACCATCAGTTTATATGATGGAATTATTATTAATCCCGGTGCATTTACACATTATTCCTTTGCTATCCGTGATGCGATTGCATCTGTAAATACTCCAACTGTTGAAGTGCATTTAAGTGATATTAATTCTAGAGAAGAATTCAGGAGAGTGTCCGTCATCAAAGATGAATGTATATCCCAGATATCAGGTTTGGGAAAACATGTTTATATAGAAGCTGTAAAAACTTTAGTAAATCACCTTTAGGTACAATTTCTACTAATATTGAGGAGTTTTAATAAAATAGTATAATTAATATTAAAAAAAGGCAGTTAACTGCCTTTTTTTAATATTAATTCCTTCGCTCTTGACCACTACGTCGGAGAGCTTTACGCTGATAGCCTTTTCTTTGATCAATTGTCTTTCGTTTATCAGTATCTACTACGACAGTATTTTCCTTTCTTCGGTGTTCCCACCTTCTGTGATCATCTCTTCGATCATTCCTACGTCTTGAAGCTGCACTTTTTTCTCTGTGTTCATCCATGAGTTACTACTCCTATTCAACTAAATGATAACCCCGATATATAAACAAAAGGGCAGTAAAACTGCCTTTGTATTAATCTCTTCTTTCTTTTGCAGATCGACGAATATTGTCTCGACGATCTTCATCTCTCCGTTCATCATCATCTCTTTTGTCAAGCTGGACATGATGGTTATTTGTACGTCTAGCTTCTTCTTCTCGTCTTACTGCTTCTCTTTGATTATCAGCGCGGCGATCATCAGAATCGCGTTTATTATCAGCCACAATTATCTCCAATTCTTAAAAAGATAACCCCGGCATAAAACCGGGGTTATCATGAAGTTATGCTGGGAATGATTTAAGCAATTAAATCGACAAAAAGAGTAGAATCTGTTTTAACGAGATTTACCTTATCTGTCATATCCAATGCACTCACCGCCTTTTCAACCATTGCCATTTCGTTATCGTGAATGAAATCATCCGCGCGTGCGATGTAAGCAAGGTTTTTGACTACTTTGAAACGATCCTCATCAGATGAGAACATCCCCTTGAGGGCTTCCAAAGATGTGCCATATTGGTTAGTACGAGCTGACTCATCACCGAGATCAATGAATTTATCGATTACTTCGGCTTCCATTGCGTTGTACGCATCGTCGGATACATCCGGCAACATCACTTTGACATTGCCACGCATGGCTTCTTTTTCTGATTCGTCCACTTCTCCATCTGCTAAAAATGATACACAGACGAATGCATAGACTAAATCGTGATGTTGACTCCAGTTTGCCATAAAATCCTCTTATATTATTCGTTTTGGGTAATAGTTATTGTTTATTATCTAGCCTCTAAATACAAACATATGTTATTATGGGACTAGATATAATGAAAAATTATGATTTGTTACCTCAAAGGTCAAGATTTCTGAAAAATAACATTCATTTTATTTTTCACATAGATTATTGTTATAATTCACTCTCCATTGTAGTTTTTCTTTTCTATTATAGCCAAAGGATTAAACAAAGTGAACCATTTTTTTCATCATAGCACGCATATTCTGCCAGCCGCTGGCTTATCAAATTAACCCAATTATAATAAATTCATTCTATGGAAAAATTCTATACTACCCTCGTAAAGCTCAATAGCTTACAGTTCAAATACCGAACCTTAATAACTTTTGGAATAGTTCTGATCGTTATTTTGGCTTCGGATGTGCTATTTAACGTCTTTTTTCCATCCATAGTTAATTTTCTCGAAAGTCAATTCAGTATTGTATTATCAGATCACGAGAGTATTGATCTGGGTTTCGCACCTGAAATATGGGGTGGTGTTTTGGCCATGGTATTAGGAACATTAATTATTGTGGTTGCTATTGCCGCAGAGTCATCTCCAAAACTGATGGATCTATTTGTGAAAGACTGGTTGAGTTTAGTCTATGTATGGTTTTTAATCATCGCTTCTCTTCATGCAACCGTAATCATGTTTTATGTGGAACCTCTAAATCGAGTTTCCAGTATAGTCCTTAATACCTATGTTTATCTATTCCTAGCGTCTATTTTTACGCTTCCGTACATTTTTTATATTCTACTTTATTCCAAAACAAGCAATGTGGTTACAACCATTTCAGGAATTATTAAATCATTTATATTTAATTTGAAAAAACCATCTATCCATTCAGCAATGAATAATAGCATGGAGGTTATTGAAGAATATCAAAAAGAGATCATGGGTTCCCTGGATCAGTTGGATGATCTACTTGCCTTTACACAATTCAAAGAGACTCAAACAGAAATTATTCGAGAAATTAGTACAATTATCCAAACTTATATTCGCAATAAACCCGGATTTAATCCCCAGTTTTTTCATCTCACTCCAACGATAAAAGACAATGCAACTTTCCGTACCTATACCAAAACCCAGTACCAGGAAATGGCTAATTCATTGACTTTTTATGAGGTAAAGGTCTTCAGGCTTTTGGGTAATTCTTATATAAAAATGATTGAAAATGACCGCTTTGATATTGCATCCCTAATTCCTGCAGAGTTGGTTGATATTGGCAAAATCTGTTTG
>Ga0208895_1000885_pt1 | contig 13212 bp, 15 predicted proteins | sample ETNtaG_10_FD_185765 | JGI IMG/M metagenome (GOLD analysis project Ga0208895, IMG submission 185765) | Marine microbial and viral communities from oxygen minimum zone, Eastern Pacific Ocean - ETNP201302SV82 (SPAdes) (version 2) | ecosystem: Environmental > Aquatic > Marine > Oceanic ... | reverse complement strand
GATGGCGGTAGAGTTATTTTCACAGTTGATAACCCCGAGAAGGAACTGACCAGAATTGTTGACTCCCTCTCCTCTAACGGATGCACCATTCATGAAGTAAGGGTCACCAAGTCAAGCCTGGAGGACGTTTTTATTGAATTGACAGGAAAAACTATAAACGAGTGAATTTGATGAATAGTAATTAGTGTACGAAATATAGTCAATGGAAAATTAAAAAATGACAACAGTAATACAACACATTAACTGGGTCGGCTTCAGGACACTGGTGGTAAGAGAGATCACCCGCTTCCTTTCGGTATATCGTCAGACAATCTTCCCGGGAGTGATCTCTTCATCTCTCTACATTATTATCTTCGGCTTTACCCTTCAGCAAAGGATATCTTCTATAAACGATGTACCGTACTCCATTTATATTATACCCGGCCTTGTCATGATGAATGTCATCACCAACGCCTACAACAACACTGCCTCCAGCATTCTCCAGATGAAGCTGTTGGGACAAATACAGGATATGCTCATCACCCCTTTGAGCAATCTCGAACTGGCTATTTCCTTTATTATCGGCGGAGCTGCACGGGGTTTCATCAACGGTGTCATGGTTCTTTTAGTCGGTATGATCCTTACGGGGATGCCGTTGGAGCATCCGTTCTACGTCCTCCTCTTCCTGCTAATGGTATCGTGGAGCTTCTCAAGTGTTGGACTGATTATCGGAATCATGGCCGAAAGTTGGGATAACATCGCTACTATGGTAAACTTCTTTATCACTCCATTAATTTTCCTGGGCGGTGTCTTCTACTCTATTAACATGCTGCCCGAATTCTGGCGTACCCTTTCCATGGCCAATCCCATCTACTACGTCATCAACGGACTGCGCTACTCCGTACTCGGCGGAGAGGCCGCAGATTCTTCCATCGGACTTTCCCTCTTTGCTGCCGGAGTTATGACGATTTTGTTTACTGTGGCAGGAACGTATCTATTTCATCGGGGCTACCGGATTCGCCAGTGACGCTTCGCAGAACCCCTTTACTGTTTCTTCTTGCTGCTGGCTTACTTAACGCACACGACTTGCCCGATCAACCTCCTTCATGGACTCACTACCTCCGCATGGGCGCTGCTCAAGAGGAGTCGTCATCGGGAGCCATGGGTTTCTACCGCATCAAGCGTATTCACGGAAACACGTTTCACGATCTGCGGGTGTTGGGAATGCACCTTCAAGATGCTACCATAGCTACAGCCCGGTACAAATCGAGCCAGAAGTTTACATCAGCACCTAAATTTTACCGCTTTACGGTTATGTCGCTTCGGCACAACAGTATCAGTGATCTGAAGATACGCTACCACTACAACCAGGGTTTCGGCGGATTTGTTTTCGAGAAACCCACTACTCACCTTACGGCGGAAGCAGCTCTCTCCTACGACATGTCGGACTATCTTAGTGACACTCGTAAAACCTCCTACTTTAAGTGGGGACTGTTTTGGGATGTTGACATAGGCCCCACTTCCCTTGCCCTCGACTTCGAGTACTTCAATCAGGTCAGTGACGTTGTGCCGGGAGAAGCTGATCAATCAAGATACGAGCTGTCGGGAGAATTAAATTTTCCTCTAAAAAACAGGATTCAAATTACTTTTGGATACGAAGAAGAATTTTACCGTGACAATGTAAACAGTAATGTCAGGTCAATTTATATAGCACTGGGGATTAAAAAGTCATTGGGAATAAAGTACTAAGTTTCTTTAGAATCAAACGAAGACTGGATTCCTTCCAGACAGAAGTCATTCGACCGGCACTCTTCCAATTTCCGCTTCAGGATATCGTGATGCTCAAGCTCAAAACGCGCTAAGTCAACAAGAAAACGCTTCATGTCAGGATCTGTAATCTGCTCGGAAGCATTCATGTAGAATTCGTAAGCGTTCTTCTCCTCCTTTATGGCATACTGAAGGACTTCTTCAACTGAAGAGAATTTCTCTGTTTTCTTCTGAATCATAGCTTACTCCTAACTTGTCGCGGGATGCGCTACAAGTTCCATCCCCCGTCTAATGGCCTGATCGTTTATCTTAACTAAATGATGACGTCTCTCAGGAAGAACTTTCTCGAGTGCTTGTAGAAGCGATTCAATCTTCAGGATTGGTTCCAAGCCTAAAAAAGCACCCAGCATAATCATATTCATAGTTTTCTCATTCTTTAGCTGTAGAGCCTCACGGGCAGCTGGGATGTCTGTGACAGAAACATCTTGCCGGGAAGGTGGATTGACGATATTGTTGCTTTCGTACAGTAAGTTACCTCCGGGTTTAACTGATTTCTCAAACTTATCCATTGACGGTTGATTCAGGATGATTGCGGTGTCAAACTTATTAATGATGGGAGAGCTGACCCTGTCATCAGCCAAAACTACTGTACAGTTAGCTGTACCGCCCCGCATTTCGGGACCGTAACTCGGCATCCAAACAACTTCCTTATCTTCAAGCATACCTCCGTATGCCAAAGTCATACCCAAAGAGAGAACTCCTTGTCCTCCAAATCCGGCAACTATAATTTCATGTTTCATCTGATTATTCTTTGGGAGGTGATTTCAAATCTCCCAAGGGATAGTACTTTAGGACATTTTCCTCCAGCCATTGATTGGATTCCACCGGCGTCATTTTCCATCCAGCGGGACAATTGGATACAACTTCAATGAAACTGGTTCCTTCCTTATCATCCAGTTGATCTTGGAACGCTTTCAATAGTGCCTTCTTCAGCTTACGGACACCCTTAGCCGAAGTAACAGACTGGCGGGTAACATATCGAGCTCCTGGTAATAGGGCTACCATATCAGCTATTCTAAGCGGGAAACCATGAGTGGTAACGTCCCTGCCTTCAGGAGTAGTAGAAGTAACCATATCAGGAAGTGTGGTAGGTGCCATTTGACCACCCGTCATACCATAGATACCATTATTAATGAACACAATTACTATTTTTTCACCGCGGTTGACAGTGTGTACTGTCTCCGCAGTACCAATGGCTGCAAGGTCACCGTCTCCCTGATAAGTAAACACTATCAGGTCAGGTCGTACACGCTTGATACCTGTCGCCACTGCTGTCGCTCTTCCGTGAGCCGCTTCCTGCATATCAATATCTAGGTAATCATATGCCAACACAGCACAGCCGACCGGTGCAATCCCGACTGTCTTGTCTCTGATATGAAGCTCCTGTACAACTTCCATGAGCAACCTATGAACCACAGAGTGCCCACAACCGGGGCAGTAGTGCATATGTACATCAAGTAAGCGTGACGGTCGGTCGGCAACAATGTCTAAATCATCAAGAAACTCACACTGAATACCTTCTACTGTTTCTCGGTTCATCTAACTGCCTTTAACAATTTTGAAGCTGGATAAAATTTTAATTTGGTCGAGAACCTCCTCTGGAGTTGGAATTGCGCCACCCATCTTTCCGTAGAATTCTATCGGGACTTTACCTTCCACGGCGAGCCGTACATCTTCAACCATTTGCCCCGCATTCATTTCTACTACCAGCATTCTCTGCACCTTACTGGCATAATTACTTAGAGCATCAGAGGGAAATGGAAACAGAGTCTGTGGTCGTAGAAGCCCAACTTTGATTCCTTGCTCTCGTGCCAACTCAACGGCCTTATGTGATACACGTGCAGACAGACCGTAAGCAACTACGAGATAATTAGCATCCTCAACCATGACAGTTTCAAATTGTACTTCCTTTTCTTGAATGGTCTTATACTTATCCTGAAGTTTGAGATTGACTTTCTCCATAATATCCGGGTCGAGAAAGAGAGAAGTGATAATGTGTCGCTCTTCATCTTCGGGTTGACCGACCGTAGTCCACGATGAGTGATCCACGCGATCTTTTTCTGGATCGTACTCAGGGAACTCCACTGCCTCCATCATCTGCCCTATTGCACCATCCGCTAGAATAAGTACCGGCATCCTGTACTCATCCGCAAGGTCAAATCCTCGATAGACAAAATCTGCCATCTCTTGAACGCTGCTGGGAGCCAAAACAATTATTTTGTAGTCACCGTGACCACCGCCTTTCACAGCTTGGAAGTAGTCGCTCTGCGCCGGCTGAATGGTCCCCAATCCTGGACCTCCACGCACTACATTAACCAACAGACAAGGTAATTCGGTACAGGCAATGTAGGAAACACCTTCCTGCATAAGGCTGAATCCGGGGCTGCTAGTGCTGGTCATGACTCGTTCGCCGGTTCCGGCGGCACCGTATACCATGTTTATGGAAGCTACTTCGCTCTCGGCCTGAACCATCACTCCGCCTCGCTTTGGGAGCTCTGCTGCTAAATACTCCAAAAGTTCAGACTGAGGAGTTATAGGATATCCAAAATAACCTTTCAGCCCAGCACGAATGGCAGCTTCCGCAAGAGCTTCGTTACCTTTCATTAAGTACTTCAATCTACACTCGCTGTAATGTCTTCCTGGATATTGGAGAGATTTGCTACCGATTTTTTCTTACCTTCTCGGTACACCTTGATGATCGCTTCAGGACAGACCAAAGCACAATTAGTACAGCCGGTACAATTGTCCTTTACCAATACGGCATAATGGTAGCTCTTTTGATTGATATTTTCGGACATTTCCAGCGAATCCTGCGGGCATTCATTTATACAAAGCTCGCACCCTTTGCATTTTTCAATCGTAATGGAAACATGTCCGCGTGTCTTAGCCAAACTTTATTTTCCCTCCCAGTATAGCATAAAATGCATCGAATTATTTGCCGTTAATTTAAGCAATTTGCGTCCCAACTGCCCGAAGTAATCAGGACTATTCCCGAGCATTCTCTGAAACCCATGCTGAATAGTTACCATCGTAACCGGCTTTCTTCTGGAGTTCCTTGATTTTCATCCGCACAGCATCTACATCAACTCCACTATCTGGGAGTCGGTTCTCAGCTACATAAACGGCAACCTCCCTAGAATGATCACGTGAGACCCGAATATTGCCTTTACCTGTGATGGAATTCCCCACACCGAAAACATTGTCAAGACCGTTAATTTCACCTGTCTCCAAGTCTTTGATATCGTAAGTACTCCATTCCATGGGCATCCCGTCAATTGGTTCAGGGATACTGCCGATAGAACTTATTACCATTGAATATTTGACGTCGTTTTCTGTCCCTGCTTTGGAAACTGCCTTATTATTGATGACATCGTTTTCGATCATCCTCAGACCTACCAGCTTGCCGTCTTCCTCGATGATTCCAACGGGTTGTGTCTGATCTTTGAATCGGAATAGATATTTGTTCTGTGCATTTTGTAGAATTTTCGCCCGGGTCTGGCGCACTTTTTCTTCCTTCTCGGCTGAAGCACCTTCAGGAATGGAAGCAAGCGGCATGTTACGAACATTCCGGCGATACAGCAGATAGGTTCCCTGCAGCCCTAAGTCCTCCCATGTTAGATCAAACTCAGCTAATGCTTTGGGAATCCCCTTGTGTTCTAATTCGAGCGTGCTGAGCTCTATCCCGCGCTCTTTAAGTACATTCGACACAAGCTCTACCTGGAGTATCTTCGCCACATCAATAGAAGCTAAGCCACCACCAATCACAACGGCATTATCTGTCACATCAATGTGTTCGCCTTCGTAGGTAGATTGTTCGTGGTGGTTAAACCAATAGACAAATGGATTCTGGTAGTAAAAGTTGTCTCCTTCGTATTTAGCTATTTCCTTAACCGGGAATCCTCTATCCTTCCAAGCACCATTAGCCATGAGGACTGCACTGCATCCCATATTTACCAGATCCCCCATGGAATAATCTCTACCTATCTTAGTATTTGGAACAAAATCCACAAGCTCCTGATCCACTCTTTCATTTATGAGTGCCATCTGCTTTTTACGCTGTTTTGTATGCCACTTGGGAAGACCGTCTTCAATTTTCCCGTACGGGAGATCATTTTGCTCGATCACTACACAACGAATGCCTCGTTCGGTCAATTGATACACAGCCTCCGAACCGGCTACAGCACCACCTACAATTGCTACAATCTGATTTTCATTAGACATTTTTCTTTATCCTTTAATTGCTAAACCAAATGATTTAACCGTTAAAATGATAGAAAGAATCCAAGTGGCGAATTCATATCTATTAGACAGGAGTAAATTTAGGACTTCTAATTCTTGGATTCAAATATTGTTGAAAAACTCTCTAATTTTCATTCAGCATCACCCGAACCGAATCGAGATTCCCATCAATTTCTGGATACGGTACAATATTGAGGATCTCTGCTATTAGCGGATAGATATGAATATTGGAAAACGTATCCATTGTGTATCCTTTTCTAAAAGCTTTACCCCTGGCGTAAAAAATAGTATGCATACTCATCTCTTGATTATCGTATCCATGTGTACCCCAGACAGCACCTGGATTTTTCTTTAGCATCCACAGCTTTGAAGCTTCTTCCCTGCTTGAAACAATGTACCATCCGTCATCTGCAAGAAGCAGAAGATGGGGTATTCTACGGTTGTCTTGATAGCGCCATCTTTCCGGGAATTCACTCTTCAGATAAGTTTGCAAGTGAGGGTGTGCTCCCCGCAGTCGATCTGCCGCAGACACGAGCGAAGGACCATCTTCAATTTGCGCCACAAATGTAAAAGGGTCACTCCCGCTCAACTCAAAATCTGCTACATTAATGTAATCTTCAAGATAAATCAACCGCTCTGAAGTGACTTCTGACATGCCGTGATCTGAACAGATTATCAGATTCACATCACCACCAACTTCCAGTTTATCAAGTGCTGCCAAGATCAATCCCAGAGTAGAATCCGCCTGCTGTACAGTCCGGATGGTTTCCGGAGAATTAGGTCCATAATCATGGCCGGTCCAGTCAGGCTCGTGAAAGTAGAGCAGTATCAGGTGCGGACGTTCGTCAAGCGGCATCTCCAGCCATGTCACCATCTGCTCCACACGATCGCTGAAAGAAACATCTTGATCGTAGTAATAATAATAACTTGGGTACTTCCCTCCGATAGGAGCTTCCGAGCCGACCCAGTAATAAGACGCCGTTTTAACTCCTTGATTTTCAGCCGTTACCCAGATGGGCTCCCCGCCGTACCACTTGGCATTCTGAACTGCAGATCTATCATCCAATTTATAGAGTTCGTCCCACACGGGATCACGGAATTCGTTGGAAACTATACCGTGATTCTCGGCATACATTCCCGTAGCGATGGCATAGTGATTAGGAAATGTTTTTGTCAAAAAAATCGGTCGAAGGGAGTTCGCTTTCACGCCTTCTCTCGCCAATCGGTCAAAGTTCGGAGTTTCAGCATAATCCGGGTAATCATAGCGGAAACCGTCAAAGGAGACAAGTACCACATACGAACCGTCACTTGCAAATCCCCAGACAATAAGAGAGATAAGCAAGAGTGGAATTATTCTAAGTCTATAGCGATTTTTTATTGGTCTATCTCACTAATGCGGACAAAGGCAAAAATAGTTTCTGGATACTTATCCGTTATTAGAAGGAATCCTCTGTTATCAAGCCTGACGACTCCTTCCCAGTTTCGTGACTCTTCTTCTATCTGTTCAAGCTGAATTGGAGGATGGTTCGTTATACGTACTTGACTGTTCTCAACTCGAAACTCAACCAATCGCTCTACAGCCTCAGATTTCAAATGACTTGGACCCTCTCCAAAATGCTCCGCCAAAGGATCTACAGCAGGCAGGATGGTTTTATCACCAGGCCAATAATAGTTTATTACCCAAAATTTTCCATCACTGTCAATATCGGTGGCATCTGTAATTCGATATTCCAGATGTTCAAGAGGAAGCGTTGATTCCACAGATAACTCAAAATCATATACCACAACTTCAGGTTTTGAATTTAGTCCAACACCATTAATCTCATGAAAAGTCATCAATCCATCACCAGTTAACACCAGTGATTCGTATGTCATGTTTCGTATATCAGATTGTGGCTTTACCTTCTGAAGAGTTGTCGGATCAAGATGAATTATTTCTAAACCGGATTCCACTTCTCCTTTTACCAGGTAACCCATCATGCCTGAGTCTGTCTTCGCTTCTATCGTCATGTACACCACATCATCAATGAAAGCAATAGCCTCGAATCCTTCATATCCGGGGATTTGACTGGATAGATTACTGTCGTCAAAGGGGATAGTTTTCGGTAACAGTTTATATTCTCTCTCTCCAATTATTGCTGCTTCCAATTCTGAGCGGGTTAGATAAAAAAGAGAGCCGTATTCACCGTGTGGAAATCGCTCGGGGTTTTCCGGCAATAAGATAAGTCGGTCACCATCCCAGGCAAGACCAGAAACTTCACTTTCCCGATCCGCTAATGGTCCTGCCAATGGTAATATCTGAACAGAAGCCTCAGTAAGTGCACTGCAGTTATATAACAAAAATGTAAACAGAACAGCGAGGGGATATCTCATTTTGAGGCTCATAACGACCACAAATCTCACTGAGTCTGAGGAGTTTTCCAATAAAGATTTTTGCTTCAGCCCTTGACTAAGAACATTACAAGCACTATCTTTCAGGAAGAGGCAAAAAATTGAAATGGAAGAACAATTCATTTTACTTACAATTAACCATACTTTTGGCTTGTGTAAATGTTGAAGGTCAACCAATTGAAAATGACACACTTTTTTACCAAGTCTTAAGACAGGCTATGATTGAGGACCAAATAATTGACAGAGGTGTAAGCGATGAAAGGGTTATCAAAGCAATGGCGGATATCCCTCGCCACTTGTTTGTTAAAGAATCTCTTCGTGATTTAGCTTATGCTGATGGACCGTTGCCTATAGGTTATAGCCAGACCATAAGTCAGCCATACATCGTAGCATACATGACAGAAATCCTCCAACCGGATACCCATCACACAGTCCTGGAAGTGGGCACCGGTTCAGGCTATCAGGCGGCCATATTGTCTAAACTGGTTCATCACGTTTATTCAATAGAAATTATCACCGAACTTGGGAAAGAGGCTACCGAACGGCTGGAACGGTTGGGATACGACAATGTGACTGTCCGGATAGGTGACGGCTATAAAGGATGGGAAAAACATGCTCCTTTTGATCGAATCATTGTCACTGCAGCACCTGAACAGATTCCCGAAAAGCTAGTGGAACAGTTAAAACCTGGAGGTCGGATGGTACTCCCTGTGGGCGAGACATTTTTGGGACAGGACATGCTGGTAGTAAAAAAAGATAAAACAGGTCAGGTTACTACTCAGGAAACTATTCCAGTCCGATTTGTCCCTATGATTCACGAACACAGAGAATAAAACCTGCTGTCTGAATTAATTCCCTTCAAGCGCCGCGTATTTTTGCCAAAATCTCACTGCCTCAGCCCACTCTTCAGATGAATAGTGCGCCTTAGTACCGCCCGGCAGTTCTAATTGATTGCGCATCATCGTCACTGGCCCCATAGGCAACTCCTTTACCCCCTCCGGAATAGCATGAATGCTGATGAGTTCCCATTCAGCATCGGTGGATTGTTCATCGCTCTCCACCAGCACATCGTGGTGGTAGAGGATCAGTTCGACTTTTCCGGCCGGGAGTGCTTCACCGTTTGCTGCTCTTAATCTAATATATGGCTCTTCGTCCTCCCTCCGGCGGACTACCTCAGCCTTCAGTTCACTGTTCTCATCAATGCGCACGAACGGACAGTCAAAATGCTTAATCAGAGAGTGATCTACATCCACAATACACACTCCATCTCGGTAGCTCTGGCGGTAGTGTCCTGCCTCCATTTGCTTTAAGGCGTGTTGAGCTATCTCTTCGAATGTTAGATCAGGTGAATAGGTCTTGCCTGAACCGGCAACTTGACGGCAAACGAAATCGTTAACTGCTACCTTCATCAATTTTTGCTCCTTTTTAAAGTAAATGTAAAGTTTAAGTAGAACTTTACCACCGGAAGTAAGCCGGATGTCCTTCTTTCACCGCCACAAAAGTACCGCGGCAGGTGGCACATACTTTCCCTCCAGAAGACAGTTCACCCTCCACGACAGCACGGTTTCCTTCCAGCTCCATCAGCCATGCCCGAAGATGAACGGAACTATCTGACGGAGTAGGACGCAAAAGTTTAACACTGTAGTCAGCAGTTACAGTGGAGGGGACATTGTCCTCCTCAGCCGCTTTCATCAAATGGTAGGCTGCTGTCCAGTTGCAGTGACAATCAAGAAGTGTACCGATGATTCCGCCGTTAAGCACTCCGGGAAAGGCCTCATGATGCTTCAGGGCAGACCACTCAGCGACTACATAGTCCCCATCCACAAAGCTGTTAATACGTAATCCCCTGTCATTAGTTGGACCGCATCCGAAACAGATACTATCCGGTGCGTATGTTAGCTGAAGGCTTTTCTCATTCATGCCGGAGAAGGTGCCACTTGGCTAATGCGCTTTTCTACTCTGCGCAAACCCCATTGAAGCCAAACAGAAGCTACAATTGCTGAAGAAATCATTGAAATCACCATTGAAATCCAAATCCATTCGATAGGTTTATTGAGCCAATAGACGAAAATTACCGTAAGCACTACGCTAATGAGAAAGACTCGTAAAAACGTAATTACCAGCATTGGCATACCGAATCCTAATCCTTGCAGTATGCGACCACTTGCCATACTGATAGCGATGAACGGATACGCAAATACCAATATATGAACGTAATCTTTTCCAAACACAATAACATCCGTGTCATCCGTAAAAACTGATATAATAACTTCAGCGTTAAAATAAAATATTGCTCCAAGTACAATACCTATAAGTGCTGCGCGGCTCATACCGTAGTAGATAACCTGTCGGACCAGGTCCATCCGCCGAGCGCCGTGAAACATTCCTACTACTGTTACCAGTCCAGTGGCTATAGCAATGGACGGCATGAGAAAAATATGATCTACTCGACTGCCTACTCCATACGCTGCAACGGCAAGATCGCCCATTTGAGCTTCATTGGGAAACATCCCGGAAATAATCCTGTTAAAAACGAAGTTCCCGCTGGACATGAGTACCATGGAAAAGGATGCAGGAATTCCGATTAGGAATATTTTTTTGAGGATTATGCTCGAAAATGAAAAATCTTTCATGGAAAAAGTGACATACGCATGTTCCTTGACAAAAAGCATATAAATAAATATGAGACAAACTGCGGTCTGACTGACAACGGTAGCCACAGCAGCACCTTTCACACCCATATCCAAACTAAACATGAAGATAGGATCTAAAATGATATTCACCACAGTTCCCATAGCTTGAATCATGACCGGTGTACGCACGTTTCCTTCTCCTGTCAGGATAGAGCGGAAAAAAACGGACAATACCATAAACATGTAACCAATAATGATTATACTGAAATAATCCCAAGCCGGACCGATGGTGTTCTCTGAAGCACCTGCCAATAGAAGAAGATCCTTACCCCACAAGAACCCAGCCGTAGTTATAGCTGCTCCAAGTATCAATCCAAGTGCCACGCCGTGCTCAGCACTGTTGTCAGCCCCTTTCTTGTCTTCTGCTCCAATAAAATTAGCAATAACTGCGGTAATTCCTGAGCCGAGCCCAAACACAATTCCTAGACCGAAAAACATGAGCGGTCCAGCATACTGTACAGCCGCTAGAGCTTCTTCTCCAACCTGCCCAACAAATATCATATCTACCACCATATAGGCGGTCTGGATCGCCAGTCCAATCATCATGGGTAGAGCAAGAACCCAGATAGCCCGTCGAGGGTTTTCTTTAAACTCTTCCAGTCGGGATTCTTTTTTACCTGTAATATCCATTAATTATTCCACGGACAGCACTTCAATCGTCCATTAGGGAAAAGGGAGTTTCAGCACAAACTCGAATATATGAAAGGTAAAAGAGGAGATTGTATTTGAACGGTAAGGTAAAGAATAAAATTAAAAACTCACTACTTATACATCAAAATTTCCAAGATGTCCCAACTCCCAGGATAACACCCGCTACTCCTCCATAATTAATCCCCAGATCAACTACCAGTTTGTCAATTTTCAGTCCAACGCCGAGAGCTGTTTCGGTTATGATATCCCGATAAAGATTTTGTGTCATCTGTCCCAGTTTATACGAACTTGTTCCCCATCGAAGGTATAAATCATGTGGCAGATTAAATTCTCCTCCCACTCGGATTACTCCTCTCTCTTCCTTGCCCCACCAACTGCCATCTACTGAAATTTCCATGGGGAGATACTTTAACTTTTTTGTGATACCGCCTGCCACACTTGTTGGGATTGTTTCGTTGTATTGCGTATAACTTGAAAGCGTAATACCCAGATTATTTATGGCAAATCCTAGATGTAGATCATAACGCGAGATTTCTATTGCAGTGCCGACAGAAATCAGTCCCAATGTAGCGGAAACGTCTTCAACCTGACTCACAAGCAACCCAGCTGAACCTCCCAGTGCAACTCCGGGCAACAGGGGATAGCTGGCGGCAGCAGAAATCCAACTTTCGTCTGCACCAAAATCTCCAGTCGTATTCCCATCGTCATCGAACTCTGTAAAATCGCCATAATTGATATGCCGTATGGAAATGGCAATGGGGAATCCTCTCCAGTTTTTTCTCCATTCAACTGCTCCTGATTTAATTCCAGCCGGGTAGCTAAGCAACGAAAGAAAAAAATGCTGTGACTCACTGACACCTAAAGCTAAAAGGGCGGGGTTGAACCCAGAAGCATCTCGTCCGTTTGGATCTGCGGTTCCGACCCCTGCCATGCTAAGTGATCGCGTGTGAAACGGCAACTCCAAAATAGAATAAGCTCCATCTCCTCTCACCTGAGCAACAATTACAAGCAAAAGGCATGCTGTGATAAAACCGCTATAAAAGCGATACCGGATCCATATCCACATGGACGGAAACTCCTTTCTGTGTTTTCATTTTATCTCTCTTCAACAGATTGACTTCTAAGAACCGGTGGAGAGCTGAACCGTTCTTATCTTTTTCTTTCGGCGATTTCAATACCACCTGATAACGATAATTCCCCCTGATTCGTTCCAATGGGCACGGCGCCGGTCCGAGCACCTCAATAAACCGGGGCTTATTCCGCAGATTTCTGGTGATAGATTCTGCCCGCTTCTCGACAATTGTCTGTTTGTCACCGGCGAACTCAATCTTTGCCATCCAACTGAAAGGGGCATATTTGAGTTCCTGACGTTCATTCATGGCAATGTTATAATATTTTTCCAGGTCAAGCTGAGCTGCGATTTTCACGGCTG
>Ga0208895_1000865_pt1 | contig 13384 bp, 13 predicted proteins | sample ETNtaG_10_FD_185765 | JGI IMG/M metagenome (GOLD analysis project Ga0208895, IMG submission 185765) | Marine microbial and viral communities from oxygen minimum zone, Eastern Pacific Ocean - ETNP201302SV82 (SPAdes) (version 2) | ecosystem: Environmental > Aquatic > Marine > Oceanic ... | reverse complement strand
TGGTGATAGCGTGATTGATGAAGATGAGCGCCCTCTTGTTACGTTGAATAAGTTCATGCATCGTTATTGTAAGAACACAATCAATAACGTGCATATTCTTCCCTTCTTTCCTTATAGTTCCGATGACGGTTTTTCTGTCATCGACTACTCTACGGTAAACGAAGCATTAGGGTCGTGGGATGATATCGAAGCTATAGCCAAAGATTATGGCTTGATGACAGACTTAGTGATAAACCACTGCTCTGCGCGGAGCGTTTGGTTCGACAACTTTGTTAAAGGTGAAGGGCCGGGATCTGACTTTTTCTTTACCGCAGATCCGGCTGACGATTTATCGCTGGTGACCCGCCCTCGTGTTTCCCCTTTGTTGCGTGAAACCGAGACCGCCGATGGCACTAAGTATGTGTGGTGTACCTTCAGTCACGATCAAGTAGACTTTGACTTTAGAAACCCTAAAGTGCTTTTAGCGTTTATCGATATCATTAAACTGTACATTGATAAAGGCGCCAAGATATTCCGTTTAGACGCGGTTGCCTTTCTATGGAAAATTGTGGGCACAAACAGCATTAATCTGTTTCAAACTCACGAAGTCATTCGTTTAATAAGAACCCTGATTGAACACGTTGACCCATCCATCATTATCATTACCGAAACAAATATTCCAAACAGGGAAAATCTAACCTATTTTGGTAATGCAAATGAAGCCCATGCAATCTACAACTTTTCGTTACCGCCACTGCTTGTAAACACACTGGTAAGTGGTGATTGTACCTATTTGAAGAGCTGGATGATGAGCATGCCTCCTGCACAAAACGGCACGGCATACTTTAACTTTATTGCTTCGCACGATGGTATTGGGCTGCGCCCTGCAGAAGGCCTGCTTTCTGAAGAGGAAATATCTGATTTGGTTCACGCCATGCAGCACTTCGGTGGAAAAGTATCTTGGCGGGCATCTGAGCATGGTCAGCAAAAACCGTATGAAATTAACATCACACTGTTTGACGCTCTGCAAGGCACGATAAAGGGGCCTGACAAGTATCAGGTCGACCGTTTTATTTGTGCACATGCCATTATGTTAGGCATGGAGGGTATTCCTGGTATCTATATTCATAGTTTACTGGGCACCTCTAACGACTATGAGAAAGTCGCTAACACTGGCCAGAACCGCTCGATAAACAGAAAGCGCTGGGACTTTAACGAACTAGAAGCCTTGTTAGATTCTCCGTTCTCTCAACATCACAAGGTTTTAACTCGTATTTCTCAGTTAATCCGCATACGTAAGGCACAGCCTGCATTCCACCCCAATGCTACGCAGTTTACGCTGCAATTGGGCAATCAAATATTCGGCTATTGGCGTCAGAGCTTAGACAGAAAGCAAAGTATTTTCTGTATCAGCAATATTTGTGACGAAGAGCAAACTATTTTGCTTTCTGACATTAACTTGATAGGTACAGACAACTGGATTGACCTCATTACCCGTGATGAGATTTCACTTTCCAGCGGCTTTTTACAAATGAAGCCCTACCAAGTACTGTGGATCAGTAACCAAGATTTTGAATAATCCAACTGGTCGATAAATATACCGCGGTACGGATACTGCGGTGTTATGATTAACCTACCACTCCCCCCTATTATATGTTCATGCAAGATATTAATACCTTTCTATTCGACCTAGATGGAACACTAGTAGATTCTGTGCCAGATTTAGCGAAAGCCCTGAACCTGATGCTAAGTGATTACAACCTGCCAACCTATGAGGAAGCGAAAATAAGGCACTGGGTGGGCAATGGCGCTCGGGTTCTGGTTGAAAGAGGTTTAAGCGGTAATATAAAAATTAACCATGCTTTTAGCCAAGAAGAAGTTGATATCGCGCTAGACAAATTTCTTATCTGTTACAGAACATTAGAAACCAAAAGCACCGTGCTTTACGATGGTGTTGCCGCCACACTCAAAACTCTTAAAGCGCGTGGCTTTACACTTGCGTTAGTAACAAATAAACCTTCAGAGTTTATAGAACCAATCCTGACATCGTTTTCATTGTTGCCCTTGTTTTCAATTACCATTGGCGGTGACACCCTTTTAGAGAAGAAACCCTCTCCTTTACCGCTTATGCATGCCTGTGAAAAATTGGGCGTTTTACCCTCTGAATGCGTAATGGTAGGCGATTCTAAGAATGATATTCTTGCCGCTAAAGCCGCGAATATAAAAAGTATAGGCCTTACCTATGGGTACAATTACGGTGAAAGTATTGCGACCTACCAGCCTGACTGGGTGTTCGATAGCTTTAGCGACATTCTGTCGTTGCGCGCTTAAATTAAACCCAAACACGGGGGCCAAAAGCTGAAGAAGGAAAATACTCCCCGCTTTCTTTTATTTCACGCTTTAACCTTTGGTATAACGCGGCTTTTTCTGTAATATCCGCGTGTTAAATATTTCAAGGAGTGACGGGTATGTCATCAAAATGGCTTTCATTAGAAGAAGCTCTGGCCAAAGCATTAGACGCGGCGTACGCCATTGACGACGTAGAGCAAGTGAGCATTTTTGAGGCTAACAATCGCATTTTGGCGCACGACCTTGTTGCCACCCTTGATGTACCGCCTTGGGACAATTCAGCAATGGACGGCTACGCCGTTAACGTTGAAGACCTTTCTGGCAGCAATGAACTCGAAGTTCAAGGTATTATCACAGCAGGTATGGAAGCCGATACCCCGCTACAAAAAGGTAAGGCATTTAAAATAATGACTGGCGCCCCTATTCCGAACAACGCCAATGCCGTTGTTATGGTAGAAAATACCTCTGAGTGCAACGGCAATGTGGAGATAAACAAACGCCCCATCGCCCACGAAAACATTCGTAAAAAGGCCAATGATATTGGCTGTGGTGATACTCTCGTTCATAAGGGCACTCGACTGCGCGCCGAGCACCTCATGCTACTGTCTTCACAAGGAAAGTGTAAAATAGACGTTTTCCGAAAGCTGCGCGTGGGCGTTGTCGCTACAGGCTCTGAACTAGCTGCACCGGGCGAAAGCCGCGCCGCCACTCAAATTTTCGAATCGAACCGGGTAGGCATTGCCAGTATTTTGCAAAACGAAAACGTTGAGCTTATCGACTTTGGCATTGTTGAAGATAACGAAGTTTCGCTACGGGAACTTTTCATTAAGGCTAGCAAGCGCGTTGACGTCATGGTAAGTAGCGGCGGCGTATCGGTAGGCGATGCAGACTATGTTAAAGATATTATTGCAGAGCTAGGCAGCATAGACTTTTGGAAAGTGGCAGTTAAACCAGGTAAGCCTTTTGCCTTAGGTAAAATAAATAATACGCTTTTCTGTGGCCTACCTGGTAACCCTGTGTCGTCATTTGTCACCGCAAAGCTACTGGTTGTGCCCGTTATCAAAAAAATGCAAGGAGAAGCAAAGACCCACGAACCGCTCTTTATTAACGCCACTATCACAACGCCTCTAAAGCGCCGTGCAGGCCGTCGGGATTTTCAGCGGGCCACCATGGCTAAAAATGCCCAAGGTGAATGGGAAGTCACGCCATTCAAATCGCAGAGTTCTGGGGTAATGACGTCAATTACATCTGCAAACTGCCTGATGATAGTACCTGAGGAAGTAAGCGAATTAAAAGAAGGCGATACGGTTCAAGTAATGCCTCTTCATTTTTAAATAAAGTATGCACTTGAAGGGTTAACGTACATTATTCAATTCCACACGCTTTAACCTACTAAGCAAGAGCACTAACACATAAACCGACACACCGCTCGCACCTTAGCGATAACTTAAGAGACACATTGCCGTGAATAAAAAACGCTTTCTTTTAGAAGGTAGAGATATTTTAAAACTAGCTTGGCCTTTACTGGTTGCTCAAATTACGCAAATGCTAATGGGCGTGAGCGATACCATCATGGCAGGCCGTTACAGTGCAACCGATATGGCAGCCGTAGCGCTGGGCTTCAGTATTACCGTGCCTTTGCTGTGTTTTATTCAGGGGATTGCGTTAGCGCTGCCCCCTATTATTTCTCGTTTACAAGGAAATCGGAATTTAAATGGCATTGCCGATGCTAGTCAACAGGCAGGCTACTTGGTCTTTTTTGTAGGCGTACTGGTGGCGGGTTTAATTCCCTTTACAGCAAGTATTGTTGCTTTATTCCCAATGGCCTCAGAACTATACAGTATAACCGTGGACTACGTACTATACGTGTTATTTGCAATGCCCGGTTTTGCACTTTACCAGTGGCTAAGAAACTACTGCGAAGGGTTAGGCAAAACCAAGCCAACAATGACTATTACTGTCATTGGACTGATGGCCAACATAGTAGGTAACTATCTATTCATTTACGGCGCTGGACCGATACCCGCAATGGGCGGTGCAGGGTGTGGTATTGCAACAGCCATCGTCATTTACACCATGCTTATCGCCACAGTGATATACGTACGCTTTGCGCCAGCTTTGCAAAAATATAACCTGTTCGGGCAGCTATACAAGCCAAACTTGGCCACCATAACGAGAACGTTCAAACTTGGGTTACCTATCGCCATGACCATTCTGTTTGAGGTGACCTTATTTTCATTGGTTGCACTGCTGCTTGCTCCATTTGGTGCAACAACCGTTGCCGCACATCAAGTTGCACTGAATTTTTCAGCCCTCATGTTTATGTTTCCCATGAGTATAGGTATGGCAGCGGCTATTCGAATAGGCTACCGAATTGGCCAAAACAATCAGCGGCAGGCTAAAATTGCAGCTCGCACCGCCATTTTTATTGGTTTTTGCTCTGCCGCGTGCACCGCAACATTTACACTGCTAGCTAAAGGCTTCATCATTGGCCTTTATACCAGTGACGACGCGGTTTACACCCTTGCCAATGCGCTCCTTATCTACGCCGCCCTATTTCAGCTATCCGACGCGGTGCAGGTTATTTCGGCCAATGCATTACGTGGCTATAAGGATACTACAGCGATGTTTCTCATTACCTTTGTCTCATACTGGTTAATCGGCCTACCGACTGGCGTAGTCTTAGGCAGAACCAGTTGGATAACTACAGAGCCAATGGCAGCTGCGGGCTTTTGGATTGGTATTATCGTAGGTTTAAGCGCGGCGGCGATCATGTTGGGCGCACGCCTTCTTTATGTTCAACGCCCTAGTAATGCAGCGCGTTTAAACGCCGTGTAGCTTAGCTTACTGTTTGCCTAAGCGTCTTTTGGCTTTTTACTCTGGGGGAGATTATGACTGGGTAAACTGAAAAGACGGCTTATGCGCGACCAATCCTGTGGCGTGTCTATATCGAATTGCGCATTCGGTGTAGGCACCATGGTTACCCTTCCCGCCTTTAAGTATTTGTTAATAACTGGCTTAGCGCCCACATCCCCGCGAAGTGAAAGTAGCTCGTTAAACATGTCTTTAGGGAATATGGCTGGTACCGTTAACCGTGCCCCCGAATTGTTTGCTACGCCTGGCTTTTCACGACTGATATGCCATTGGCTGCAAACAATATTATTAGGGTTCTTTTGCGATGCTTCGATAAGCCGCAACACGTCACTTTCAACAAGGCACGGCAAATCTGCCAATGAAAATAAAACGTGAGTGGGCCAATCCGCTTCCTTTTGGCAATCTGGTTTAAGTGTACCTTCAGAAATGGTTTTATCTTTTAGCGCGGCTTGTGAAGAAATCGACAGAACGTGTTTTACACCTTCCCGAATACTGGAAGCCATCCCCTCTTTCCACGCCGTGTTACGTACAAGGTTAACCGGTAGCTGACTCAACTGAGCATCTATACTTGAATGCCACTTACCTGTAACAACAGTGACTTGGTTTTGAACCGGTAACGTTGACTGATTGCACGCCCTTGTAGACACAGCCCTAGAAGCAGAAGCTGATGGCGCGGTAAGGTATGTCTCTCTTGCTTTGATGAGCGTACGTACGCTGTGCTCAATAAGAGGTAATGAAGAAACGGGATGAGTAGATAGCAGCTTATTACCCTGATAACGGGCGCTTTGCCCGCCAGCAAGTAATACGAACGCTATATTATAATCACCTAAATTCAAATTCCGCGTGCCCATCAGCGATTGTCGTTTATACCTAACGGCTACGACTTAGCCCTTTTATGGCTTCAGTTAGACCTTCAAGGGTTAACCCATACATTCTCTGTTCCATGATCTCTCGGATGATCTTGATAGATGAATAATAAGGCCAATAGTTTTCAGGTTGCGGATTAAGCCACACGGCATTGCTAAAATGATTCAACAAACGCTGCATCCACACACTACCCGGCTCTTCATTCCAATGCTCTACGCTGCCGCCTGGATAGGTTATTTCGTAAGGCCCCATAGTGGCGTCACCGACAAATATCACCTTGTAATCTTTACCGTAGCGATGAATGATATCCCAAATAGGAATACGCTCTTTCTCCCGCCGTAAATTGTCTTTCCACACCTCTTCATATACACAGTTATGAAAATAAAAGTACTCTAAGTACTTAAATTCGGTTTGTACGGCAGAAAAGAGCTCTTGGGTACTCTTAACGTGGGGATCCATTGAACCGCCTACATCAAAGAACATTAACACTTTAACCGCGTTGTGGCGCTCTGGCGCCATGTGAATATCAAGCAGGCCGCCTTTCTTCGCGGTTTCGCCAATGGTAGTAGGTACATCTAAGTGTTCGCTAGCACCTGTGCGCGCGAATTTACGCAGTTTCCGAAGCGCCACTTTAATGTTGCGCGTACCTAACTCAACATCAGAACTTAAGTTTTTAAACTCTCGCTTATCCCACACCTTAGCGGCAGAGAATTTGCGGTTTCCTTTCTGACCTATACGTACACCTTCCGGGTTGTCGCCATAGGCGCCAAACGGCGACGTACCGCCAGTGCCTACCCACTTATTTCCCCCCTGATGGCGCTTTTCTTGTTCTTCCAAGCGCTTTCTCAAGGTGTCCATAAGTTCGTCAAGTCCGCCAGCTTTACGCAGCGCTTCACGTTCCTCCGGGCTCAAGTTTTTTTCAATCTCTTTACGCAGCCACTCTTCTGGGATGTCTTTACCGAACAAATCGACAGACTCTACCCCTTCAAAATAATCAGCAAATGCCCTATCGAACTTATCGTACTGGGTTTCGTCTTTCACCATAATGGTACGAGACAAGCTGTAGAAAGCTTCGATGTCGGCATATACCACGTGATGCTCCAACGCTTTGAGCAAATCAAGTAACTCGCGGAGCGTGGTTTTAACCTGATACTTTCGCAGTGTATAAAAAAACTGAATAAGCATTAGCGACGCGCCATAAAGACCAGTTTTTCAAACAAATGAATGTCTTGCTCATTTTTAAGTAAAGCACCGTATAGTGGCGGTATTGATGCTTTGCCGTCTTTTGAATGCAGCGCTTCAGGTGGAATATCTTCAGCGACAAGTAGCTTTAACCAATCTATCAGTTCAGAGGTAGAAGGCTTCTTCTTGAGGCCAGGTACATCGCGAATTTCGAAAAAGGCTTTCAACGCTTCATCAAGCAGATTTTTCTTTAGATCCGGGAAATGCACATTTACGATTTCTTGCATTTCATCTGGGTTCGGGAACTGAATATAGTGGAAGAAACAACGACGCAAAAAGGCATCTGGCAGCTCTTTTTCATTGTTCGACGTGATAATTACAATAGGACGCTGCTTCGCGACTACACGCTCTTGTGTTTCGTAAACGAAGAATTCCATCTTATCGAGCTCTAACAGTAAGTCGTTAGGAAATTCGATATCGGCTTTATCAATTTCATCGATGAGGAGAACGGGACGTTTTTCTGCACTGAATGCTTCCCACAGCTTACCTTTTACAATGTAATTACTGATGTCGTGAACGCGATCGTCACCTAATTGGGAATCGCGAAGGCGCGATACCGCGTCGTATTCGTACAAGCCCTGCTGTGCTTTTGTAGTTGACTTAATATGCCATTGGATGAGTTCAGTACCTAAACTCTCGGCTAGCTCTTCAGCAAGCATGGTTTTACCCGTGCCCGGCTCACCTTTAATAAGTAGCGGGCGCTCTAGGGTAATGGCAGCGTTAACCGCCAGCTGTAAGTCTTTGGTTGCGATATAATTAGACGTGCCACTAAAAGCCATTATTGTTGTACTCCGTTTAATTTTTCGTCTTTGCAATTTTTACTATATTATCAAGGCACCTAGATGATTGCCCATAGATATAACATATAGCTAAAAAACACTTTGCATTTTACAGTTTGGGACCAATGATATAGGGGTATGACGAAATCCCCTAATTTAGGCTGTGAATTATTAACTATCACGTGCGCTGAATTATTAACTACTAAAAAGGTCGTACAGATCACGACAGACGGGGTTTCCTTTAAATCAGGAACGAGGTAAGGATTTATAATGAACGTATTTGACGACAATTCCCTATCTATTGGCCGCACGCCACTAGTTAAGCTAAACCGCGTAACATCAGGTAATGTGTACGCTAAGATTGAATCGCGCAACCCAAGTTTCAGCGTTAAGTGCCGTATTGGTGCGAACATGATTTGGGATGCTGAAAAGCGCGGTGTCCTTACCGAAGGTAAAGAGATTGTAGAGCCTACCAGCGGTAACACAGGTATAGCGCTTGCGTTTGTCGCTGCCTCTCGCGGTTACAAACTAACGCTTACTATGCCTAGCAGCATGAGCCTAGAGCGCCGCAAGCTACTTAAAGCATTAGGCGCAAACCTAGTGCTAACAGAAGCGCCTAAAGGCATGAAAGGTGCGGTTGCTGCTGCACAAGAAATTGTGGATTCAGATCCAGATAAGTACGTATTGCTGCAGCAGTTTGACAACCCAGCTAACCCAGCAATTCACGAAAAAACCACTGGCCCTGAGATTTGGGAAGATACAGACGGTAAAGTAGACGCATTTGTAGCAGGTGTTGGTACCGGTGGTACGATTACCGGTGTAAGCCGATACCTAAAAAATACCCAAGGTAAAGCTATTACGTCTATCGCAGTAGAACCAACGGACTCACCGGTTATCACGCAAGCGCTTGCGGGTGAAGAACTCACACCTGGACCACACAAAATCCAAGGCATTGGCGCAGGTTTCATTCCAGGTAACCTAGACTTAGACTTAATAGACGAAGTTGAGCAAGTAACCAACGATGAATGTATGGACATGGCGCGTAAGCTTATGACCGACGAAGGTATTCTTGCCGGTATTTCTTCTGGTGCTGCAGTTGTGGCTGCAAAGCGCTTTGCCGAACGCGCAGAGAACAAAGACAAAGTAGTGGTTGTTCTGCTAGCTAGCGGTACCGAACGTTATCTAAGTAGCCCGCTGTTTGCTGGTGCATTTGACGAGCAAGAAGAAGTTCAATAAAAACGCAACGTTTTTAATTAGAGAAGCGAGGCATTTGTTGAAGCCTCGCTTTTTTTGTCTCAATCAGCCTTAGATGACTTCCCTATACTACCTCTTGCGTTACGCCCCCCATTCCTTATTTTGCTTTTCCATTAAATATTGTGAATAATCAAGCAATAGCTTATTGAAGCGAACAGTACATTGACTTCATTAAGATATAAAACTATCAATAAGAAACGGACGTCTTCAAATTAAGGTATATCAAATGAAAACGCGTATGTGGTACGCCCTTTTGGGGCTTTTTACAGTTTTGATTTTATCCGGCTGCGGTGAAAAAGAAGAAGGCATTGGCCGCTACGGCATGCTAGACGAGAGCACTCCCGAATACACTACCGTGAAATTTCTAAAAAGTGTTTATGAAGACGACAACTTAGATACTGCGATACAGCTTTCTAGCGAAAAATTATCCAGAATACTCACCCGATATCACACGAATAGTAACGTTCAACGCCACTTGCTTAATTTAAAATACGACACAGTGACAGTTACCCCTCAAAGCGCGGGACGGGTTGGCAGAAACGAGTTTGCAGAAAAATCAACGATTACCGTGTTTTTAAGCGGCAACTATAACGGCGATAAAGTAGAAGACCTACGAAGCCTGGATTTGATTAAAGAAGATGGCGAGTGGAAGGTTAACAAGATTCACCCTGACGCCTATTTATAATTAGCAAGAAGCACTGTTTTTATAACCAGCACTTCAGTCTTTTGCTATAGGTAAAAATAAAAGAGAAATTTTCCGGCTTTCAATCTAAAAAACCTTTCGTTTTTATTTTGTGTGTTGTTTTTGTTTGATAATCTGTTCCAAATAAAAAGTGATATACGGAAATTTTCCACCTTACATAAAGGATTTTTTCCTTACACTAAATTGTTATGTGCCACTTAGAATAAGAAACCTATGACTAGAATTTTTCATACTCAACTTAGCTTAAAGTCACTTATCAAAATATCTGCAACCATTAACTTTATAGGTGGATTAGTATTTGGAGTTCTCATTTTTATTATTGCGCTTTTCGGAGAACCGACCATAGTCGATTTAATTTCAGTGGTAGCAACACCGGCAGTTTCGGTTGTAAATGGCGTTATGATGGCCTTAGTAGCGTATCCATTTTATAAACGGTGGTGTGCAAAAATTAAAGGTCAGAAAGTTAGTGGTTTTTTCGTGGAAGTATCAAGCGATGGCACATAACAAAAAAATCAAGTCACTCACTTCGTTCGCTGGGACGCAAACACGCAGGGCGGCTGCGCCATTATGCCCTACGCGCCTGCGCCCCTTATTTAAAAGTTAGGTGCTTCTAAGGATTGGAAATGAATAATTCAGAAAAATTTAAATCTTACCTTCTCAGCTATCAAAACAAAGATATTGAAGCGATTTCGAACCTTTTTGCTCCCGATATTCATCTGAGAGATTGGAAAATTTCTGTTCATGGTAAAACTGTCGCCATATCGGAAACTCAGAAGAATTTTGACAACGCTTCAAGTTTAGAAATCGAAATCTTAAACATTATGGAAAACGATAATTCGGTCTCTGGAGAGCTCAAGATTGTAGTCAATCAAACAGAAGTACTTTTTGTCGTTGACGTTGTAACATTCAATAATGACGGTTTAATTTCTTCTTTAAGGGCTTATCTTGGCAGGGAAAGCTAGGATGTATCTACATGCACCTAACAAAAAAATTAAGCCACTCACTCCGTTCGCTGGGACGCATACATGCGGGGCGGCTTCGCCATTATGCCCCACATGCCTGCGCCCCTTATTTAAAAGTTAGGTGCTTAAAAGGATATTTATGAAAAGGTTCTTCATTTTAGTTCTTATTTTTTCTACTTCTTGGTTGGCGAATGGACAACCTAGCCTTGTAAAAACCGAGGAAGGTTTTCAATTAAAAGCAGACCTCATGGCGGGGCAATATGCTGATGCAACCATTCAAATGCAAGACTTTGAAGAGGTCACCTATGTAGTGCAACTCCATGAGCTAGCGAGCAATGACGATTATCCTGCTGGTGTAAATTTCAAGTTTGCCAATGAAGAAGACACCTTTTTTATTTTGTTATCATTTATTAAACAACCATCTGTTACCGACGCAGTTATTATGTCTACTGAGTTTTGGCTAAATGATAAGAAGCTCGGTGAAGACATAGCAGCAATATCAGAGATAACAGACCTAGGCCACTTATCCTTGACGGTTAAATGGAGTCTTGACCGCTTAGATTTTACGTTAAATGAATCTACTAGTTTTCATCTGAACACACCAATTGCTATAACTAAAACAAGTTATTCAATGCAGTCATCATCTGGAATAATCGATGCAAAAACTCATGCCAAAAGTGAAGACAGTAGATCTGAATAGGTACGCACCTAACAACTCAATAAACACGCTCACTTCGTTCGCTGGGACGCATACACGCAGGGCGGCTTCGCCATTATGCCCTACGTGCCTGCGCCCGTTATTGAAAAGTTAGAAGCCTACCCCCCAGCTTTAGTGTGGTTTTCATTCAGTTTTTGTCGTAAGATAAAGATCAGTTGCTTAGGAGAAATTTATGAAAGCATTACTCGGAGATCTCGCAAAAAAGATTAAAGATGATGTTCGTGGAAACAAAGAGTTAAGAGAGTTTCTATCTGACAGCACAAAAGAATCTCAGGTTATTACCCTATCAGATGGTAAGAAATATCGAGTTTCAACTTCGCCTATAGAGAAAAAACAAGCGACTGCATGAATATAGCGTTTCCAGCATTTTTCATACTTATACTGATCTTACCTGGTTTCATTTTTCAAAACGCGTATGAAAAAGTAGAACGAACAAACATAGAGAAAAAGCCTTTTGATGTGTCCTCATCATTGGCTTTTTTTTACGCTTTGCTGATTCATGCAACCCTGTGCTTCATACTCGTCCCTATCACAGGAAACGAAGTAGATTATAAGCTTTGTATTCAACTTCTGACCGGCTCGAAGAATTTGCCGGTAGCAGAGCTGACTAGCATTAGTGATAATGTTCCTAAAATTCTTGCTTACTTTTCCAGTTCATTTTTTATTGCTTATATTGTTGGAAAAATAGCTCAATCTCTCGTTTTCAAGCTCAATCCATACAAATCATCGTTATTGGCATTCGATACTCCTTGGTACTACGAACTTACCGGAAAACTGTCTGATACTAAGGACGCTCAGTTAATAAAATTATCGTGTCTGGTTGAGTCTAAAAGTACATCGTTCCTTTACTATGGAGTTTTAGAGGACTTCTATCTGAATAGTGACGGACAACTCGATAGGGTCGTATTATCCGACGCTATGAGGCGACCAATCGAAAATGACCAAAGAAACTCACAAGATGACCCACAAAAACGATTCTATGAGATTAAAGGTGATAGGATAATTCTCAAATACGATGATATAAAAAATATCAATATTGAGTACTTGTACATGGCGGAAGAGAATGAGTAAGCGGCTTCTAACAATCATATTAAGTCACTCGCTTCGCTTATGTGGACTCCCCATAGTCAACAACTATTTTTACCGTTCAAGATGTAATGCGTGCTTATGTACGAGCTCATAATGGGAAGCTATCCCGGCTCTATGATATTTACGCGAACTTGATGCCACATCTCGCTGGCGGGCTTTTATGCCCTGAGCGCAGCACTGGCTTACCAAGCTGATTTTTATCTTGTATGGCGCATTTAGTTGTTAACTTAAAACTAAACTAAGCAGATAATAGCTCTGCTTTGTAATCAGTTCCGTTGCGTAGCAACGAAAATGCTGTTCTAACTGTTTTGTTGGCCAGCGCTACAGCTGCACAACGTTTACCTCTCCGCTCTACTAGCCCTTTAATCCATTCATCTTTCTTCGTTCGCGAATCACGTTTAACCGCCTGGTTTATTGCTGACATCGCACCTGCGACCAAGTTAGCGCGCAATGACGAGTTCCGTATATTTTTACCTATAGACCCCAAACGCACTTTACCACCTGAAGAATGTTGTATTGGCGTTAAACCGATACACGCAGCAGCGTCTCGGGCTTTTTTGAAAAGTAA
>Ga0208895_1000863_pt1 | contig 13389 bp, 12 predicted proteins | sample ETNtaG_10_FD_185765 | JGI IMG/M metagenome (GOLD analysis project Ga0208895, IMG submission 185765) | Marine microbial and viral communities from oxygen minimum zone, Eastern Pacific Ocean - ETNP201302SV82 (SPAdes) (version 2) | ecosystem: Environmental > Aquatic > Marine > Oceanic ... | reverse complement strand
AGGCATTATTTTTGATGTGGGAGTTCATTTTGGAACCCTAATGGCTGCTTTGGTCTATTTCAGATCAGAGCTAAAGAAAATGATAATTAATTTAGGTTCCCATAAATTTTTAAGTAAAGAAAATAACTTAACAACTAACTTAATAATTGCAGTAATTCCTATTCTTTTGTCGGGGTTTCTTTTAAGAGATTTCGTGAACTTGAACTTGAGAAACAGCGAAGTGATCGCTTATGCAACTATCGTTTTTGGAATACTCTTATACGCAGCTCAACTTCGAAAGGGAAAAGAGGTTTTAGATTCTGTTAACTTAAAGCAAGCATTGATCATAGGACTATTTCAGTGCTTAGCTTTAATTCCTGGTACATCAAGATCTGGAATCACCATTACAGCAGGTTTATTTCTAGGACTCAGCGCTACTGCAGCTTCAAGATTCAGCTTTCTTTTAGCTATTCCTACCATTGGAGCCATTGCTTTGGCTGAACTCATAAGGGTTAGCTTCATTGATATTACGGATAATGGAACTGAGCTTTCCATTGCATTAATTATTTCATTCTTGGTTGCATATATTTCCATAGATATGTTCTTAAAGTTAATAGATAGAATTGGTTTTACTCCTTTTGTAATTTACAGATTGCTATTAGGTGGATGGCTTTTAATGTACTGGACATGAAAGAATCTACTCTTTTTGTAGCTTCTAGCAATGAGCAGTTAAAACAAAAGGCCTTAACGCTTGCTAAAAAGATTGAGCTTCCCTTTGCGGGTAACCTAGAATCCCTGAAACAACAGAAAAAAAACTTTTCAGGAAGTTCTTTTTTAGTGGTTGCTGAAAATTTGATCTACCTTAAAAAAGAACTTTCAGGTACTTCTAAGCCAATTTTCTGCGATTTCTTGAAATGGGATAAAGAGAGTAAAAAAAGTAACTTAATTAAAACCATGAGAGGGCTTCCTAAGCCAAGTGTGATTATTGATGCAACAGCAGGACTAGGAAGAGACGCTTTAGTTCTTAGCTCATTAGTAGAAAAAGTTATCTTAATTGAAATAGTTCCCTGGGTTTCTGTTCTTCTGGAAGATGGGATTAAAAATTCAAGAGACTCATTACCTGATTTGATGCATACACGTGTCATCTGCTCCGATGCAAAGAAATTTCTTTTAGGCTTAAAATTTAAACCCGAAGCAATTTACCTTGATCCTATGTTTGAAAATACAGGCAAATCAAAGGCAAAAAGAGAAGTACAGGCTCTTAGAGATTTAACAGTTCAAACAGATGAAGAAGAATTGTTTAAAGTTGCCCTTAAAAAGGCCAAAGATAGAGTTGTGGTTAAAAGGCATAAAAAAGCTAAAAATCTTGGGGGCATAAAACCAACTTTCTCCCTAAAGGGGAGGGTTGTCCGTTATGACGTTTATTCTCTTAAATTGAGTTGATTGACCTCATGCATAAATTCTTGGTTGAAGAATTGTAGGAATTCTTTTTGGACCCTCTGAGTTATTCTTGAAGCGGATAACTTATTGCTTGTATTTTCTTTTATATATCTATCTTCTAAGAGTTTAGTTATAAAAAATTGAAATTTAGCAGCATCTGAGAATTCTGTGTACAACCAACCTTCAATTTGTTGGAGTTTGTTTGCGATTACAACACATCTTTGTTGGAGTTCAACTACATCCGTCCCTTCTTCTTTCCATAAAGTACTCATGACAATATAGAACCTTTTGATGCTAGGTTCACTGATATTGCTTAGAGCCCAGAAATCTCTATATTCCTTACCATTTTTTTCTGGTTTGCTTAAAAGACCCTTGTCTTTTTTAACAATTAGACCTGATTTAATTAATGTCTTTAAATTTTTAACAATAACTTCATTGATTTGTTCACCTTTCCAAGGTAAATAAACATCACTTTGAAGGAATGGGTAGACAAGGTTTGTTAATCTTATAATTTCTTCTTCAGACAACTTTTCTACATACTTTAGTGACAGACAGATTAACGAATAGAGAAGGTAGTAATGAGAAATATTATTCTGGTAAAAACTAAGCAGAGCAGCTTCGTTTCTAGTGGGTCTAAATACTCTCTCCCCCCCGATCAATTGACTGTTAATTAATCCCAGAGCTTCTGTTTTAGCGATTACTTTTTTGGGAGATTCTTCTGTCAGCCATACATCTTTATAGTCATCGTTCTTTTTTAGAAGGTCAATAAACATTTCAATCCTTTTACTTATTGAATTTGAATCTAAGGTCTGGGTTGTTTCAGTGAGAAGGCTCAGAGAAAACAAACTTGATGTAGTGACAACAGCAGATTCATTTATACCCCTCATCACTTCTGCACCTAGGTTATTAGTAGCTTTTTTTAGCCAGCTTGGTCGATCTAGAGGTGAATTAATCTTATAGTTTTTTTCACCCAGTTCATTTTCGAGGAAATCTTTAAGGTCTATAGGGTCCCCAAAATTTATATAGACACTGCCAAGAAAATTTCTAAAGTCCTTAATTGATTTAAATAAGTCTAGAAAGCTCTCTCTTTTCTTTGGTTCTCCCAATAATTCCGATAAATAACTATTGCCTTCAATAATTTTTTCATAACCAATATAAATAGGAATCAATTTAACATTCTCATTGCTTAAACTAGCAAAGCTTCGTATTGTCATGGATAAGAGGCCTGGCCTAGCTTGTAGGGAAAACCCGCTTCTACTTCTACCACCTTCAGGAAAAAATTCAACAGATGATCCTCTTTGCAATAATCGTTTAAAATATTGAAAGAAGATAAGGCTATACAGCTTGTTACTTGCGAAAGATCTGCGCATAAAGAATGCTCCACCGCCCTTACCTATAGTTCCTAAAATAGGCAGATTCATGTTATTTCCAGCAGCTACGTGTGGAAGCATCAAACCTTTTTCTAGCAGAATGTAAGAAAAAGCCAGGTAATCAATATGGCTCCTGTGACAGGGCACATAAATGAGACCATTCTCATCCGCTATTGATTTAATTTTATCCAAGTTTTGAATTTGAATACCGTCATATCTTTTATTCCAGAACCAACCCAAACCTCTTTGTAGATTTCTTACAATTGGATAATTAATATCTGAACAGATCTCATTTGCGTACTTAAATGCTTTTTTATTTAGCTTTCTTGTCCTCTTAAGATCTCCATTACTTTGAACCTTTATCTCTTTTCTTACTACCTTGTCTCTAGCTAAAGATCTCACCAAAGTTCTTCTATGAGAAATGTCTGGTCCAATAGCAGCTTTCTTTGTTTTTCTAAAAAGAGCTCTTAAATAACGACTAACTAATCTTGAGCTTTCTTCTACACTTCTATCTCTTTCTTTTAGTTCAGAGAGAATAAAAGGTTTGTTAAACTTAATAACTAAAGACCTTCCGTGCAAAAGCACTCTAAAGAATTTCTTAAAAGAACCACTTACTGCCCAAGATTGTGAGAAGACTATTTTAAAAAACGATCTTTGCTTATCTGGATGGATACCCCAATAAAAGGATACAGGTACCAAGATTATTTCATCATCATCTAAAATTAGTATTTCAGGTAAGTTTTGGGGTAAGAATCTCTTAATTTTTTGCTCGCCTATGTTGAACTTTGGCGGTATTAAGCAAATGTACCTCTGTAAGCTTGTTTCTTCAAAATATTCTTTAGGAGACGGAGCATTTAGCTTATTTGTGTATTTATCTAATGCAACTAATTCGCTAATAGACCTATTAGGAAGGGCATAAATGTTTTTAACTTTATTGAGATCCTTCTCTGAAATACCTTCTTCAAATTCTACTTCAAACCTAATAAAGGGAGAAACGCAGTATTTAACTACTGAAAAAACCCTTTCCCTAAACCAAAATCTCAACATAAGATACAAGAATATAATTTTAAGAAGAGAGTTTAACCTTTCAAAGTAAACTTTTTACTAAGACTTTTGCCGGAGTGGCGGAATTGGTAGACGCAGGGGATTCAAAATCCCCCGATTTTTTAATCATGGGGGTTCAAGTCCCCCCTCCGGTACCATTGTAGAAGGCTCTCAGGGATTCAGAAGGTTCCTGAGAGCCAGTACACACTTAAGACACACTTTTGATAGTAGAGAGGCTAGGTATTTTGAATTAAGATAACAGAATGAAAAAACTACTCTTTCTCTTAAGCCTACTGTTAGCGACTAATGCTTCAGCTCATACACAATTAACTCATTTAGGAGAATTAATTGAGCACACTCATATATTCAATCAATGTGAAACAAAAGAAAAGATAGATACTCTCAATCAGCCACCTGTTCGTTTAAAAATTAATGCACTTAAATATCCTAAGAAAGCACAACAAAGAGGTTTAGAAGGTATGGTTTTAGTTGAGTTTGATGTTGATGTGGGAGGCAAAGTAATTAATCCAAAAGTGATATGGAGTGAAAACGAAGATTTTAATCATAGTGCCTTAAAAAGTGTTTCCTCTTCTATATATAAGCCAGCTTTAGAGAATGGAAAACCCGTACTTTCAAAGGGGCATACACAAAAACTCACTTTTCTTTTGGAAGGTAATGAGAATAATCTAAATCTAGGAAAAACCTTCAATAACGTACTAAGAGATGTAAAAAGTGGATTAAGGACTGGTAAGGTGGAAAAACCTATTAAAAAGTTAGATTCTTTGTTAGCCAGAAAAAATCTAGATGAGATAACCAGAGCTAGTTTGTTGTATCTTAAAGCTTCAAGCCTTTATAGGATTGAAGCTCCTAATGAAGAAATCAAAAATCTACTTATAGAAAGCAAACAGCATTACGAAGAAAAAATAGTTCAATGCGCAAGGGGAAGCGTTTCAGTAAAAAGCGTGACTTCTATGAAATTGCAGACTTTCGGTGGGATCCTTTTAGGACAAATGTACTTTGATGAGTCCAGTTGGGAGAAAACAGAGAAGGAACTGTCTGAAGCAATTCTTGTTTCCCGCGGCACAGGTTTGCAAAGCCAAAGGTTCTATCCAGCCTATCTGCAACTCGGTATGGCTAGCTATAATCAACAGAAATGGTGTCTCGCAGCAAAAAGCTGGGAGAAAGCAAAAAAACTCGCAAAAGAATATCAAACTGACTTCCCTAAACAACTGGCAGAGCCTTTCAAGTATGCCCAGTCTAAAATTTGAGGGAAAAGTACACACTTTAAGACACACTTGAATATGCCCCTCTGTAAACCAAGCTGGATAAGGGTTTGTTAAGACTACATCTTTTCAAAATCCCCCGATTTTTTAATCATGGGGGTTCAAGTCCCCCCTCCGGTACCACTTGGAGATAATTTGAAACTCGAAGATTTTAACTTTCAACTTCCACGGGAACTAATAGCTTCCTCTCCCTTGAAAGAGAGGAGTTCCAGTAAACTTTTAGTTATTAAAAAAGGATTTGAAGATCTAACTTTTAAAGATCTGCCAAGTCTTCTTAGGCCTGAAGATGTTTTGGTGATTAATGACACAAGTGTCATTAAAGCTAGGTTATATGGAAAAAAAGAAACGGGAGCAAAAGTTGAGATCTTAATTGAAAGGATAATCGATGAAGAAAAAGCTTTAGTGCAAACAAAATCTAATGCTCCATTAAGAAAAGGAGACAAGATTCTTATTTATAAAGGCGAAGAATTTTTATCTTTATTAGAAAAAGTAGATGATCTTTGGACAGTATTTTTTTCAAAGCCTCCTAGGCAAATAATTAATGAGTTCGGTAGCGTTCCACTACCTCCATACATAAAGAGAAAAGCAAATCCTTTAGATTCTGAGAGATATCAAACAGTTTATGCTGATTCTTCAAAAGATTTTTCTGTGGCTGCTCCGACGGCTGGATTGCACTTTGAAAATGAATTATTAGATTCAATAACTAACAAAGGGATCAATATTGCAAAAATAACCCTTCATATAGGAATGGGTACTTTTAAGCCCATTAAAGACATGTCAATAATAGGTCATAAGATGCACAAGGAATGCATTGAAGTTGGTAAAGAAGCTGTAGATTTAATTACCCAATCAAAAAATGCTGGGGGAAGAATAATTTGTGTGGGTACTACTACACTGAGATGCCTAGAATCTATCTCAAAAGCAGATGGAGGTGTTCTAAAGCCCTTTACTGGAGAAACTGATATCTTTATATACCCAGGATTTAAATTCACAGTGGCGGATGCTCTTATTACCAATTTCCATTTACCAAGGTCAACCTTGCTTCTTTTGGTGAGTGCATTTGGAGGATATGAGAAGATACAAAAGGCTTACGAATACGCAATAAGAAAAAAATACCGGTTTTACAGCTATGGAGATTCAATGTTTATCAGTCCTAACTTTAAATAGATCATGACAATTAGCTTTAAGCTTATATCCGAAGACGGAGATGCTAGGTTAGGGGAGATTAATACTTCTCATGGGATTATCGATACTCCTGCCTTTATGCCAGTTGGAACCTACGGTGCGGTGAAAACGCTTTCACCAAAATCTTTATTGGACTTGGATGCCCAAATCATTCTTTCTAACACTTATCATCTTATGGAAAGACCGGGTACAGATATAATCAAAAAGCACGGAGGGTTACATGGTTTTATGTCATGGGAGCGACCTATCTTGACGGACTCGGGAGGCTATCAGGTATTTAGTTTAGCGAAAAAAAGATCTATTTCAGAAGAGGGGGTAAAGTTCAATTCCCCTTTGAATGGAGATTCTGTATTTTTGTCACCCGAATCTTGCATGCAGTTACAAGCTGATTTCGGAGTAGATATAGCTATGGTTTTAGATGAATGCACTCCATTTCCAATAAAAAAAGAAGAAGCAAAAGAATCGATGCTTTTATCTATGAGATGGGCTCAGAGGTGCAGGGATAATTTTTCTTCGGAAAAGTCTGGTTTATTCGGAATTGCACAAGGAGGGATGTTTAAAGACCTTAGAGAAGAATCACTTGAAAAGCTCATTAATATAGGTTTTGAGGGCTATGCTATAGGCGGTTTATCTGTGGGAGAATCCAATGAAGAAATGCTTCACATAGTAAATTTTACAAGCTCAAAGATGCCTAAAAATTCTCCAAGATATTTGATGGGTGTGGGCACCCCTAAAGATATTCTAAATTGTGTTCAGAAAGGCATAGATATGTTTGACTGCGTTATTCCAACACGACATGCCCGTAATGGTTACCTTTATACGTCTTTAGGAGTAGTAAGGCTTCGAAACTCTGAGAATCGGGATTCACTGGAACCTTTAGACCCAAATTGCAGCTGCTACACATGCAAAAATTTTTCTAAAAGTTATCTTTTTCATCTGGATAAAACCAAAGAATTTCTTGGATCAAATTTAAATACAATCCACAATGTTTATTTCTATTTGAACTTGATGAAAGAAGTTAGGAATTCTATTAAAGAGAATAAATTTGAAGCTTTCGTAGAAAAATGTAGAGATACTTGGGATAATTCAGATTATCCCCATATAGAGAAATGAAATGAATGGATTTGACCCAACCTTTTTACTGTTAATAGGCTTCTTTGTCTTAATTTATTTCTTGATGATAAGGCCCCAAAATAAAGCGAAGAAAGCTCATGAAGAAATGGTCCAAGGCATTGAGGTAGGAGATGAAGTTGTTTCTTCAGGAGGACTGTTGGGCAGAGTCACAAAAATAAGTGATCAATTTTTTGAAATAAATCTTGGAGACAACACAAGAGTAAAGATACAAAAGGGTTCAGTTTCTAATGTGCTTCCAAAAGGAACTATCAACTCAATTTAATTAACATTGTGAAACCTTTTGGTATTTGGAAATATTTCCTCATCTTAATAGTTTTAAGTTTTGGATTAATCTACGCATCGCCTAATCTTTATGCCCCTGATCCCGCAATTCAAATTTCATATAACGACAGCACTCTGTCACCTGACTTAAAGCTTCAAAAAAGATTAACAAAAGTTCTTGAAGATAATATCTCTGAGAATAAGGTTCCTGAGGTAGAAATACATGAAAGCTATGCCCTAATTAGACTGACTTCACCAGAAGAACAGCTGAGAGTTAAGGAACTTTTCTCTACAGTAGGTGACGACCTGATCGTGGCACTCAATTTAGCTCCTACAACACCTGAGTGGTTAAAGAATATCGGTGGTGAACCTTTGAAATTAGGCCTTGATTTGAGAGGAGGTGTTCATTTCTTAATGGAAGTAGACACTAAGACAGCTTTGAGTAACAGACAAAATGGAACCCTACTGGATATCAGAAGAAAATTAAGAGAGGAAAAGATTCGATATAACTCTTTGTTCGTCGAGAAAGATCAGGCTATAAAATTAAAAGTTACTCAAGAATCTGTATTTGATAAGGCAACAGAATTGCTAGAAGACGAATACCCACAATTTGCTATTAGCTATACAGAGGTAGGGAATCAATTTGAAATCTCTTTACGATTAACTGACCAAGAAATAGAACAAATAGAAGCAGATGCAATAGATCAGAATTTAACCACTCTTCGTAACCGAGTAAATGAGCTAGGTGTGTCAGAGCCGATAGTACAAAGACAAGGCAAGAAAAGAATCATCGTTGAGTTACCTGGTATTCAAGACACAGCAGAAGCAAAGAAAATTCTGGGCAAGACAGCCACTCTGGAATTCCATTTAGAAGCTGAACACGATACACCGAGAACGAGAAAAACTTCTTATCCCCATCGGGATAAAAGAATGGGAGTAAGCGAACTTCAAGACCAAATAATAATTGGTGGAGATCAGGTAGCAACCGCACAAGCCAGCTTTGATGAGAGTGGAATGCCGCAAGTTAACATCACTTTAGATGGTGCTGGTGGGGCCAGAATGCATCGATCTACAAGGGGAAATATCGGCAAAAGGCTAGGGGTCTTGTTTGTTGAACAAAAAAATAAAACTTCTTTCAAAAGAGATGCTCAAGGAAATCAAGTAGCAGTCCAACAAACTTTTGAAACCAAAGAAATTATAAGCTTGGCAACCATTCAGGCAGCTTTGGGAACCCAATTTAGGATAACTGGATTAGATAGTCCTCAAGAATCTTCTGAGTTGGCTTTACTGCTAAGAGCAGGGGCCCTTGCTGCCCCAATGCGTTTTGTTGAAGAGAGAACAGTAGGACCAAGCTTAGGTCAAGATAATATCAATGCTGGAATACTCTCTATGGAGCTAGGCATGGCTTTGGTACTTCTATTTACATTGGTTTATTACAGAATTTTTGGGATTGCAGCCAGCTTAGCACTAGGAACTAATATTGTTCTTTTGGTGGCAATCATGTCCATTTTATCCGCTACTTTGACCCTTCCTGGAATTGCAGGAATTGTGCTTACTGTAGGGATGGCCGTTGATGCCAATGTTTTGATCTTTTCGAGGATAAAAGAAGAGCTAAAACAGGGCACTGAACCATTACAGGCCATAGATCAAGGCTACGACAAGGCCTTTTTAACTATTTTGGATGCAAATATAACCACTCTAATAGTTGCGGTTATTCTCTACTCTTTGGGTACAGGCCCAATCAAAGGATTCTCCGTCACCCTTTCTATTGGAATTATAACTTCAATGTTCACAGCCATTCTTGGTACAAGGGGATTCATCTACCTTATATACAGAAATAAGAAGAATTTAACTAGGCTAGCGATATGAATTTCAATATAGACTTTATGGCCTGGAGGAAGATCGCACTTTCTGTCTCCATTATTTTGGCCACTGTCTCAATTCTTTCTCTAAGTCTAAAACAATTAAATTACGGATTAGATTTCACTGGTGGTTCTTTAGTAGAACTGCATTACCCAAATGAAATCGAGGTGGGGAATATTAGGCAAAGTTTAACCAATGCGGGCTATGAAGGTGCTCAAGTTGCGCTGTTTGGTTCTACCCAAGATGTTTTAATTAAACTCCCAGGAAGCGTCAGCGATACTTTAGGAGCTGAAATCATACAAGTCTTAAGACAGGAATCTTCTGAGGACATTGATTTAAGAAGAGTTGAGTATGTTGGCCCTCAGATTGGAAGTGAATTGAGAGATGATGGAGGCTTGGCCATGTTGTTGGCTTTAGGTTTGATGATGATTTACATTACATTCAGGTTTCAATCAAGATTTGCCGGCGCTGCAGTGTTGGCCTTAATTCATGATGTAATAATTGTCTTGGGGATCTTTTCTCTATTCAATTTAGACTTCGATCTAACAGTTTTAGCAGCTCTATTGGCGGTAATTGGGTACTCACTAAATGATACGATTGTCGTATCAGATCGAATAAGGGAAAACTTAAGAATTCAGCGAGGATCTGACACAGAAGAAGTCATCAACCTGTCCTTAAATCAAATGTTAAGCAGAACCTTAATTACTTCTCTGACTACTTTATTAGTATTAATGTCTCTATATTTATTCGGTGGAGAATTAATTAAGAATTTTGCGCTTGCTTTAATATTAGGTGTTGTGGTGGGAACTTATTCTTCGATTTACATCGCCTCAAACGCTTTAGTGATGATGGGTTTAACCAGCGATCATCTAATAGTTCCTGAAAAAGAGAACGAAGAATTTAACGATTTACCTTAATCTTCAACTATGTTGGCAAAAGGTTTTATTGCCTTGAGCATGGGTTTGAAGCATTTAGTAGTTGAAGCGAGAATATTCCCTTCTTCTCGATAATCCACTTCACCAAAATAATTACTCACTAAGCCTCCTGCTTCTTGCACCAATAAACCACCAGCTGCTATGTCCCAAGTTTCAAGACCACTACCCCAGAAGCCATCTAACCTGCCTGCAGCAACATTGGCTAAATCTAAGGCAGTAGATCCAGTTCTTCTGATGGTTAAGCCGTGGGAATAAAGGGCTCTAAAAGTTGCAATATTGTCATGACGAATCCTGCCTGTTTCCGTGTTATGAGAAGAATTGCTAAGGAGCGCCCCTCTGATGCCTTTCCTTTTACTCACTCGAATTCTTCTATTATTTAGATAAGCACCTTTGCCTAAACTGGCGGTGAACTCGTCCTGTCTTTGGACGTCCAAAGTTATGGCGTGCAGGGTCTTTCCTTTTTCTACATAAGCAATGGTGATCGCATAGTACGGGAATCCGTGGATATAATTAGTGGTTCCATCTAGTGGGTCGATAATCCAGACTGAATCAGCATCTTCACCTTTTCCTTTTATTTTTCCTATTTCTTCAGATAAATAACTGTGTCTGGGATAGGTCTTTTTTAAAGAACTTATGATGATGTCTTCTACCCTTTTATCCAGTTCGGTAACGTAGTCAGCAGGCCCTTTTTCTATGACATCCATCGCATCTACTGCATCGGCAAAACGAAGCAGTTCTTTGGCTCCTGATCGAGCAGCTTCAAGTGCGATGTTTACTTTTGGTTCCATAGCTAATTCAAAGGTTGCGTATTCTATCAGAAGCTAGAAATTAGCCTGATAGAATATGAGTATGCCTGAAAAAGAAAAAGCATTAAAACTGATCGAAGAATCAATAAAGTTTATTTTAGTTGAAACGACCCATCCAGGAAACATTGGTGCTGCTGCTAGGGCCATGAAGAATATGGGCATAAAACAATTGGGGTTGGTTTCGCCCAAAGAGTTTCCTAACGAAAAGGCTTTTTATAGGGCCAAAGCAGCAACAGATGTACTTGAAAATGCTGAGGTGTATAAAACTCTTAAGGACGCTATTTCTGATTCTCACTTCGTCATTGGTACCAGTGCCAGAAATCGTAAAGTTCCTTGGCCCATAGTAACTCCAAAAGTAGCCGCAGAAAAAATTCTATCTTTAAGTCAACAACCTAAAAGTAAGATAGCAGTTATATTTGGAAGAGAGGATAGAGGATTAACAAACGCCGAACTTGGCTTGTGTAATCTTCATGTACATATCCCTTCAAGCGAAGAATATAATTCATTGAACCTCTCACAAGCCATTCAGATCTTGGCTTATGAGATAAGATTAAAAGCCCTATCTGTTGAAGGTATGTTAGAAGAACAAGAATGGGATGTTCCGCTTGCAGAGAATGCAGAAGTTGAAAGATTAATAGAGCATTTTGAAGAACTGATGCAAGAAATAGAGTTTTATAAAGTTGATAATCCTAGACAATTATTGACCAGAGTCAGAAGGTTTTTTAAAAGGTCTAAGTTAGATCATTTGGAAGCAAACATATTTAGAGGAGTTTTTGCATCCATTCAGGAAAAGTTAAAAAAGTAGTTTTTCTTGTAAGTGTGTTACTTTACTAATACACTTGTACGAAGGTGTTCCCATGCAATGGACTAACGACCAACCAATTTATAAGCAGGTAAGAAACCATGTTGTTTCGTTGATTATAGATGGAGTCTTAGACGTGGGAGAACCAATACCTTCTGTTAGACAGATGGCGGTAGAGGGCGGGGTTAATCCTTTAACAGTTTCAAAAGCTTACCAAGAGTTGGTAGACCTCAAGATCGTAGAAAAAAGGAGAGGGCTAGGAATGTTTGTTACTGGGCCTGCCAAAAAGCAATTACTCAAGATCGAAAAAGAAAAATTCTTGAAAGGAGATTGGCCAGCATTATTAAGAAAAGCTGATCAGTTGGATATAGATTTAGTTGAATTAGTTAATAAAAGATAAAGATGGAACAAAATACAGTTATAAAGGCCAGAAATATCGAGAAGAAGTATGCAGGTAACTCAGCTTTAGCGAGTTTCAATTTAGACGTTCATTCAGGGCAAATAATGGGTCTCATCGGGCCAAATGGGGCTGGTAAGTCTACTTTTTTACAAGCTGTACTGGGTCTAGTTGATACGACAGGGGAGCTAGAAGTTCTCGGTCTTTCCCCGAATAAAAATAGACATGAACTACTAAAAAGAGTTTGCTCTATAACCGATGTAGCAATTATGCCTAGATGGATGAAAGTAGGGCAAGTTCTTAAATACGTGGAAGGAGTTCACCCAAGGTTTGATTTAGGCAAAGCTAGGAAAATCTTATCCAACACCAATATCAAGAGAAGTTCAAAGGTACGAACTTTGTCCAGGGGAATGATTGTGCAACTGCATCTCGCAATAATCATGGCAATTGATGCAGAGCTTTTGGTTCTTGACGAACCTACTTTAGGTTTGGATTTATCATATCGTAAAGAATTTTATTCCCAACTAATTGAAGATTACTTCGATGGTAACAAGACCATCATTATCAGCACCCATCAGGTAGAGGAAATAGAAGGGGTGTTATCCGATGTGGTTTTCATGGACCAAGGGAAAGAAGTAATGAGTGGGTCCATTGATGAATTAAATCAAAAGTTTCTTGAACTTAGGCCCAACGCTGAAAATATTGAGAAAGCTAAGGCCTTGAATCCGCTTTACTTAAGAACGGAACTGGGAAGACCAGTTTATCTCTATGAAAATGTGGAGACTGAAAAATTAAGACAATTTGGAGAAGTGCATCCTCCTGCAATAGCCGATCTTTTTCTTGCTCTAATGAAAAAGAATAAAGAGGAAGAAGATAAATGAACGCCCTGA
>Ga0208895_1000858_pt1 | contig 13444 bp, 13 predicted proteins | sample ETNtaG_10_FD_185765 | JGI IMG/M metagenome (GOLD analysis project Ga0208895, IMG submission 185765) | Marine microbial and viral communities from oxygen minimum zone, Eastern Pacific Ocean - ETNP201302SV82 (SPAdes) (version 2) | ecosystem: Environmental > Aquatic > Marine > Oceanic ... | reverse complement strand
CCCGGCACGAGGCAGCCGCGGGTTTCATGGCCGAGGCGGTCTCGCGCATGACCGGTACCCCCGGGGTGGCCATGGTTACCCTAGGTCCTGCCGTGACCAACTCGGTGACCACTGCTTTCATGGCCCAGATGGCGGGCTCGCCCCTGCTTATCATCGGCGGCCAGGGCAACACTAGGGATTTCGACCGCGGCGCCGAGATGCAAGCCAAACACGTGCGCATCATGACGCCAGTCACCAAGTTTGCAGCCCGGGTACTGCATACCGAGCGTATACCGGAGTACATCGAGATGGCCTGGCGGCACATGTGGGCCGGGCGCCCGGGCCCGGTCTTTCTTGAGATTCCCATAGACGTGCTCTCGGCCCTGGCCGAGCAACAGGCGCCGGCGACCGGTGTGGTGACCCGTAGCGCCAACCTCTCCCCAGAGACGGCCAGGGAAATCGAAACCGCCCTGGCTAAGGCCAGGCGGCCCATCCTGGTCATTGGTGACGAGGCCCGTTGGGAAATGACCTCGGGCCTGGACCCGGCGGACTTGCGGCAAGTCATCGAGCGCCACGGCCTGCCTTTCACCTCTTTGCGCCATGCCCGGGGTCTGGTCGACGAGTGCCACGAGTTGTGCCTGGGGCCGGCTTGCGTTTTCGCCCACAAGTCGCTGCAGCAGGCACTCAAAGAGGCGGATCTGGTCATTCTTCTGGGCCATCACATGGAAGCCGATCTTGACTTTGGCGCGTCTGTAGGTGAGGAAACCGTCGTTGTCCAGTGTTACCCCGACGTGGAGTATCTGGGGCGTAACAGGCGCTCCGATATCGCCACCCTGGCGGGTGTCAAGCCGGTTATTGAGTTGCTGCTTGGCCTGGCGCCACTCGAGATAGATCGGGCCTGGGTAAAGGGTGCTGCGACGGCTTGGCGGGCCGACTGGGCCGGGCAGGCAGGCGACGATGCCACCGAACTGCCACTTCATCCAGTGGCAGTGATCGATGCGGTCATCAATGCCATGCCCGCGGAAACGGTCTATGTGAGCGGTGGTGGTAACGTCGATTTTTGGACCGATGGGCGCATCCAGGTGCGGGCCCCTAACTGCTACATCAAGGGCGGCCAAGGCGGCACCCTTGGCGCCGAAGTACCCTATGGCATCGGCGCCCGTGCCGCCGACCCAGAACGCCCGGTGGTGATTCTGGTCGGCGACGGTGGCTTTGCTTTTCACGGGGTCGAGCTTGACACCGCTGAGCGCTACGGCCGGCCAGTCATCGTCGTGGTCATGGACGACCAGGGCTGGGGGTGTATTGCCGTCCCCCAGCAGCGCGAGTACGGCAGTTCTTTTGAGGCCGACCTGCCACAACGCGATTGGCCAGCCTTTGCCCGTTCGTTAGGTGGTTTCGGTGCGCGGGCCGAGTCGGTAGCCGAGATCGGCGAGGCCATGGCTGCTGCTCTTGGCTCAGGTAAACCGGCTATCGTCCATGTGCCGGTACGCCGGGTCTTGAGTCCGTTTATGAACGTAGTGGGGTTCTGACAGCGAAAGAAATCGTTATGCTTTAAGAAAATCAGCTGCGCGAGACTAATTCTCGCTTTTGGCACACTTGGCAGACACCTTAGGGAAAACGTTTTGTTGTTACGGCTGTTTCCGGTACGGCAGTGGCGGCTCTTGCTGAAGGTGATTTCAGCAAGAGGATCGAGGCTGAATTCAAAGGCGAGATGAGTCGTTCGAAAGAAGGTGTCAATGGGGTCGTTGACGCCGTGCGTAGAATCTATACTTGCCGGTAGGAAAAAACGCCTGCAAGGGGAGGAGAGAGGGCGTGCCACGCAGGGCAGTGCTGATCGTTCATGGCGAAGACCGGCCGGGTGATGGTGACCGGGCCTCGGCACGGCTGGGCGAACTCGGATATCAACTCGACTGGCGGCATCCCGATGCCGGTGATGAGCTGCCGGAGTCGGACGAATCTGTGGCTGTGACTGTGATCTATGGCGGCGGCAAGCCCGAGGATGAAAAAGACTGGCACACGGATCGTTACCCCTGGCTGCATAACGAGATCCGCTGGGCTGAACACTGCATAGCGAAGAATATCCCGACGGTTGGTTTCTGTCTGGGCGGCCAGATCATTGCCCATGCCCTCGGCGCAACCATCGGGCCCCACCCAGATGGCCTGTATGAATTCGGTTATTACCTGTTGCGCCTGACCGAGTCAGGACAGGGGTTTTTCCCACAGAACATCCACGGCACCGAGTGTCACTACCATGGGTTTTCGGTTCCGGACGGCGCCACGTTGCTGGCCGAGACCGAGCACTACCCTCAGGCTTTTCGATACGGTGAAACTACTTACGGATTTCAGTTTCACCCGGAGTGCACCCTGGAAAACTTTGCCCGCTGGCAGGCCAAAGATAGGTCGGTTTACGACCGGCCTGGTGTACAGAGCCGGCAGCAGCAGGACAGGTTGGGTGCGGACTACGACCATCTGCAAGCGGCGTGGCTGCAGCGATTTCTTACCGAACTCCTTGGTGTTGACCAGTAATTGGGTAAGAAATCTCTCTCCCTTGGTAAGCGGGCCTGGTTGCGGAGCAGGTTAGCTGATTTTTTCTTTATTCCCGGATTGATTAGATGCCAAGTGATTACATAATTTTTGATCTTGACGGCACCATCAGTGACCCAAAGGATGGTATTGCGCGGTCGATCAACTTTGCGCTTGAGTGCCATAACTTCGAGGCTAAGGACGAGGATGAGATTGGAGAACTGATAGGTTTGCCACTCGATCAGATGTATGCCCAACTGATCGAGGCAACTGAGCCATCTTTGGTTGCTTCTTTGGTAGCCAGGTATCGCGAACGCTATGTTGAAATTGGTTATGCAGAGAACACACTATATGAGGGCATGGAAGCGTCATTGCGGCATCTTCATGCTAGCTCCGCAGCCCGTCTTGCCATCTGCACGACCAAGAAAGCAGATGTAGCTAAAAAAATTCTTGAAATGTTTCGCCTGGACGATTTGTTCGAGTTTGTCAGCGGAGGAGATATCGGCATAAAAAAATACCAGCAGTTAGAGCAGCTATTGTACGACGGCACCATCACCAGGAACTCGCTGATGGTCGGTGACCGGTTTATCGACATTCGTGCAGCGCAATGTAATCAACTTCGTTCTGCAGCCGTGCTTTGGGGGTATGGTTCACGGATTGAGCTGGAGAACGAGCAGCCAACTTTTATCCTGGAGCAGCCGCTACAGATCAAGGAGTTGGGCCGTTTGAAGCATCTGGCAGATGCTGCAAAGAGGAGTCGGGCGATGCATCCAACTATTGAGTCAGACGGTAAACGCCGGGTTTAAATGCAGGTGAGTGTTATTGGTAGGGTAACTAAAAGCCCGTAGCGGTTAGTAATTACACTGGGGTTGCACAGGGGATTGCGCCGCCCCGGGCCTCGGTTACTGATAAGAAACCCCGCCGAGGCGGGGTTTCTGGTTACTATCAGCCAGTGAATACCTGTTTAGAGCGTACTGACAACATCCCCACTCCATATATCTATGGAGGCGCCATCCATGGCACCTTCCTGAATCATTTGACCAAATACCTGCTGGGCAGTCGCGCTTGCTGCTTCCATGGTCGCAGTATCAGGATACTTGGCTATGACTACACCGTTGCCTTCGCCATCGGACACCAGGTCGATAAAGTCTGCGCCTAGTGCTTCTATTGCGCTTCGTGCAGCTTCTGCCCCCTCTACCGCCTTATCCATGTTCGAACTTGTGAACCGGGTAATTCTGTATACAGCCATGGTTCCGCTCCTTTAATGGGTGTTTAGGAAGCCTTGAATGTACCTGGCCTTGCTGACGGTCACAACTCAAAATCTATAAATACACTGCGCGGGCGCGCTTTGATTAGTTTCAGTTACGGCGCGTTGGTGGCGCTAACGTAAATCACCTTCGTTTTGGAGCTACCAAGGGCCATGAATTGGCCAGTGTCATTTATTGGAGGCGGCCAATTCAAAATGCCACTGCGTTTGACCCGCTAAAGTTTCGCGCTCGAACGAGCACTTACGGTTTCATACCAGCGCCGTGCATTGGTTGCGCTCTCCGGCAGGCTCAACTTGCGCCAGGCGACAAAGTCAATTAGCACCAGCAGGTCAATATCGGCAACGGAAAAATTATCCCCGGCGACAAACGGTTTTTCGCCAATCAGGTCATCAATGCCTTGCAGAAAATGCTGCACCCGTAGTTTTCCCCGCTCGGCAAGTTCGGGTATCTGTTGGTAGCCGACCGTACCGGTCAAGGCATGCCCTTTCATACCGGCAGAGGAGTTACGCAGAAACTCCGCCATTGCCATAATACCGTTCATCTCAATGTGCCACTGCAGATCAGCGACCATGCCCCGTTCCCGTGGGTTTGCGCCCATCAGCAAAGGTTCCGGATATGCTGCTTCCAGGTAATGTCGTATTCCGGCAGTGTTCGTTAGTCGAGTGCCATCGTCCAGCTCCAGCACCGGCACGGTGCAGTGAGGATTGATTGCCTTGAACTCAGGATTCAAATGCTCACCGGATCGCAAGTCAACCTGAGTAGTAGTGACGGTTAATCCTTTTTCCGCAATGAAAATCCGAGCCCTTCTTGGCGACGGTGCAGTCTGACAGTCAAAAAATTTCACAATGTATCTCTCCCGGCATTTTGGTTAAAAAAGTTCGTTTCAGCTTGCTCTAACAATCCCGTGCGCGACCCCGGCAACAGAATACAACAATACGCCAGCAGGGAAAAATATGTTGCCGCGTAGGAAATATGCTTGGGCTAAAAAGATATCGTTGGATAAATATTGGCCACAGAATCCTTTAGCAGGGAGTGACACCTGTTCAAGTCTGGGAGGGTTTCGAGCTTCCCGCCACCTGTGCGATAACTACGCCAGTAGCGACCAGCATAGCGCCCGCGACCTGGGCAAGGAGCAAAGAACCACCGAACAGCAGCATCAGGATAAGTACGTAGAATGGTACTACGTTGATGTGTATGGCAGCTACGGTTACGCCGATGCGTTCGGCGCTCATCATCCAGTAGACCATGCCTGCGCCGACTGCGAAAACACACAGCCAGGTAACAAACAGAAGGTCTGTCGAGGTTGATGAGAAACTCAACTCCGCCAGCCCTCCCCAGTGCACGATAGCGATTATCGGCAACAATGCCATGCCGCCGGCGATCATTCCGAGCATGACCCGCGGCAGAGCCGGTATCACAAGTAGTCGGGTGACCGAGACTCGTGAGTACCAGGTCCAGAGAATAACCGCAGTTATCATCAGTAACTCGCCACCCTCGAAACCGGCTTGAGTTTGCAGGCTGGAGGCTGAGACCAGCACGCCGCCAGCGAGGGAAAGGCAAATAGCGATGGCGACCTTGAGAGTGATGCGTTCCTCCCCGCGCAAAACGCCCATGATGATCGAGACCACAGGCACAGTGGTCGCGATCACTGCCACATTGATCGGGTTGGAATAGCGTATGCCAAAATTCATCAGCGCAGTGCCGATGCCGATGCCAAGCGCACCGGTGAGGAGTGCATCTTTCAGTGGCCAGTTTTGCCAGGTGCAACTCCTCATCCTGATCATGACAAGCAGCGCCAACACTAGCCCAGCGCCGCTAAGCCGGACCAAGGCCAGCGACAGCGGGTCCCAGGTGTTCAGCAGTACGTCCGTGATCGGGAAACTGGTCGCCCACAGCAGCATGCTGAGCACCGCGAGCAGGTTGCCCTGCAAGCGAGGTGAATTGAACGCTGTTGCCATAGAAATGGGTCGGTTTACTGTTGCAGTATGAACGTTGCCAGGCTCAATCGAAGTAACCGGCGCGCACGCAAGCACCGATAAAGTTGCAGATCAGGCGTTCGGCGTGAACCATGCTGGTGCGGCCGTAATCGTGCGCGGGGGCGATCTCGACCAGATCCATGCCCAGGACCCGGCCCTTTCCCACCAGGCCGTGGACCAGCTGCCGGATCTGCAGCCAGTCGAGGCCACCGGGTGTAGGCGCGGCCACTGCTGGCATGATAGTGGGGTCAAGCCCGTCGGCATCGATGGTGAGGTAGTATGGCCCGCCATCCGGAATCCGCTCGAGCACTGCCTGCATCCCGATCTCGTGCATCTCGTACGCGCTGATGATATCGGCGCCATATTTGCGGGCGTCATCGACCTCGCCGGGGCGGGCGCTGCCGGTGCCGCGTAGGCCGATCTGCACGATGTGCCCGATCCAGTCCATCTCTGCCGCCCGCCGGATCGGGCTGGAGTAGCCCTCGGTCACGCCGTTTACCTCGTGGCGCCAGTCGAGATGGGCATCCACGTGCACCAGGGTGATGGCTTCGTTACCCTCGAGCGCGCGCAGTACCGGGATTGGCACGCCGTGGTCGCCGCCGAGGGCGATCAAGGTGGCGCCCGACGCAAGAATTTTGCGCACCGCTTGTTCGGCCCGGCGGTAATGTTCCCGGGAATCCGTAAGATCGGCAGTCACGTTGCCACAGTCAACTACTTTGATGTCGCGACTATCGAGCAGTGGTCCACCGAGGTCCCAGTCGAAGTGGTCGCGGGTGTAAGACACCATATGGGCGCTCTGGCGGATGGCGTCCGGCGCGCGACTCTGGTCGTTGGCCATCTCGTGAGGCTGATAGGGTAGACCGAAGGGAATACCGAGGATTGCAATATGAGCATCCAACTGGTCGAGCTCGAGCGCGAGTGGAAAGTCGAGAAAGGTCGCCGGTGGTGTGCCAGGCGACTGAGTTAATGGCTGCGACATGGGTTGTTTCCTTATAATATTCCGCGTTAACGGGCGATTGGTGGGTTCTGCTTGCTTCGGGTCATGATGCCAGAAGATGTATAACGTTCCAGTATTCTGCGTCTTTGGCAGATTTAGCGCGAGCCGAAGTAGAAGATGATGAAGGCGAGAAAGACCTTGTGTGCTTGGGGTGGTGCATGCTCGTAGTAACCGCTTAAATAGAACGCAACGAAGGCAAGGCCAATGGCCACGCCGACACCGGCTCTGATGTGCTCAAATGCTCCGGTCGATTGCTTGGGTTTGCCTCGGCGATACCAGCGGATGAGCCTCTTCATTATCTGGCCGGCAAAGAACGCAAATACGAGCAATAACGTAGTCGCGGACAGCAACTTGTTCAGGCCGCCACTGTAGGCGAGGTATAACGCGACGCCAACGAACGCAAGAATAACTGCGATCCGGATAGTGCCAACAGGCAGGTAGAGGGGGTTGGCAGCGGCCTCGGAAAACCCCCGTGCCATCGCCTCGAACTCTTTACTCCTGGCCCGGTGAAATTCCCCGGCCTCCATCGCCTTCAGATATGTCCGCGTGGCAAAATAGTATGCGAGTACGGTGAAGAGCGCCTCGCTCAGCGCCAATGGCAACTCTTCATCACGCACCATCAGCCAACAGGTGACGAATACGACAAAGAATGCCAGCAGCGCACGTACGCTACCAGGCGGCAGCCACAGTGGTCCGATCATGTGTGGAGCTTTTTTCATATGGGTTTAGGAAGCTGCTAGGACAAGCCTCAGTGAGGTATATACTATGCATTTGCCGCGTGGTTAAACAACCCTCTCCTAACTCTTCCCCGCAAAAATATTGGCTAAGGAGAACAAAATGAAATGTCCTGCATGTAGCCACACCCTGTCACATATTGTTGTGAATGAGGTAGAGCTTGATATCTGTAAAGGTGGTTGTGGCGGCATATGGTTCGATAACTTTGAATTCAAGAAATTCGACGAACCCCATGAGTACGCGGGCGATGAACTCCTCAATGTAGAAAGGGGCACGAGTATATCGGTAGACCACTCAACAAAAAGACATTGCCCTAAATGCAGCAGCATAACGATGATGCGGCATTTTTTCAGTATAAAAAAACAAGTAGAAATCGATGAATGTGCCGGTTGTGCGGGTATTTGGCTCGATACAGGAGAGCTTTCTGAGATACGGTCATTATTTGACTCGGAGGAAGCAAGGCATCAAGCGGCCGAAAAGGTATTTAGTGATCTTTTTGGGCCGCAACTCGAGGCTTTAGCTAAAGAGCGCGAAGCCAACGCCGAGCGGGCTAAGCGCATTGCCAACATGTTTAAGTTCCTCTGCCCGAGCTATTACCTTCCCGGAAAACAGAAATGGGGTGCTTTTTGAGCATAGCGAGCGCTCGATTAGGCGAGGAAACGGGACACTTGTTCGATCACTTGCAGGCTTCCCCACTACCTGTTTAATCCGGCGCTGTTTCAGAACTGCGGCGCAGACATTGTTGCCCCGTTCACCGCATTTTGACCCGGCGACTCGCCTTGATTAACTGCCCACCCACTAAGTCGTAGAGCAGATCAACTCTGCTTGACTACGAATGATTGACCTGCTCAAAAGACTACTTACGATCCTGGGCATCAACTATGCGATCCGATTTGGATTGAGCATGTTACGGCTGCCAAGCGGGCTGGTGCTCGTTTTGGTAAACCTGATTCCGCTTTTTGGCACGCTCTTCCTGGGGTGGAATGCATATGACATCATTTTTTTGTATTGGTTCGAAAATATCGTAGTAGGTTTTTACACGGTGTTGAAAATGAGTCATGCCCGGGGCGAGACGGCAACGTCAGTAGACACTAATCTCGGGCAACTCAAGGCAAAGCCAGCGGTGATCCGGTTTTTTGTCCTCCACTATGGAATGTTTACCTTTGTTCACGGGATTTTTGTCGTCTTTGTGGTTGCATCAGAATCCAACTTTTTACTGAACCGAGAGTATCTTGCGCTTGGTGTTTTCTTTATTGCCCTGTTGCTCAGTCACGGGTTTTCATTCTGGAGCAATTATCTGGGTAGAAAGGAATATCTGCAGAAATCTCCGGCCGATTACTTTTTTAAACCTTATGGGCGGATCATACTTATCCATCTGGTAATTCTCATCCCCGGGTTTGCAGGAGAAATTCTCTACCAATTTGGTTTTGCAGCAGAGGCTACAGAGTTTCCAGTATCGACCACAGCGTTGATTGTAGTATTTGTTTTGCTCAAGATAGTGATCGATCTCAGTATACATTTGTCCTCACATGGGTTCCCATTAAAGTTCAGGTAAAACCCCAAATTAAGGACATGATCATGCTGAAGTTAAAAAAGGTTGTAGTTACAGCCATTGGAAGTGTAATCCTCACGTTAGGTGCTGCCTTACCGACGCAGGCGGAGACACTGACATGTAAACTCTACATAAACGACGCAACTGCGAAAAATGACACGGTTACTCCGCCTCATGCCGGGGTGGCTTTGAACACGATGCGTGCTGGCGGCGTCTGTGTGTTCGCTGATGGAAATGTCACTGAAAAACAATTTGTCATGATCTCACAGGCGATGGGAGACGGCTCCTCGAAAACGGCCTCGGTTTATGATGTCACCTTCAATATTGATTAGCTGTAACAGATTTAGATTAATCCTGCTGCGTTTCGTCTAAAGATCTGAGTCCAAGATAGACTCTTTCCCCCATATATAGCCGCCGAGGTATCCGACGCGAAGGTTAGAACAGAAACATCTCTTGAGGCTTAGAAAAACACCAACAGCAACTATACACGCTGCTTTCGATGGCACGGCCGATCGCTACGAGATTCGCTCCGCCCCCGGCGTGACTTCACGCGTACTACGCGCCGGAGCACCTCTGCGGTCACTTGGCCCTCGAGTGCAACGACACCGTGCGCACGACAGATCTCGTCGTAGCGGCTTCCTCCTCCGACTTCGGGCATCAGGAGCGCCTCCGGAAGAATGACCTCAGTCAGTTCCACCGACGGCGTGACGTTCTTTACGCCAATCGTTTTGACCACGAGCACCTCGAGGTCGGGTTGCTTGGGGTGGTCGACCCGATCGAGGATGACCGAGATACCGCTCACGCTCTCCCCCGGTGAGACCGTTCGCACATTGTTGGCGAGGAGGAGTTCCTCCCAGATCACATGGCTGATGTCACGCGCAGCCGCGCTGCAGACCAGAGCGATGACAAGTCCACCACTAACCACCACGCCCATCCCCTCACCCTGATCGTACTGGTGATGATCGAGGTGGATGGGATGAGTGACGAGGAACTGCGTGGAAAGTGCGAGATTTGCGCTCACACCCAAGGGCCGTGCGAACGAGTGGAGGAGTACATCACCCCGCTCGAAATGCTCCGCCGGCTGCGAGAACCCGAGGACTGACGCGCGCACGACGAGCGCTGCCTCCAGACCCTGCACTGCAGTAGCCAGGAGCGCATCGCCTTGAGGAAGCGCTGCGACCGGTTCCGGCACCGAACCCGGCTGGCCGAAGTTGGTGGGTTGCGCGGGGTAAAGCTCCAGTTTCTCCGTACTGAACAGAACCTCGTCGCTGCCTACCCGCACGAGTTCGCGGAGCGTCGTGACGACAGCACGCTTGCCGTCTGTGGTGTTGCGTAGGCGGAGCATCCGGATGCGTTGCCTCACGGAGTCGCCCACCTGGATCGGCGCGTACTGCCGCGTGTTCCGGAACCCAAGATGGTAGATGGCCCCGTGCGTATCCGACATCGAGACGCAGAGGTAGAGTGCCATCAGGTAGGGCACAGGCATGGCATGGCCGTCGCAACGCCCGATGGCACCAGCGAAGCCTCGGCTCGTGACTGCCGCATCGTGGCTGTAGAAGCACTGCGACCAGAGGTCTCGCATGCCGTCGGTTATCGTGAACTCGTAAGGGTTGCCAAGCTCAGAATCCGGCGCCATTGTGACATCGGAGCGGTGGACGACCACCCGTCCGCGCCGTCCCAGCGCGGGAAGCGTGCCACTCTGGGTCAGATCGAGGATGCGCTGGGATGATTTGATGTGGGGCGGTCCCACGAGCTGGCCATCCACGAGGGCCATGCCATCGGTTTGCCGATTCGCGCGATGAGCGGTCTCTGGATCGTCCAACTTACTGATAAGTGTGCTGAGCAGTCCGTCTCGACGCGCCTTCTCGACGCGCTGAGCCCAGGCAACCTCGTCGGGTGCGGGACGGAGGCAGCGCGCCACGGTGGCGAGCTGGTCGCGATGCACGCAGATCTTTCCGTCGAATCCATGCCGCTTGGCCTCGCGCGCCTCCCGCTCGAGGCCGATGAAATCCGCGACCTTTGTGTAGGGTGTGTCGATGGCAGCAATTCCCGCTGCGCGGGCCGCTAGAACGACAGCGTTGCGCGGGTAGTCCATCGTCGATGGTCCGTGCGGCCGGGCACCCGTGAGACGGAAGAGGTCTCCGTGCCCCAGGATGATACCGATCAGTCGTCCACCACCCGCCTGACAGATAGCGTCGACACGAAGAATCGCCCCAGGGGTCTCGATGAGCGGGAGCAGCTTCGTCGTACCCTCGTCGAGCCCGAGCGCGCACTCGCGACGGGAGAGTTCGCAGTGGAGCACATCGATCTCTTCAGGGCGCTCGATCATCGTCGGCATTAGAGTTGTTATGCCGGGAAGCCCCACCACGGTATCGAGGTCGAGGATCTGTTCGTCCGCCACCGCATCTTCATTGATGCGAACGACGATCGGGCGATCCCCGAGCTCGCCCACTTCAAGGGCCCTGTGGAGGCCGGCACGTACCGACGCCTTAGCGGCCAGCGGAATGGCATCCTGAAAGTCGACGATGAAGGCATCGGCCTGTAGCTGCCAAGCCTTCTCGAATGCAAACTGCGGCAGAAAGAGCATGGTCCTCCAGCCGAATGCACCGGCGGTCGGGAGCTCTGCAGGAACACCCTGCGCTGCGAGCTGGTCGAGCGCCGCGAGCAGTCGCGATGCCTCGCCATCGACCTCAGCAGCACGACGGTATTCGGCCACCCCAACGCAGAGCATCTCGCTCGGTTCGATTGCGTGGAGCGACTCATCGCACGCGATGCCTCGCACCGCAGCCTGCCAGCCCAGATCATCGCCCGGCCGAAACGTCGCCGTCGCAGCCCGTCCGTCGCCCTGGCCACGCGAACCGAGCAGAGCACCGCGGAGCAGGAACCTGATCTCCGGAGACTCAGCCGGTGGCAACACATCGCCCCTTTCCATGTGGTGCACGACAGCACCTGCCGACCGGGCTATGCTCGGCCCCTCCTTTCTCAACAGCGCAAGGCTTCGGCCCGCCGCCCGCTCTATTTTCACACTCGCCAGTCGCTCGCGGAACTCCGAACGGACAAAGGCGTGATGCAGCGCTGCATCAGCCCGTACCTCGAGGAGCGTCACGGCCTCCGCTGCAGCGAGCGTCGCCGTCCGGCATGCCGCTTGCCCCCACAACAGCGCTGCCTCGCCGATGAGCGTCGCAGTGCCAATGCGAGCCACCTCCACCGGCCCGCCATCATCACCAGCCACAGTGGCGGCCAACTCTCCGGCAACCGTCCACCAAAGGCTATCGGCAAGCTCGCCCTCAGCGCACAATTGCTCTCCCGGGGAGAGCTCCCGAAGTGAAGCGTGGGCTGCAATGGCGAGCACAAGCGGGTCGGTAGCCGCGAGAAGGTAGGGAGCGGCAGCGAGGTGCTTGAGCAGCGAAGCCTTCGCCGCGTCGGCTATCTGGGCGTTTTTCGTCATAGCTCGCCTCACTGGGTCAAGGGGTAGGAATTTGCTTTCAGTAGATGCGGGGTCTTGCGCCATCAGCAGGCCCAGAATCCTGCTGTTGTCAGTTTCACATAACCCCTGTTATCTCTAATAGCCATTTCACCCTCAACTTAACTTCTATTTCAGATGCAAGTTGCCGGTTCTGGGACTCATGACTTGGACCCCGTAGCGAGGAGATTATCACCGGTGCGTGCGTCGCGTTGCTGCTCCGACTGGTCCGATCGTGCTGTACGCCCACTTGCCGGGTCGATTAGAATTCCACCCCGGCCGGCGCCCGGAAAGGGCGCCAGCCAGGCAGTTTATCGCGGCGGACCTACTGGGGTGGACATTGGATCGCTATTTTCGGCATCGACCGCCTCGGTGATGACCCACGACCAAGCCGCTAACTCAAGTCAGCATAACCCGGTTCGGGGGTGATTATGAAAGTGGAAGAAGACACCAAGCAATTCGATGACGCCGCCGAGCACATGATCGAACTTGGTAATCGCCTGCTGGAGCAGGACGATGAGTCCGACGGTTGGGAGGTGGCCTCCGGCCTGCTGGCTGGGGCGGTGCACTTCTGGCTGTACTCACGCCAACCCTGCGGCGATCTCGAGTGTGATTCCTGCGAGGAGGTCGACACTGCCGAGAAGCGTCTGCACAAATTGCTTGAGGAAATTCGCCAGTCGGCCGAAGAGAGCGACTACTACCACACGCCGCGCGATGCCAACGCGGGTTCTGCCTGATACCGGCCTGACCTGCTCCCAGGTTCTCAGTCATTTCTCAGCCGGTCGATTTCGCGGTCGGCAAAAGCGGTAAGTTCAGGGAAGAAAGCGAGGAAATATTTTTCCAGCGCATCGTAGCGTTGCCGCAACACTTCACCTGCCTGCTCCATGCCGGATGCGAACCGGGCGCGCTGCGCCATTTTGCAGAGCACATCTTCAATGCCTTTTATTGTCG
>Ga0208895_1000843_pt1 | contig 13541 bp, 10 predicted proteins | sample ETNtaG_10_FD_185765 | JGI IMG/M metagenome (GOLD analysis project Ga0208895, IMG submission 185765) | Marine microbial and viral communities from oxygen minimum zone, Eastern Pacific Ocean - ETNP201302SV82 (SPAdes) (version 2) | ecosystem: Environmental > Aquatic > Marine > Oceanic ... | reverse complement strand
GCTGACCTTGTTCTAGAACTACAGAGTGGAAATCTTTAATATTAAAATCCTCTCCTAATTTCTCTTTTGCTTTTTCTCTCAGTTCTAGGATTTTTAGCATGCCCATTTTGTAACTACAAGCTTGGCCCGGCCAAACTATGTACCTTTCTATTTCAACTCTTACTTCAGTGTCCGACATTCCGGTAACGCCCTTCATATAAGCTATGGCTTCCTCTCTGGACCAGCGTTTGTAGTGCATGCCAGTATCTACAACTAATCTAACTGCTCTAAATAATTCACTCTGCAGTACTCCCAATTCATCATAAGAATCTTCGGCTAATCCGGCTTCTAACGCCAATCTTTCTGCGTATAGGGCCCATCCTTCACTGAAAGCTGAAGTGCCATAACCAAACCTTCTGTACAAAGAAAGATTTTCATTTTCAAGATTAAGAGCTACTTGAAGATGATGACCAGGAATGGCCTCATGAAAAGCTAAAGTTCTCATGCTGTAGGTAGGTGTTTGTTTAATGTCATAAAGATTGGCATAAAAAACACCTGGGCGACTTCCATCCAATGCAGGAGACATGTAGTAGCCTCCAGCTTGATTCTGTTCTGAGTATTCAGGAACAGCTCTTACTTCGACCTTGGATTTTGGCATATTATGAAAATAAAGTTCAGATATGTTCCACGTCTCTTCAACAATGGAATTGTAATCGGCCACAACTCTCTCCTTTCTGTTAGGAGTGTCAGAATACAAAAAATTACTGTCTTCATTGAGTGAATTCATAAGTTGCCCTACTTTGACTTGGTCCCCATAGCCCAAATCAAAAGCTATTTCCTGCATACGTTTTGTGATTCTCTCAACTTCTGAAAGTCCGATATTGTGTATATCCTCCGCGGAATAGTCTGTGGTGGTGTAAACCTTGAGTCTTAGAGCATAAAATTCATCGCCGTTTGGTAAGGACCAAACCCCATGATATTGGTTAGCTTTTTTTCTGGTTTCATTAACGAAGTCATACAGAAGTTTAAAACCTGGGGTAACACTATTCTCTATTGAATTATCTAGTTTTGAGATTAAATCACCTGAAACCTCAGAAGCTAAATTTAACTCTTCTATTTTTCTTAAAAAAACACTTCTTAGTGGATTCTCATTTTCTTTAAAGTTAAGAAATTCTTCTAATTGACGAATAACGTGATCAAAAACAAATTTTGGAGGAAATATGCCTGCTTTCTTCTGCGCATTTAGTATTTCAAGAGTAGCCTTAAAAGAATCATCGAATAAATTAAGTCTATCAATGTAAGCTTGAGCTTCCTTGACATTCCTAATTGGATGAACGTCTGTCATAAACTCGACAACGTTTAGATGAATACCTCCTATCTGATTAAGTGGGTAGTTGTGAAAAGGAAATTCTTCAGTTTCTTTTATAAAATTAGAAACATCAAAGACAGCTATTTCTTTAGTTATTTTTTGCTGCTCCGACAAAGATTCATTTTTATAAGAAAGTAAATGGGCTTTTAATTTCTTGGCATCAACCAGATCCTCTTCCATATCACTCAGACCAGTTACAGAAATTTTTGATTGATGATTTATTAACCAATTGAACCTATCGACCACTCCCAGGTAAGTTAAGGATTCAGGCGAATCTACCATTTCTAATATAAGTTCTTTGGCTAGGTAATGATCTAAAGAAAAAGGTTTAAATAAGAATAAATTTACTAAATAAAATATACCTACTATTAGTAGCAGTCCGAAAAAATAAAGAAATCCTTTAAATAACTTTTTCATATTTTCTCAAGTCTGACTGGAATACCTTCACAGTTCTCTTTACTTGTCGCACCAAAGGCAATGATATCTAACATCTTATCTGAGAACCCATACTTTTCTCTTCTCAAATTATGATAAAGATCATGTGAATCCCTATCAGCAAAAGCTAGGTAATTTTTTTCTTCTCCTTCTCTGATAATCAAAAGCTCTGAATTATTACTTAATTGTTTTATCCAGTAAGACTCACTATTACCGTGTTCAATCCATGATTTATTATCTGCATCTACTATCCAGACCCTAATATTCTTATTACTTCCGTCAGCTTCGGGTCTAACTAGTGTCGCTACCTCACCACCTAATTCAGAAAAACCAAACATTAAAACCCCATAAACAATCGCAACACTTATTAAGACAATAATTAGCTTTAAAAAAATTTTCATAGCAACTCTTTAAGTTATAAATATAAGTTATATATTTTTTGTATCAAAAAGTATAGTTTCATGGCCTGGTGAGGGAACTTTAGGAATATATTGGGCCGCAATTAAAGAAAACAAAGCAAATAAAGCTCCAATGTAAAACACTAAAGTATGAGACCATATCCATACTAATCCTAAGGCTGCAGGAATAACTACAGCAGCTATATGATTGATAGTAAAAGAAACTCCTGCACTGCTAGCTATGTCTCGTGGATCAGCTATCTTTTGAAAATAAGTACTAATTGCAATAGCCATGGCAAAGAACATATGATCTAAAATATAAAGAAAGGCAGCTAAAGTAGCGTTCTGAACAAGACCGTATGCAACAAAAATAATTATTAGGCCGACATATTCAAGGGTTAGTGCTCTTCTTTCACCAAATCTACCAATAAGCTCGCCAATTTTCTCAGCAAAACTCCAATTGAATGCATAATTAATTAGAAAGAGTAAAGTAACTTCTGCAGCACTATAACCAAACTTTTCAACCATCAGAAAAGCTGCAAAAACCACAAATATTTGTCTTCTGGCACCAGATAAAAAAGTGAGTACGTAAAATAACCAATAGCGTTTCCTAAGTACTAAGTTCTTGTTTTGCGGTACTTTAGAAGGAAACACTGGGAACCCTATGAACATCACAAAAGCTAACACAATACAAATGCCACCCGCTATAACAAAATTTATAAAATAAGGTATTTCAAAAACTTCCAATAAGATCCATAGAGAACTATAGACCAATAAAGAGGTTAGAGAACCGACGGCTATAAGTTTTCCTAAGATCTTCGGAGCTTCCTCTTTTGATAACCATTGCAAGCTCAAGGACTGCTTTACGGCTTCGAAATAATGAAAACCGGTACTCATAACAATAGTTGTGAAATACAAACCGTAAGCAGAAGGAAAGAACCCAGTCATAGAGACCCCCAGTCCCAACAGAGCAAGAGCAAAAACTGCAAATATCTGTTCTCTAATAATAAGAATGACAAAAACAGCGGTAAAAGATAAAAACCCTGGAACCTCCCTAAGGCTTTGTAGAATACCAATCTCCACACCAGTAAAAGCAGCTTTTTCTACTACAAAGTTGTTTAACATTGCGGACCAGACATTAAAGGCTACTGGCATTGCTATAGACATAAGAATTAGCAATGTGATTGGATTAATTATTCCTTTTTTAGTTATTTCTTTCATCAAAGTGGTGGAGCTTCTATTAAAAAATCGGAAACGGTTACTGAAAAAGTTTATTTTCCTTAAGGCCTACTTCTAAAGCAAACTTATCTATACAATCCACATCATATTATATGGTACATAAACATTACCTATCAGCATTAGCTATCTTTCTGACCTTTGCTCTATTCTCTTTACAGCACTTCACTACACAGCCCCCAAGCCCAAAAGGACTTGATACACCAGAGAATGAGTTCTCGGCTGTTAGAGCTCACAACATTCTAAAATCTCTTCTTATAGAGAATAAGCCTCATCCTGTTGGCTCTGACCTTAATAAAGTTATTAAAGAAAGACTAAAAAATGAATTAGATAAATTAGGCATAGAACACCAAGAACAAAAAACATGGGCTTGTGCTTCAAGATTCACATACTGTGCCGAAGTAGAGAACCTAATAGGGATTATACCGGGTAAAACTGACCTACCTTATCTAGCTATCATGGCCCATTATGATTCGGTTCCTATGGCACCAGGTGCTGGGGATGATGGAGCTGGGGTGGTAGCGATACTAGAAACAGCTAGAGCACTAAAACTGGAAGCGCCTTATAAACATCCAATTATGTTAATCCTCACAGATGCTGAGGAAAATGGTCTTATAGGTGCAGAGGCTTTTTTTAATCAACACCCTTTAGCCAAGGAAGTAGGTATTGTTCTCAATGTTGAAGGCAGCGGATCTTCTGGAAGCAGCATGGTACTCAGAACTTCAGATAGTAATGAGCTTTTAATAAAAAGTTATTCAAGCGATAACATAAGTCCTTACGGATACTCTTTTATTAAAGAAATTTTTAAGAGGATGCCTAATGACACGGATTTTAGTGTTGTTAAAAGAGCCAAGATATCAGGCATAGATTTTGCTTTTGCCGGTGAAAGGAATCATTACCACACTCCAAATGATACTGTGGAAAATATTGATCTCAGAACTATCCAGCACCATGGAGAAAATATCTTACCTTTGTCAAAGAATTTGGCATCCGTTGATTGGGATGACATGGGAGATGAATTTGTTTATGGAGGAGAAATATATGGTATTTGGACTCAGTGGAAATCTAGTTACAGTCTTTTTATTTGTATCTTCTCAGCTCTCTTATTAATCACAACTCTTATTAGGTCAAAAACCAATATAAAGAAAACAATGCTAGGTGTATTGTTTTCTCCCTTAACTTTATTAACAACAATATTGTCCGGTGTTACGGGATTTTATCTGTTGTCCTTTCTTTCTGGAAACGTAATTAGTTGGCCTGGCATAGATTGGCCTTATCGTCTGTTATTAATAGGTTCTACCACAATAGGTGCACTGATAGGAACTGTAATTAGTAGAAAGTTTGTAAATCAAAATGAGATGGTATTTGGTTCTTGGTTCTTTTGGCTCATATTGACTTTAACTATCACTATTTTATTACCAGATGCAGCCAATATATTTATTCTTCCGCTAATCTTTGCCAGCATATTATTGTTCCTTGCAAACTTCTTAAAAGAAGAGAACCGACCAATATTCTTACTTCTGACCCTAGTAGTTACACTCCCATTAACCTTAGGACTTATATTTTCTTTAGAGCAAAGCCAAGGTTATATGTTAGTTTGGGCAGTACTACCTTTTGCTGGTCTGTACGCTTTAATAATCTCGCCTTTCTTATATTCTGTAAATACTAAATCCACTATCTCATTTGTAGGCATACTTACCTTTGTAGCTTTAATGGCAGGAAGTTTTACTAATCTTTATACGGAGAAAAGACCTCAACATGTAAATATTCATTTTTATGAAGATCTTGATTCAGGTAAATCTTTCATTCATCTATCAGGCAATTACAAGAATAATTCATCAGATCCAGAACCTTTGATTGAACCTTTATCTTCTTTTGTAAATACTCAAGATACTAGAGCACTAACTCCATTTACTAAAGAGTATGTATTTAGATATTGGGCTGAAACAAGATCCAGCGGATGGGAAGGTCCTTCAATAGAAAAGGAAACAAAGATAGATGAGAATAAATTAGTAAAACTTAATTTATCAAGCAATAGATCTGCCAGCAGATTGGTTTTACTTTTGCCAAAAGATTCAGGTTTAAAATCCTTTCTCTTAGGATCTTTAGAAATTGAACCAGTTTTAAGTAGCTGGGGCCTCTATAAAGGCTATTACGTTATTTATCTAAATGGTATTTATGACAAGCCTGTTGAATTAACCCTCAACTTTGACTCTGATAAATCGGAAGCAAGTGCGTACTTGATGGACATAAGCACCGTGCTACCGCCACATTTAGATAAGTTGTATAAAGATAGGTCAGGTATATTTTCTCCCGTTCATAGAGGAGACCAAGCGATGTTAATTAAAAGGATTTCTATTTAGGGTGTTAGAGATGAGGAAAAATAAATTCTTAACGGAAAAAGTGGTGGAGCTTACGGTTTAAAAATTTTTTCATAACTCTCCTCCTTTTTATTTAGCGTTGTTGGTATCTAGCCAATATCCACCTCCTTCAAGGAATTTAATGTGACCTGCAGTTGGAGTTGAAAAATGGGTTCCAATAATCAAGATATCTTGATTAACATACTTTTCCAGTAAAGTTTCTCTTATCAGTTGAGCTTGTTTTTGATCATAATCAGCTGGGCTACACCAATCTGTATTTGTCATTTGTACTGGATGGTGAATGAAGTCGCCTGTAATCAAGGCCCTCTTCTTTTTGCTGTTAATAAGAACACTCACATGCCCCGGAGTATGACCGGGTGTGGGGCTCAAACTCACTTCTTTGCACAAACTATAATGATCATCTACAAACTCAGCCATTCCAGCTTCTATAACTGGCCGGACTGAGTCAGAAATTACAGGACCATACAAGTCCTCATTTTCATTGTCATTCCAGTATGTCCATTCTTTTTCAGCTATTAAATAACGCGCATTTGGAAAGGTTGGAATCCACTCACCATCCACTAACATCGTATTCCAACCAACATGGTCCACATGCAGATGCGTGCACATAACTAAGTCGATCGATTCTTTTGGATAACCAGCTTCCTCTAAGTCATTTAAAAAATTTGTTTGTAAGTTGCTCCAAGTGGGGATATTTCTTTGTTTATCGTTCCCAATACAAGTATCTACAATGATCCTTTTGTCACCGGTATCTATTACCAACGCGTGTATGCTCATGATCAGGTTACCTTCAGCGTCCATAAAGTTGGGCTGCATCCAATCAATAGGTAAACAAGCTTCTTTTGTCGCATCGGGTAAAATAAATTGAGTTCCTCCTGTGACTTCCATTTCGACTATTCGAGTCACTAAAACATTACCGATTTTCCACTGATCCATATTATTAATATAAAAATACTTTTATTTAAATTTGATTTTCTTTAGCTTTGCTTCTTATTCTCTTAAAAGAAGACATAGGATCGAACTACTATATTCCTGCGGCAGGGAGCTGCTTCGGGAGCAGTTGGGTCAATGCAGGCAGTGTGAAAAGACCAGCGCGATACTGAGCCGTCAGTGATAGAGTCGTAGCACTTGAGCATAGAAACCTCAGTAGGTTTTTGCTGCGGAAACCAGTACCACTCATGGTCGGGACGATAGGTAAATCGTGTGGTCTCACCAACACGATCGTCATAGACACGATAGTTGGTGATGTAAGGTTGTTTGGCGAAGGATGGCCAGGCACAGAGCACAAAGGGGTTCTGACGAACAGTTTCCATGGGTTTGGCTAGATTGATCGACATAAACCTTCGTGACATCTTCTTGTCGGCTTGGTCCTCAGTATAGTGCTGTTCTCGTCCGAAATTACGGAGGTTCTTCGTGAGCAGCTCACGACAACGTACCCTGCCACTGTTATCGTTCAGATCATTGTGTACGAGGTTAACGTAGAAGGCGTTAACGCCTGGGTTCTTGTTATCCTGGTCTTCAGTGCGGTCACCCTCATAGTCCTTGTCAAATACGTCATGGTTGTACACAAAAGCATCGGTCGCATCCGGGAAAAACTCCAAGAGAAGTTTCTCCATCTCTGGATAGAACACCCGCTCCACCTCTTCTGCATCATAAAAGTTTTGGCACTGTGACTCACAGTGTGCCAATGAAACTCCAAGCTTATCCATGCATTCTGGACTGTTGGGCGAGAGTTCTGAATGGTACTCCTCCATTCTTCGAGCATCCCGCAATACCTGTGGAAAATAGAGACATCTTCGCACTTGATCGCTTTCTTCTTTACCTAATGCTTTTGCTTCTTCTTTGCGCAAAGGATCTTTCCAGATTGCGTTCGATGAAACAATGGAGTAAGACGGTTGCTCGTAGATGGTATAGCGTAGCGGAAGAGCTAAGCCGCCTTCTGGGGCTGTTATATTGTTGGTTTGAATATACTCCAAACACTCTGAGTAGTTTCGAAAGCCAATACCCCATTTAGTCTCAATCGGTCCTGGAGGAGCGTTTTCGAGCTTGTGCATAAAAGCCCTTCCTTCCCCTGTAGCAATCTGTTGAAGTGCTGCTTCGGTAGCCGCAGCAGTTCCAGCATCCCCATCTTGATCAAATGACATGTAGGATAATCCTCCGTTCGAAGCGAAGGGAGCTGGCTGCCCTTCGGTAAGTTGAAAGGGAGGTATATAGGCTGACGAAACTTTCTTCATACTTATAATTTTAAATCTAAAAACCTAAAGATTCTTCTTTAATTACAGTCTTTCTTTCTTAAACATTTATCAAGAAAAGAAACCATAGATTCTGCAGCCTCTATCCTATTAACTTTTTTTCTAAAACCATGTCCTTCATCAAAAAAGATTAGATAGTCTACATAAACCCCATTTTCTGTAACTTGTTCCACCATTTCATCACTTTCTACTTGTAAAACTCTTGGGTCATTAGAGCCTTGGATCACTAACAGTGGCTTGGTTATTTGTTCAGCATGAAAGAGAGGTGATATGGCCCTGTGTCTTTCTTCATCAGTCTCTGGATCCCCCATCTCGTCATAAAGAGCAACCTTGAAACTCTCCCACCAAGGAGGAATGCTCTTCAGAGTTCTAACCCAATTAGACACTCCAAATATATCTATTCCTACTTCAAATTCATCTGGATGAAAAGTCATGGCAGCCAGCGTCATAAATCCTCCATAAGACCCTCCCATTACTCCAATGCTTTCAGAATCTATCCAATCCAAACCTTGGAGATATTTCTTTGCCCAGACAACGTCTAATAGATCTTCCTCCCCATGCCTTTTATCATCCATGTGGTAGAAAGTCTTACCGTACCCTGAAGATCCGCGATTATTAACTCCAATTACTGCATAACCATTATTGACCAAAAATTGGATATTTGAATTATAGCCCTTTCTTGTTTGGCCCCCAGGTCCTCCGTGAACATAAACTAAAGCTGGTACTTTGTTTCTTTTTGAAGCCTGAGCAGGTTTGTAGAGAATGGAAGGAATTTCTAATCCATCAAAACTTTTGTATCGTATAACATGAGAAGTTACTAGGTCTTTTTCATTTATATCTTGGGAAAGCCCGCTCGCTATTTTCCAAGACTTTTGTTTGTCGTTCAAGGACAAGAAAATATCTCCAGGACTGGTATCTGAACTAGAAATATAGGCGTAGACTTTTTCATCTTCAGAAATTGTTAAAGCCCTAATCCCCTTATTAGGCACGCCTCTCAGGCTAATCTCTTGCATACTTTCGGTTTCAAATATCCTCAATACCGATGTGGCATCTTCGTTGGTACTTATTAACAAATTACTTCCTTGTGGGGAAAAAGAAGCTCCTGAAATATCCCAATCTGTCTCGTATACTTGCTCTTCTTCAAGGGAACTTATATTGACCGACTTCAAAGTTGTAAACTCACCTTCTCTATCAGTCGTGTATAAAACTGAAGTGCTTTCGGGACTAAAATCAGCAAATAGATGCTCTCCTTCTGGATAAGGCGTAATGTTAATAACTACATTTTTATCTAAATTGAATTGAAAAATGTACAAGTGAGAAGTCTTGTTATTTATTGATTTGCTCAACACTAGATATTTATCATTATTGCTAATCTCCAAAACCTCAAAAGATTGAGAGTTTTTAAAAATTAATTCTCGTTCATAACTTTCAGCTGAATAACGATAAACATCCATTGAACGAGAATCTCTTTCATTGGAAGCTATATAAAAACTTTTAGTATTAGAGCTAAATCCAAGAAATGAAGCTCTCGTTTCTTTCCCGGGTGTTAAATCTGTCAGCTGACCTGCTTTTTCTACAACAAATATATGATTTCTTTCATTGCCTCCCTTATCACTTGAAACCAGTACCCTTTCATCTTCAGGAAAATAGGCAAGAGCAAAGATGGCATCCGATTCAGAGTTAGTGATCGTATGCATCTCCCTTGTATTAATATCAAAAGAATAAGAATTAAAAATTCCTGTAGCATTATGACTTACAAGCAATTTATTATTATCGCTTGTAAAAGAATACTCACCGCCTCCAGCTATGGCATAACTTACCGTACTAAAAAAAGTGTCTGCTCCATACTGAGTTCTTTCACATCCCAGAAGAAAAGATACAAGTGTAATTATAATTATTTTTTTCATTTCTTATTTATTTCAAATTTGTGGTTTATTAAAAGCTAGACTTATTTTTCAAATTAAGTTGATAAAGTTGGAACTGATTTTCTTGATTATATTTGAGCAGGTACCCAGCTGCCATGGAAGCCAAACGGCACCCTTTGGGGTAGTTTAATTTGGGCTATTGGACCTGACTTAATGTTTTGCGCATTAAAAATAACCAAATCACTTTTATTTGAAGCTTTATCATAGATATAGGTCATCAAGTAGCCCTCATCTTCACTCTTTTGATTCTCTGAAGGGATAAAAACAGGTTCTGCTCCTGCCCTGCCTATACCTAATTCATATACTTCATTTATATTCTTAACAAAGTCATACTTAATGATTCTTCCGAAGTCAGGTTTTGGACCTGATCCTATACCCAACGAGTACCCAAACTGGTTAAATTGACCATCTAAATTAGGATGAATCCTTGGAAACTCAGCCGGTCGATCATCCAGTTGATTTTCAGAAGTCTTACCATTAGATGTATTTAAAGACCATCTAGTCAGTAGAGGGGGGAACTCTGTAAAAGGACCATTCCAGTCTTCGTCAAACGACCTTTGATACCTCATGGCATCTACTATGACATTTCCTTGTTGGTCTTCGTAGGCGTTTACAGTGTGGAAAAAATAACAAGGATCTATATTAAACCACTTAATTTCTCCATTATTGCTCTTCCTATTTAAAAGGCCAATCCTTGCCTGATGATCATCGTTCCAAGAAAAAGGGAAATAACCAGTGCCTAATTTGTAAAGACTAAAAGTGATTGAGAGATCTAACACCAACACATAATTTTCAGTTATCGCACATTCGTGCAACATTGTGCCGCTGGATAAAGGCAATAAATCCATCCTTTTTACTCTTCCATCCTTGCCAACTACAACGTAATGAGCTTCGTAGGATCCCTTTGGAAAAGCATAAGTAATGCCATGCAATTCTTGTAATTGAGAATCAAACTTAGTATGGGCAGTAAAACCTGTTTCCAGAGTTCCATGAAATGGTTTAGAACTTAAAGAGTTGAGTTCCTTATCTATTTCTACTGGACTCCCTCCTGATTCGACAATGGCATATATTTTCCCAGCATGAGAAATAACATGCGTATTGGATTGATCGCCTTCTACAAGTCTATTTCTATACCAAATAGCTTTCCCTTCATCAATTTTTACTCCATGAAGCATTCCTTCTCCTGTAAACCAGTGATACTTTTTAACATTTGGCTTACCCATAGGATTAGGTCCATTTCTTAAGTAGAATCCTGATAACTCCTTTGGAATGCTTCCAACTACCTCCAGTTTGTCCTCAGAAATTATTTCTTTTACGGGGGCATAATTTCCCTGAAGGTAATAATTTTCTTTACTACCTATGATTCCAAATCTATTTAATCCCCAACCTAATACAGCGGCAGAACCAAAGCCTAATCCTGTAATCTTTAAGAATTTTCTTCTATTCATTAATTTAAATGACAACAATAACTTTAATTATTTTGGATATAGATTTACCTAAGTTGCTTCTATCCCGCAGCCATTTTGCTTTCGTATTTACTGATTTCAGGCAACTCGTTAAAAAGTTTATTTTTATCATTAACCTGACATTCTTTAGTGGTTAGAGTTATAAGCCCTTCTTTATTTAATTTAGTAACAACCCTACTCAGACTTTCGGGTCTCATGTGCAGTATTCTTGCCACCTCGGCATGTGTGACAGGTATTGGAAATCGATACTTTGGTTTAACATCTAATCCAAGCTTTGAACTAATAACAAATATCCAGGTAATTAATCTTTGTTCTGAGTTGCCTTTTACAAAACTTTGAGACCACCTGAGTTGTTTAGATAATTGACTACTAACCGCTTTACTAATATGCAAAGCTAACTGAGATTCTCTTGCTGCTAAAGATTCCAGATTGTGATAATTAATCAAGCACAAATCAGAATCTTCTTTAGCAACAGCAAAGTGAGTGTAGGCTTTAAAAGAAATACAATCTAAGCCTAAAAATTCTCCAGGATAAAATAGACCTTCAATCAACTCCTCGCCCTCTTCATCAAGACTGTAGGTTTTAACACATCCTGAGCGTATGGTAAAAATTGAATTGAATTTATCTCCCTGTTGATAGATGAATTTACCTTTTGGTACAGAAATTTGTTGGGCGTGATCAGAAGCAATTTTTTGACCTGAAGGTTCTTCTAGTGAAGGTAATAACGACTTAGGAACGCACATTTTGCGATATTGACAAACTCTACACAGAGCCGGACTACTTATATTCACCATTTATTTAATGTTGCTTCAATTTCCTTAATCCTATTATACAGAGCATCAATTTCTTCTCCGTCTCCAGTCCAGAAATTAAGCCCATCTTCATTCTCTAATTTAGAAAGCTGTTGTTTCAAAATTTTGTGTTCCTTCAGTAAAGAAGCTTTAGCATCTTTTCTATCCATAAATACCATTGAAGTATAAAGAAATAAAAAGCAAAAGAATCCACAAGAACATACAAATAGCCCCTAACAAACCCAACCTTTTCAAGGCCTTAAAATCAGCTTTTGCCCAATGTTTAAACATTTGATTGGAGATTAAATATTCTGTTTTACTCTTGTCTTAATAATAAAAACAAAAAATACTACTAAAAATATTTACAGGATTGATCTACATCAATTTACTTTGGTTTTTTTGAATTACTTTAAAGGCTTAATTTTCTGTATTGACATGAATACGGTTTTTAAATGAATAGAAATTTTATATTTAGAGCAACTAAGAAGGAAAATAGTTTAAATTATCTTGGCTATGTTTTGAATGTTGGCACACCCGCTGAACTGGCTAAAGCGGTGTCACAACTTGGTTTTAAGGCAAATCTTATGGAATACAAGAGGGTCCCCTTATCTTCTAGAGCCATAGCAGTTTGCATGCCATTTAGAGGCACCGCCAAAGCCAAAGATACTGCCTTTATCCCAGCAAAAGATGTTTCTTGTAAGCTCTTTGATGACGAAGATGAAATCCAAGCTGATTTAGAAAGCATTTTTCATGAATTAGATACACCAGGTTAACTTGAATAAGGATAAAAAAAATATTCCCTTAACAAAAGGAGACACTAAAGATCTTGAGGAAAGGGAAGAATCTATTTTAAAAAAGAACAAAGGTAAGTACCCAGCAGATTTCTTTACTGGTCCGTAGCTTTTATTGCTTGCTACCGTAATTCTTAAGCATCTTATTCATCAATTTAATATGTTGTTTTACATCTAAACTTCCTTCCGAAGAAACTCTAGACCATAACTCTTCATTACTCATCTCCATGTGACAACCCATGCATAGAGCTGTTCTGTCCATTGAGGTGCGCATTTCCTCAGGCAAAGCTCTTGATAAAGGCCAATGTGTACCTACAGTTTGAACTTGTTGTCCATTTTTAATTATTGTTGACCAATCAAAATCTAATTTGTCTATTTTGGAAATCTGGATCTGGAAATTCTTTGGAATTACTCTTCCAGTTTTTTGGTCAATGAGATCTTCTATAACATCTTCTGAAGATCGCATTTGAAATAAACCTCGTGAAATTCCATACCCCATGGCTTTAGGATTATTGTGA
>Ga0208895_1000825_pt1 | contig 13648 bp, 7 predicted proteins | sample ETNtaG_10_FD_185765 | JGI IMG/M metagenome (GOLD analysis project Ga0208895, IMG submission 185765) | Marine microbial and viral communities from oxygen minimum zone, Eastern Pacific Ocean - ETNP201302SV82 (SPAdes) (version 2) | ecosystem: Environmental > Aquatic > Marine > Oceanic ... | reverse complement strand
ATAATGCAAGCTTAAAGACTGAAACGCATAAGCTTGTGAATGCCGCGCAGAAAATGGGTGGCGATATTCACGTGCTAGTCGCAGGTGAAGGTTGCCAAGCAGTAGCTGAAGCTGCGGCGCAAATTGATGGTGTTGCAAAAGTACTTGTTGCTGACAATGCTGCTTACAAGCATCAGCTTGCTGAGAATACGGCTGATCTAGTAGTAGAACTTGCTGCTGACTACAGCCACATTGTTGCTGCTGCAACCACTACAGGTAAGAACTTCATGCCTCGCGTAGCTGCATTGTTAGATGTTGCCCAAATATCTGACATTATTGGCGTAGAAAGCGAAGATACTTTTGTACGTCCTATTTATGCGGGTAACGCGATTGCTACCGTTCAATCATCTGACACAAAAAAGGTGATTACGGTTCGTGCGGCATCATTCGATGCAGCTGCAACTGGTGGTGGTGCTGAAGTAACTTCAATTGATGTTGTTAAAGGTAGTGAAAAGTCTGACTTCGTCTCAGCAGAGCTTACCGAATCTGAGCGTCCTGAACTTACAGCTGCAGAAGTGGTTATTTCAGGTGGTCGCGGTATGCAAAACGGCGACAACTTCAAGCTTCTTGAAGGCATTGCCGACAAGCTTGGTGCTGCCATCGGTGCGTCGCGCGCTGCGGTAGATGCAGGGTTCGTGCCTAATGATATGCAGGTAGGTCAAACAGGTAAAATTGTTGCGCCTCAGCTTTATATCGCAGTAGGTATCTCGGGCGCTATTCAGCACCTTGCAGGTATGAAAGACTCTAAAGTCATTGTTGCTATCAACAAAGATGAGGAAGCGCCAATCTTCCAGGTTGCAGATTACGGGTTAGTAGGCGACTTGTTTGATGTACTTCCAGAGCTGGAAAATTCGTTGTAAATCGAATTTTAAGGCTTAACAAATTAAAGACAAAAGGCTGCGTATACGCAGCCTTTTTTGTAGGGAATCGTTATAAAATACCTAGAGTAGTTACGGGTGTGTTTTTTAATGGAACAATAATTTAAACGCGCACCACTGAGTTGTCTTCTATGCTCACAGGTGAGGGAATATAAGCATCTGCTTCCCAATCGTTTTCCCATTTTTCACCATCGATGAGATAGCGAAACTGGTACTCGTGATCCTTCTCTAAATCCACCGTTAACGTGAAGTCTCCACTTTTCAGTTTCTTCATCGTTAGTGGCTGTGATTTCCAGTCAGTAAAGTCACCACACAACGCTGCTTCTTTGGCGTCTTGCGCCGCTTCCGCATTTAGTCGAAATGTCACTTTGCACAGAGGTTTTGATTTAAGGTATTGTTTCTTAAGACTCATAATGTGTTTTCCCTTCAACGTAGCGAAATCATTCCCGAGGCTACTTCGCATTAAAGACTAAGCTCAAATAACAACCGCCGGTTAACTCATAACCAATGAGTGATTAAATAATCAACGAAAATCTGATAATTATCAATCTTACTTTGTATTCTTTTGATAATTTTTTATATTAGGGCGGCTGATTTTTATGTGTATTTTAAAAACAATTAACAGACACAAAATTTAACAATCTTAAGTGGGCACAATAACCACAAATCAGTACACTAGTGTTGAAACAATAATAATAGATTTTCGTGGGTTATCAGGTGGTATGTGAAAGTGCAATACATCGTTGCGTCCGTTTCACTCGCGTGGATTTCCTTCGTTCCTAGGGATAGTAAATGAAAAACTCCATCTTGATGAAAAGTGGCATTCCACTAATCATAGTTTTGGTCGCGTTTATCGCCGCGACAGTCATGATCAAATCACGTAAGCCACCAGAGCAAGTACCCGTGGAAATTCCAGCTTTTTTGGTTGAAGCGAAAGAAGCAACAGCAGAGGCCGTGAGCTTTATCGTAAAATCTCAGGGTAACGTTGTTCCACGAAATAAAACTGCGTTAAGTGCGCAGGTCAGTGGCCAAGTAGTGAGTTTGTCTGATGTATTTATAGCTGGCGGTACATTCAAAAAAGGGGATGTGCTGGCAACACTTGAACAAGATGATTATCGCACGGATCTTAAGCTTGCAGAGGCTGAATTAGCTCAAGCGCAAGCAGCGCTTCAAGAAGAAATAGCTCGCGGCAAAGTAGCCGAGCAAGAATGGCGTTCGGTAAGTAGCGTTGCACCGCCTGAGTTGGGTTTACGTAAGCCGCAACTGGCAAAAGAACAAGCAAACGTTAAAGCTGCAGAAGCCAAACTAGAGCGCGCAAAACGCAACTTGGCAAGAACGCAAATTACAGCCCCTTATAATGGCATTGTGGTTGAACGTAATATTGACCTGGGTCAGTTTGTATCAATGGGCGCAGTACTTGGTACCGTTTACTCCACCGATACTGCAGAAGTCAGATTGCCTATTACTGACAGCGATTTAATGTTTATCAATATTGCCGGACAATCCAATGACGGCGCTCCGGTTTCGTTGACGGCCTCTGTGGGCGGTGTGAAACGTACATGGGAAGGTAAACTGGTGCGTTCAGAAGGTATTTTAGATACGGGCAGCCGGGTAGTATATGCCATTGTAGAAGTACAAGATCCTTACAATCTGAAATCTTCACACAATGCCCCCCTTCGTTTTGGTCAGTTTGTAGAGGCAGAAATCACGTCTCGTCAGAATGAAGAATTGGTGGTGTTGCCTCGTAGCATTTTACGTTTAGACAATACCGTACTGACTGTTAACGACAATCGTGAGATTGAAATAAAGCCTGTTGAGGTTGCGCGCACAACCGCTAAAGAAGTGTTTATTCGTTCTGGTATTGAGCATGGAAGCCTGGTAGTGAGAAGTGCCGTACCAAACCCGTATAATGGCATGAAAGTTCGTCTTCCTGGCGATGAACCTGTGCTTTCTGATGCAGCTGAATCAGATGCTAGCGAAGATACTGATAAAGTAGAGAGCACGTCCACCGAAGGTGATAGCGAATGAGCCGTATTGATACCAATAAAGGGCTTATTGCCTGGTTCGCGCGTAACAGCGTAGCTGCAAACCTTCTGATGTGGTTGCTTGTAGTTGGCGGATTATTTGGTGCCTTCAGTATTCAGAAGCAAGTATTTCCCAATTTCGAGATAGACGTTATTAATGTTCGCGTACCGTATTTGGGGGCCGCACCTCAGGAAGTAGAAGAGGGCGTACTGCTTAAAATTGAAGAGTCAATCAAAGACTTAGAGGGTATTAAGCAGCTTAATTCCACAGCCGTTGAAGGTATGGGTACGGTAAGTATTCAGGTGGAAGAAGACTATGATGTTCAATCTTTACTTGATGAAGTAAAAGTACAAGTTGACGCTATTCCGAGCTTTCCCGCAGACACTGAAAAGCCCGTTATTTACCGTCAAAAAATACAACAAGACGTAATTTGGCTCTCGGTTTACGGCGACGCGTCTGAACGGGAGTTAAAAGAGTTTGCCAAAGATTTGCGCGACGACATTGCTAACCTACCTGGTATTTCAAGTGTTCAAGTTGTTGGGGCAAGGGATTATGAGATTTCCGTTGAGCTTTCGGAAGTCGATTTGCAAAAATACAACCTTACATTCGCCGATGTCGTTGCGCGTTTAAGTCAAACCAGCGTCGACTTACCTGGCGGCTCAATTCGCACTGAAAATGGCGATATTCTGCTTAGAACGAAAGGGCAAGCCTATACGGGCTGGGATTTCTCGCAGATTGTTTTAGTAACAAACAGTAACGGCACGCGCGTGACATTAGGTGATGTGGCGTATATCAACGATGGTTTTATTGAAAATAACCAATATGCGCTATTCGACGATAAACCCGCTGTTAGTTTGCGAGTGCGTGCGGTAGGTGATCAAAACGCATTAGAAATCTCTGAGCAAGTTAATACCTATATTGAGAGTCAGAAATCGGAATTTCCGGCGCATATAACAGCTGATACGTGGGGCGACAGTTCGTTCTACTTAGCTGACCGACTTAACATGATGCTGGAAAACATGTTCTTCGGCGCGCTTCTGGTTTTCTTGGTACTTTCTTTGTTTTTAAAAATTAAGCTCGCGTTTTGGGTCATTGTGGGCTTGCCGGTTTGTTTTCTTGGCACCTTGTTAGTTATGCCGCTAGATATGGTTGGTGTGTCTATCAACATGCTTAGCCTGTTCGCGTTTATTCTTGTGCTGGGTATTGTGGTTGACGACGCCATTATCATGGGGGAATCTGCGTATTCTGAAATAGACAAAAAAGGCCATAGCGCTGAAAACGTGATAGCGGGCGTCAAAAAGGTCGCTATGCCAGCGACATTTGGCGTGTTGACAACCATTGCAGCATTCTCGCCCATGCTGATGGTATCTGGGCCGTTTGGAATTATTTGGAAAACCATCGGTATGGTGGTTATCGTGTGCCTTATTTTCTCGCTCATTGAGTCCAAACTAATATTGCCGGCTCACTTGGTGCACATGAAGCTTAAGCCATACGATCCTGAAAAGGCGAACAGATTTCAAAAGTTCCGAGATTTCTTCAGCGAAGGTATTAAGACGTTTATAAATAATAAATACGCGCCATTTTTGGCTACAGCTGTACGAAATCGCTACACCACGGTTGCTGTGTTTATGGCTATGCTGATCCTCACAGTAGGCCTGTTCGGTGGTGGTATTGTACGTTTTGTATTTTTCCCGAATATTCCTAGCGATTTTATGATTGCAAGTTTCGAGCTTGAGCCAGGCTCATCGCTTGAACAGCGTGATAATGTACTGACTACGCTTCGCGAGGCCATGCACCGCATGGACGACAAAGTAGCTGAAGAGTCGGGTGAAAACGTTATAAAGCACGCCATTGCCTTTGATAATGGCAACCTTGGGGGAGAGATTTTCGCAGAGCTCACCAAAGGTGAAACGCGAACGCTGACAGACTTTGAAATTCAAGACATGTGGCGTCAAGAGTTACCAGAAATCCCAGGTGTTAAGTCGTTTAATATTAGCTCTCCGGGTGGCCCAGGTGGTGGTTCAGACCTGAGCTTTGAATTTAGCTCAAGCGATATTAAGGCCCTTCGTTCGATAAGTGATGAACTTAAAGAAGCGTTGGATAAATACGAAGGTGTTACCGACATTAACGACACCTTCTCAGGCGGAAGCGAAGAAATTCAACTCGCGCTGAAACCTCAGGCTGATGCGCTAGGTATTTCTTTGCGTGATTTAGGTCAGCAGGTTCGCTTTGGTTTCTATGGTGCGGAAGTACAGCGTATCCAGCGTGACGATGAAGAAATCAAAGTGATGGTGCGTTATCCGAAAACGGAACGTAGCTCTATAGAGCATCTTGAAAACATGCGTATCCGCGCGCCAAATGGGCAAGAAATTCCGTTTGAGCAGGTGGCGACATTTACAGTTGGTCAGGGCTTTGATTCAATTATTCGTGTCGATGGTAAACGCTCGGTAACCGTAACTGGTGCAGTGGATAAAGCGTTGCTTGACCCGTCAGAAGTAACCAATGATGTGATTGAAAATCTGATGCCGGATCTACTAGCGCGGTATCCCAAGGTGGACTTCCAGCTTCAAGGTAACTCGAAAGAGCAGGCTGACGCTATGATAAGCCTAATGCAGGGGCTTCTATTTGCGCTCTTTGCCATTTACACCTTGCTTGCTATTCCGCTTAAATCGTACAGCCAGCCGTTTATTATTATGTCGGTTATACCTTTTGGTATCGTAGGCGCCATTGTGGGGCATTTGGTATTAGGTATGGCGGTAAGCGTACTTTCTATCTGCGGTATAATTGCGTTGTCTGGGGTTGTAGTTAACGACAGCTTGATCATGGTGGATTTCGTTAACCGTGCGCGCAAAGAAGGCATGTCGCTAATGGATGCTGCTATTAGCGCAGGTACTCAGCGTTTCAGAGCAATTATCCTCACCTCACTAACAACGTTTATGGGGCTTATGCCGATTGTTTTTGAGCGCAGTTTACAGGCTCAAGTTGTGATCCCAATGGCTATTTCATTGGCCTTCGGTATTTTGTTCGCCACGGTGATCACCTTGCTGCTTGTCCCAGCGCTGTACCTTATTTTAAATGACCTTAAAAGCGTGTTTAAGGGTCGAAAACATACGCAAGTTACGACAGAAAGCTAAATAGAAAATGCCGGTTCAAACCGGCATTTTTCGTTTAAGGAATAAGAATGAAGAAAAATCTAATATACGCTGCCATAGTAGCGGCATCAGCAGGTTTAACCTTGGCGTGTACAAGCTCGTATACTGAATCTACTAATTCAGTGCAAGGTGAATCACAAAGCGGCGGCATGCCAAAAGTGTCTGACTATCCAGAAACAAAAACTGTGACTCAGCAAGACAACTATCATGGCACTGTAGTGAGCGACCCATACCGCTGGCTAGAAGAAGAAAAGAGCGAAGAGGTAAGTGCTTGGGTTGAGTCTCAAAACACCCTTGCTCGTCCTTATCTGGCTGAATTGCCCTCTAGAGAAAGATACAAAGAACGTCTAACAGCGCTGTGGGACTACGAAAAATACTCAACGCCATATATGGTAAACGGCAAGCTGTTTTATTCTTATAACGACGGCTTGCAAAACCAATATGTGCTTTATATGGCTGACGGCGTTAACGGTGAGCCTGAAGTACTGATTGACCCAAATACATTGAGTGAAGATGGCACAGTGTCTATGGCGTCAACTGAACTAAGCCCTAAAGCCTCGTTCTTGGCCTACATGCTTTCTGACGGTGGTACAGACTGGAAAACTATTCACGTTCGTGACACCAGTAAGAAGTCGGATTTAACTGACACTATTAAAGGCATTAAGTTCTCAAATATCGCGTGGTTGCCCGATGAAAGCGGCTTTTTCTATTCACGTTACCCCCAAAATGAAGCTGGTAAGTATGATGATAGCCAAACCGTATCTATCTATTTTCACGCAATAGGTACAGCGCAAAGTGAAGACAAAAAGGTTTTTGCGTTTGACAATAAACCTACATGGAACCCTTATCCTTCGGTTGTTCAAGATGGCAAAACACTGCTCATTTCTGTGTTCGAGGGATATCAGGCGAATGGTGTTTATGCTAAATCGCTGGTAAATGATAACAGTGAGCTCGTTCCGGTTTTCGACAAATGGGATGGCCGTTACGACCTAATTGGCGAGCATGACGACGAGTTATTTTTCACATCTACAGCAAATGCCCCTACAGGTAAGGTTATTAAGGTTGATTTCGATGGTGGCGTTAAAGCAACGGAAACCGTAATTGAAAGTACATCTGATACCTTGTCGGGCGTTTCACTATTGGGTGAAAAACTTTTTGCTCAGTATCTAAAAGATGTAAAAGGGCAGGTAAGTGTATTTGATTTAAACGGCGAGAAAATAGATGAAATTGCGTTTACTGATATTGGAAGCGTAAGCGGGTTTTACGGAAGCAAAAATGCCGATACAACGTTCTATAAACTTACGGGATTCACAAATCCTGGCCAAGTATTTGCGTATGACGTAAAAAGCGGCGAGTCATCATTATTTAAATCCATCGATACAGGTGTTAATTATGATGACTTCGAAACAAAGCAAATTTTTTACACCAGTAAAGATGGAACAAAAGTTCCCATGTTTATCGTGCATAAAAAAGGCTTGAAGCTAGATGGAAATAATAAAACGTTACTGTACGGGTATGGTGGTTTTAATATTTCACTGCTGCCCCGCTATTCAGTATCGCGCATGGTGTGGGTAGAGCAGGGCAATGTACTGGCCATAGCTAACTTACGTGGTGGTGGTGAGTATGGGCAACAGTGGCACAAGGCTGGGACTAAGTTAGATAAGCAAAACGTATTTGATGACTTTATCGCAGCGGGCGAGTATTTGGTTGAAAGTGGCTACACCACGCCTGAGAAAATGGGTATTCAAGGTGGCTCGAATGGCGGTTTGCTTGTTGGTGCGACCTTAACACAGCGCCCGGATCTCTTTTCTGCTGCCTTACCTGCAGTTGGCGTGTTAGATATGCTTCGCTATCACACACCTAGTGCAAATGCGCGAGCATGGTCCTCTGATTATGGGTTAAGTGAAAACAAAGACGAATTTGAAGCGCTTTATGCTTATTCGCCACTTCACAACACCAAGCCCGGCACGTGCTACCCGGCTACATTAGTTACTACCGGTGATCACGATGACCGTGTTGTGCCGTGGCACAGCTATAAATTTGCAGCTCAACTACAGGCTGACCAAAGCTGCGATAACCCAATTCTACTTCGTGTTGAAACTCGAGCTGGTCACGGTGCGGGTACGCCAACGTGGATGCAAATAGAAGGGTATGCCGACCAGTGGGCCTTTTTGGAGTCCGCTCTCAACTAGCGCATATATACTGCTATTAAATAGAAGCCGCTTTAAAAAGCGGCTTTTTTGTTTGCATTTTAAACAAATGAACATATACTGTATAAATATCAGTATGGTTTATTTTGAGTCTTATCTTGGTTCGCTAAAGAGCGCAACGTTTAGGAGATAGTTATGCAAACAGGCATTAAAGCGGTTGATCAGCTTATTTCAAAACACGGCATTATGGCAGAATTCGGATCAGACACGTTTCAACGCCGTAGCCGCTTGACTGGGGGCGACGAGCGCGCAAATGGGTTGCCTTTCTGTATGTATCAAAAGGTGGTACATGCCCCTTTGTCTCATCAATTTACCGTGCATCACTTTTATATGCCGGGTAATAAGGGGAAATTAGCGAGCTTTTTGTTTAATGAAAAAGGGCAGTTAATTGAGCAGGTCTACTACCAGAAAGTTGCCCGTTGGGTGGAAGTGTGCAGAAAATTACAGCAGCTAGTACAAATGCCTACGTCTGATATTCATATGGCGGCGTAACAGATAAAAAAAAGCGGTAATGTTTCTCAACGTCACCGCTTTTCTACTAAATAGACAGGTAGCTACAATGGAAGAGAGTAGCTACTTAACTTTTCTTAGTAATATGTGTACTTAAACTCAACACCCCAAATACGAGGTTCGTTTACGATACCCGTTAAGTTTGCAAAGTCGATTGCACCTTTAACGTTATCTTCGTCAGTAATGTTACGACCGAATAGCGCTACCGTGTAGTTGTGCGCAAAGTTCTCGTAACCAATGCGTAAACCACCTTCGAAGTTGTCGTCAGTAGTAAATTCAACCGCTTCATATAGGAAGATGTTGGTTTCGCCTTGGAATGCCCAATCAGTAAACACGAAGAACTCACCGTCATCACCCATAGGGATGGTGTAACGTGCTGTGAAGTTAAAGATTGACTCAGGCGCTTGCGGGAAAGGGTTTCCGTCAATGATTGCATTGAATCCATCTGGGCGCTCGTCAGTTACTGTACAGTAGCCAGTGAAGCCATCAGATGCGCTTGTACCACAAGGTGCAACCGTTAAAGAGTCATCTTTAATCTCAGTGTGGTTATAGCTGTAACCAGCAGTGAAAGTTAGTTCATCAGTCGCTAGCCATTGAGCGTCTACTTCAAAACCGTAAGCTTCACCTTCATCAGCATTTACTAGTGCAGTAAAGTTGTTACCGCCACCAATGGCCGAGAACTGCATGTCATCAACGGTATAGTAGAACGCAGCAGCGTTTAGACGTAGCGTGTCGTCGAATAGGTCTGACTTAATACCCACTTCAAAAGAGTTGATCGTTTCTGCGTCTGCAACTGAAGGTGCACCTTCAAATGCAACGTCACGACCTTGGATAGTTTGCGCTCTGAAACCATTAGCATAGCGAGCAAAAACAGACATGTCGTCAGTTACACGGTAGTTTGCACTTAGTTCAAAGCTTGTTTGACCGTCATCTACGTTGATGTCTTCGTAATCCTGAACGGCAGCAATGCCTAGAACAACGGCAAAGCCGTCAACGTTCTGTTCGCCAACCACAAGAGACTTCTTGTCGTGAGTGTAACGGATACCACCAGTAACGTTTAGCTTGTCGTTAACTTGGTAAGATGACTGACCGAATACCGCCCATGTTTGGTTTTCATGGAATACCGTAGTCGCGCCAAAGAAACCGTCGATGCTGGTTACGTTGAACGATGCATCGTAATAGAAAGCACCTACTTGCCAGTTCATTGGGTCGCTGGTGTTGCTTGCTAAACGAAATTCTTGCGTGTACTGCTCTAGATCGTCAAGGTTATCTTGAGTTACAAAGTTTTGTGAAGCAATCGCGTCGCCGTCGATGTCGCCAAGACTTGAACCTTCAGCGGTTTCGATTGCAGAGATTGAAGTAAAGGTTACATCGTCCATGTCGTATTCTAGTTTAAGTGATGCACCTAAACCTTCGTAAGACTGTGGGTTGTTATCTGTACCGTTACCTTCTAGATCGCCGTCGTAGCTTACTGTTTCGCGGTCGTAGCTATCGTTAAGGTCATTGCTGCCTTTATTAAAAACGTTTCCACGGAAAATTGAAGCAGTACCGTCTAAGTCGCGGCCGTGTACGTTGAGAAGTGCAGAGAAGTCCGCTGATGGCTCCCAAAGAAGCTGTAAGCGCCATGCTTTTTCGTCGAAGCCGCCTAATGCGTCGTTTTGACCTGTTGCTGCGTTGTCGATGTAATCATCACGCTCTTGTGACAATACAGAAAGACGGGCAGAAAGTTCGTCAGTAAGACCGCCGCTAATAGCGCCTTCGAAGTTCATTGTACCGTATGAACCGAAGCCTGCTTTCGCGTAACCTTCAACGTCTTGGGTTGGTTTTACTGTATCAAATTTAATGATACCAGCAGTGGTGTTACGACCAAATAGTGTACCTTGTGGGCCACGAAGTACTTCAACTTGCTGAACGTCGAAAAGCGGGAAGCTTTTAAGTACCACGTTTTCCATTACCACTTCGTCCATGATAATAGAAACAGGTTGTGATGCAGCAAGGTCGAAGTCGGTGTTACCTAGACCACGAATATAAAAACGCGGCGCAACACGACCATTTGATGACTCAGCATAAAGGCCAGGTACGCGAACCGCTAGAGCAAGAATATCTTCACCGCCAGAGAATAGGCTTTCGAATTTCTCACCGCTTAGCGTCGCAACAGAAATAGGCACTTCCTGAATTGACTGAGTACGCTTTTGCGCAGTAACGGTAATCTGTTCAAGTGAGGCTTCTTTTTTTTCTGTCGTCGCGGCCTCTTGTGCAAGAACTGAAGAGCTGAACGCAGCACTAACGGCTAACGCTAGTGTGGCGATTTTGTGTGTTCTCATGTTTCCACCAAGATGATTTTAAATTTATACTTTTGTAGTGTTTTTAGCACAAAAAATAACAATCTATGCTTGGCGCTGCATTTTACACAAACTTTTACATAAAAACTTCAAATTTGTGCAAACCAAGGCGTTTTTCATCGAAAATGCACAATATTAGTTAGATTGAATATAACTAAAAAGCCTGTGTGCACAGGCATGGAACATCAAACTTAATAGAGAGATATTTTTTGGTGCAAGTAGTCTACTAACCATCTAAATCAAATTAGCCTCGCTTGAATTTCGCTCGGTATTGAGAAGGTGATAAACCAGTCGTTTTTTTAAATAGTCGGGTGAACGAGCTAAGGTCTTCATAGCCTACAGCGCTAATCACGCTCTCTAAGGGCATACTAGAGGTTTCTAAGAGCTTTCTCGCGTGCTCAATGCGCAGCGACTGTAAATACTGACCTGGTGTAATATCACACGCGTTTTTAAATCGGCGTATAAGTGTGCGTTCGGTCATATTATGCCGTAGCGCTAGTTCGCTTAGCGTACATTTACTTTGTACGTTCTTTTCCAGAAAAGACTGTACCGCTTTAATGTCCTTGTCTGAGTGAAATCGTCGCTGACGACTGCTGGCGTAAATAGTTTGGCTTGTTCTGGACACATCCAAAACGTGGGATTTTGCCGTATCGCTCGCAATCTGATGACCACAGTAGCGTTCTATCAACAAGATAGATAAATCAATCCACGCCATGCCGCCGCCTGCACAAAACACCGTGTCGTCTTCAGTAACCATTTTCTCGGGTTGTAAGTTTACGGTAGGGTACATGGTCTTAAATTTATCTGCATATCCCCAATGAGTAGTGGCAATTTTATTGTCCAATAATTCGGATTGGGCCAAAAGGAAAGTACCGGTGCAATTGGCGGCAATGTCGGCCCCCATTTTCTGCAGACGCCTTATGTGTACAAGCAGAGACGCTGTGCTTTCTAGCACTTCATCAATATCGCCACCAATGGTGGGAATTAACAAGACATCAGTGTGTGAGACTTCTTCGATGGCGATATTGGGCTGTAGAACAACTTGATTAGAGCAAAGAATAGGCTGCCCATGGTGACTGGCCAACTGAACTTTAAACTGAGGGTTGGTTGGTAAGTTGTGTATTCGCTGCCAACTAATACCTGCGAAAGCAAATACATCGAGGGCTCCTGTAATGGCAGATGCCAAGGCTTGGTTAAAGCCGAGTACGGTAACGGTGAACTTCGTGTCATTCATAAAAATAATTCGAGTTATAAAATAAGATAAAACTCAGTGATTGTTGGCGTGATTGACCATTATTGTGTCATTAATGACAATAATGGCACGATAACGAATATGACACAATGTGTTAACAAGTTTTCGTAGAGGACAGGACACCATGGCCGACCAACTTATTCCCCGCCGTGAAATGCAATTTCAGCTGTACGAAGTATTAAACACCGCAGCCTTATGTGAAAAAGCTCGCTTCGAAGAGCACAATGTAGAAACCTTCAACGCTGTTATTGATATGGCCGAAAAAATGGCAGAAGAGTTATTTCTTCCACATAATGCCGTTGCTGATAAAAACGAGCCTACATTCGATGGCACCAAAGTCTCTATGATTGATGACGTAAAAGTGGCTTTTGACACATACAGAGAGTCTGGGTTTATCGCGGGTCATTTTGATTTTGAAGATGGCGGCATGCAGCTTCCTGTTACCGTGATGAATGCCTGCGCGGGCTATTTTTTAGCGGCAAACCCATCGTCAACTGCTTATCCTTTCTTAACTGCGGCGGCCGCTAATGTCATTAAACACTTTGCCTCCGAAGATATCAAAAGTGCGTTTCTATCAAAAATGCTAGCGGGTGACTTTACTGGCACCATGGCACTTACCGAGCCCCATGCCGGTTCGTCACTTGCAGATATTCGTACATCAGCAAGGCCGCAAGATGATGGTACGTATCGAATCAAAGGCAGCAAGATTTATATATCAGGTGGTGAGCATGAGCTTTCTGACAACATCGTACATTTGGTGTTGGCGAAAATTCCAGGTGGTCCAGCTGGTGTAAAAGGCATCTCCTTGTTTGCTGTACCTAAATACCGTCTCGACGCTGACGGCAATCCAGATGTGCGCAACGATGTAACCCTTGCTGGTCTTATCCATAAAATGGGCTACCGAGGTACAACTTCGACCGCACTAACCTTTGGCGAAAATGGTGACTGCCACGGCTACCTGATTGGCGAGCCGCACCAGGGTTTGCGCTACATGTTCATGATGATGAACGAAGCACGCATTGGCGTGGGCTATGGTGCTGCCATGATAGGGTATCGCGGGTACCGTTACTCACTAGAATACGCAAAAGATCGTACCCAAGGTCGCGCTGCGCCTAATCTTGCGCCAGAAGACGAGCCTACACCTATTATCAATCACGGTGACGTGCGACGTATGTTGCTAGCGCAAAAGGCCTACTGTGAAGGCGGTATGTCCCTCTGCTTGTACGGCAGCATGCTCATC
>Ga0208895_1000824_pt1 | contig 13651 bp, 8 predicted proteins | sample ETNtaG_10_FD_185765 | JGI IMG/M metagenome (GOLD analysis project Ga0208895, IMG submission 185765) | Marine microbial and viral communities from oxygen minimum zone, Eastern Pacific Ocean - ETNP201302SV82 (SPAdes) (version 2) | ecosystem: Environmental > Aquatic > Marine > Oceanic ... | reverse complement strand
TGTAGTTTTGCCATGGTCAACGTGACCAATTGTGCCCACATTCACATGTGGCTTGGTTCTTTCGAATTTTTCTTTTGACATCTTAATCCCTTTATTTATTTAATTTTTCAATGACATTATCAGCAACATTTTTTGGTGCTGCAGCGTACTTGCTAAACTCCATCGAATAATTTGCACGGCCTTGAGACATTGATCTAAGATCTGTTGCATAGCCAAACATTTCTGCCAATGGCACTTCAGCCTTAATTTGTTTACCGGCTGGTGTATCATCCATCGCACTAACAATACCGCGACGACGGTTTAAATCACCCATAACGTCACCCATGTAATCCTCTGGAGTTATTACCTCTACTTTCATCATTGGCTCTAATAGTTGAGGATTGGCAAGCTTTACACCCTCCCTTAAACACATTGAAGCTGCAATTTTAAAAGCTATTTCGCTTGAGTCCACATCATGATAAGAACCATCATAGACCGTTACTTTTAAATCAACTAGCGGGAATCCGGCGATAACACCGTTTTGCATTTGCTCTTGGACGCCTTTATCGACAGCTGGTATATATTCTTTTGGAATAACGCCGCCCTTAATTTCATCTACAAATTCATAACCTGATCCTGGCTCTTGTGGCTCTATCTTTAAATAAACGTGGCCGTACTGGCCACGACCACCAGATTGCTTTGCAAACTTGTGTTCTTGTTCAACAAAAGAGGTAATTGTTTCGCGATAGGCAACTTGAGGATTACCAACGTTACAATCGACAGCGAATTCACGCATCATACGGTCAACGATAATATCTAAATGCAGCTCTCCCATCCCGGCAATAATTGTCTGGCCGGATTCTTCATCAGTAGAAACCCTGAATGAAGGATCTTCGTTTGCCAATTTACCTAAAGCAATACCCATTTTTTCTTGGTCGGCTTTAGTTTTAGGCTCAACCGCAACCGCAATTACCGGCTCTGGAAATTCCATTCTTTCAAGAACAATTTTTTCCTTCATATCACACAAAGTATCACCCGTAGTAACATCTTTAAGTCCAATCGCAGCAGCAATATCGCCGGCACGAACTTCCTTAATTTCTTCACGATTATTGGAGTGCATTTGTACAATACGACCGATTCTTTCTTTCTTGTCTTTAGAAGAGTTGTAAACAAAATCACCTGATTTGAGTACACCTGAATAAACTCTGAAAAACGTTAAATTACCAACAAAAGGGTCAGTTGCAATTTTGAAAGCCAAAGAGGCAAAAGGCTCATCATCGTTTGGGTTTCTTGGAGCTACAGTTTCGTTAGCGTCGTCTAAGATTCCACTGATTGGCTCTACATCCAAAGGTGACGGCATGTACATTATCATTGCATCTAGAACCGCTTGCACGCCTTTATTTTTAAACGCAGAACCACAAAACATTGGAATAATTTCGTTGGCAATTGTTTGCGCACGAACGCCTTCAATAATCTCATTAGCAGATAATGTACCTTCCTCGAGATATTTCTCCATTAGCTCGTCATTAGCTTCAGCTGCAGACTCAATCATAAGTTCACGCTTCTCGTCAGCTAATCCTTGTAAATCTGCAGGTATGTCTTTAATTTCATAAGTTTCTCCCTGGTCACTCTCATTCCAGTAGATAGCTTTCATTCGAACAAGGTCAACTACGCCCTTAAAGGCTTCTTCAGCACCAATAGCTATTTGCATTGGAACTGGATTAGCACCTAGGTGTGATTTAACTTGAGCACAAACACGCAGGAAATCTGCACCTGAACGGTCCATTTTGTTAACAAATCCAATTCTTGGAACGTTATATTTATTAGCCTGTCTCCATACAGTTTCAGACTGAGGTTCAACCCCGCCAACCGCACAAAATACTGCACATGCGCCATCTAGTACTTTTAGTGAGCGTTCGACTTCAATCGTAAAGTCAACGTGTCCAGGAGTGTCAATAATATTAATTCGATGATCATCAAACTGGCTATCCATGCCCTTCCAGAAACAAGTTGTTGCAGCTGAGGTTATAGTGATACCACGTTCTTGCTCTTGTTCCATCCAGTCCATAGTTGCACTACCATCATGAACTTCACCAATCTTATGGGTACGCCCAGTGTACAAAAGTATCCGCTCAGTTGTAGTTGTTTTGCCAGCATCAATATGCGCCATAATACCTACATTACGGTATCTATTAATTTGAGTATTTCTTGCCATGATTGGATCCTAAATTACCAACGAAAGTGAGCAAAAGCTTTGTTTGCATCTGCCATTCTGTGAGTGTCTTCTTTTTTCTTGAATGCTGAGCCACGATTTTGAACAGCATCCAATACCTCACCAGCTAATCTAAGATTCATACCCTTTTCACCACGCTTACGTGATGCTTCGATAATCCATCGCATAGCAAGAGCCATCTTCCTATCAGCTCTAACTTCAACCGGAACTTGATATGTTGATCCACCAACACGTCGTGATTTTATCTCCACCCGAGGACCAATATTATCAAGGGCTTGCTTAAATGTTTCGACTGGCTCTGCATTGCCTTTGGATTCAATTGTATCTAGGGCATCATAGACAATCTTTTCTGCGACAGATTTTTTACCGTCCAACATTAATATATTTACAAACTTTGCCAAGACAAGATCGCCATACTTTGGGTCTGGCAATATATCTCTCTTAGGTGCGGCTCTTCTTCTCATATCTGTCTTCTCTTATGATTTATTTTTTTGGTTTTTTAGTGCCATATTTAGAACGACCTTGCTTTCTTCCATCTACTCCGGTCGTATCTAGCGCTCCACGCACTGTGTGATAACGGACACCCGGCAAATCTTTAACACGACCACCACGGATAAGAATCACAGAGTGTTCTTGTAAATTATGACCCTCACCACCAATATAAGTTGTTACCTCTGCAGAATTAGTTAACCTTACACGAGCGACTTTCCTTAGGGCCGAGTTTGGTTTCTTTGGTGTAGTTGTATATACACGCGTACATACACCGCGTTTTTGTGGACAACTATCTAGAGCCGGCACATTACTTTTGGCAATCTTTTTCTTGCGCGGATTGCGTACCAATTGGTTAATTGTTGACATATATTCTCTACTCCGGAGTATTTTCTAATTATTTGCCCCTATGACGCGGACAATAAAGCGAAGAATTATACTTTGGTGTGGATACAAATGTCAATCAATATTAGGTATTTTTTAGAAGATCTTCTAGCAAGGAATTGCAGGCTTTATGGATCATTTGGAAAACTTCTTCAAACTTACCTTCATAATAAGGATCTGGCACGTTTTGAAGATTAATTTCTGGAGCAAAATCAAGCAATAAATTAATTTCGGATTTGCTATCTTGCGGACATATTGATTTCAATATTTCAAGATTATCAATATCCATTGCAATAATATAATCGTAACAATAAAAATCACTTTCATGTACCTGTCTTGCTTTTTGACTCGACAAATCAACGCCATATTGTTTTGCAATTAGTTGAGCTCTACGATCTGGAGAGCTGCCAATATGGTATGCATGAGTACCTGCAGAATCTACCTCAAACTTTTCATAGCATTCACGTTTATCGATCAGTGAACGAAAAGCACCTTCTGCAGTTGGCGACCTACAAATATTGCCCATACAGACGAATAAAATTTTTGTTTTCATCAATATTTTTATTTCGATTACCTAATAACTATCATTATAAAGCCCATGTTTAATAAATAATATTTATAATCTACCTTACGATTACAACATCAAAGAACAGGTAATTTTATTTTGGACAAATCATTAATTGAAATTGCAAAGACAGTTATTCAAGCGGAAACTGACTCTATCTTAAAGCTAAAAAATAGGATTGATAATAACTTCGTTGAAGCTTGTCAACTTCTCGTCTCATGCCAAGGTAAAGTTGTCGTTATTGGCATGGGAAAATCGGGCCATATTGGAAGGAAAATAGCCGCAACACTGGCATCTACAGGTACACCCGCTTTTTTTGTTCACCCTGGTGAAGCCGGACACGGAGATTTAGGTATGGTCAATGTCGACGATGTCTTAATTGTTATTTCGTATTCGGGAGAGTCAGATGAAATAATCGCCTTGCTTCCAGCGATAAAACAACTCAATATTCCCATTCTTGCAATGACCGGTAATACCAAATCAATTATTGCAAAAGTGGCTAACATTCATTTAGATGTTAGCGTTGAACAAGAAGCCTGTCCCCATAACCTTACACCAACATCAAGCACAACAGCGGCCTTAGTGATGGGAGACGCAATCGCTATAACACTCCTAAACGCTCGTGGCTTTACCCCAGAGGACTTTGCAAAATCGCACCCTTCAGGAACACTTGGTAGAAGGCTATTAACCCTGGTTTCATCTATCATGAAGGTTGGTGATGATATTCCACTAGTTGCAAAAGAAACAACGCTCGTTGAAAGTATTTTGGTGATGAGTCAAAAGTCACTTGGGATGGTCATCATTGCTGATAATGAAGATTCTTTGCAGGGAATTTTTACTGATGGTGACTTAAGACGTGTCTTAGAAAAAAATACCAATATCCAAGACGTTCTTATCAAAGACGTCATGACTCAAGATTGTAAATCTATAGGCCCTGATAAGCCCGCTCTTATAGCCTTTCATATGATGGATGAGAATAGATTAAACTCTTTGCCAGTTGTTGATTCAAACAACCAAGTGATAGGCGCCATTAATATGCATACATTAATGCAAGCAAAAATAATTTAGCTCCTTTTTTACCAAGTGTTATGGTTTTACTATCTTTAATAAGATTCACTTTTTTCATCTTAAAGCAAAATGGATATTAAAACACTATTAAGCGATATCACTAGTACCACTCATTCATTTGAAGTTAGTGGACTATCATTAAATACTCAGAGCCTTCAAAAAGGTGACATTTTTATCGCCTTACAAGGAGAAAAAACACATGGACGAGAATATATCCAAAATGCCATTGACAAGGGTTGTGTTGGAGTTCTAATAGAAGGGTTTGATATTCAGTGTAGTGTTCCTAGTATTCGTATAGATGATTTAAGTTCACATCTTGCAAATCTCGCCAAGTCATTCTACCAACAGGCAAATAATGTAAATTTAATTGGAGTCACAGGTACTAACGGTAAAACCTCTGTAAGCCTATTTATCTCGCAATTGCTCGAGTTATCAAACGTTAAAACTGGTGTCATTGGAACATTGGGAATAAGCTATTTAGACATAAATACCCGTAATACCACTCCTGATATTTTTACTATTTACAAAACTTTAGAACATTTTGCAAAAATTAATATTGAGATAGCTGTTATCGAAGTCTCATCACATGCATTAATTCAAAATAGAATTGCTGGACTTACCCTTGAACAGGCAATATTTACAAACCTGACCCAAGATCATCTCGATTATCATAAAGACATGAAACAGTATCGCGCAGCAAAAGGTAAGTTATTTAGTGATTACAGTACACAATCTGTCATCGTCAATCGGGATGATGAAAATCATCCCTACTTCATAGAAATTGCCTCTAGCAATAAAACCTCAACTTATGGATTAGATGATTTCACCAGCATTACTGCCAGTGCAAACGGCTTTATTTGCAACCTTAATAATTGCGTTTTCGAATTGCCCCTACTTGGACGATTTAATTTGTCTAATACATTAGCTGCGTTCGCTAGTTTGAAGTCTTTGGGCCTCAGTGATGACTCTATTATCCCAGAGCTTACAAAACTTAAGCCACCAGCTGGCAGAATGGAGAAGTTAAAAAGTAATGATATTTGGATAGATTATGCACATACACCAGATGCCCTCTCAAACGCCTTAGAAACAATAAAATCCCATTGCCCTAAGTCAAAACTAAGAGTGATTTTTGGCTGTGGCGGAGACAGAGATCAAGGCAAAAGAGCTAAAATGGGCAAAATTGCCAGTGAACTTGCCGACAGCATTATACTAACAAACGATAACCCTAGAAGTGAAAGCCCAGAAAGTATTACCGATGACATTCTCGATGGCATTAATAGTGAAATTGATATACAAATTATCCATGACAGAGGAACTGCAATTAAAACAGCTGTAACAACTCTAAGAAAAGATGAATGCTTACTGATAGCAGGCAAAGGCCACGAAACCACTCAAACGATCGGCGACAAAGTTTTAATATTTAATGACAAAAAAGCTGTACTAGATGCTCTTATCTAACACCAAAAACATTTTAGATATTGTCAATGGATATTCATCCTTAGAAAAGGTAGTTGAATTTAAGGGTGTCTACACTGACACCCGTGAATATATCAATGATGGTCTTTTCGTAGCCCTAGAAGGGGAAAATTTTGATGGTCACAACTTCGCACAAAAGGCTGAAAAATCAGGTGCGAAAGTAATTATCGCACACAATAAAGTCAATACAACTTTGCCGGTCATTATGGTTAGTAATACCGAAAAAGCTTATCAAAAAATAGCAACTTGGCATCGCCAATCACTTTCTCCCAAGGTTATTGCGATCACTGGTAGTAATGGCAAAACTAGTACTAAAAATATGCTCCATTCCATATTGTCATTACACGGTAAAACACTTTCAACTAAAGGCAACCTCAATAACCACCTAGGCGTGCCAAAAACAATTCTCAATCTAACAATCGAACATCAATATTGTGTTGTAGAGATGGGTGCAAATCATCAAAACGAAATCAAACTTCTTTGTGATATAGCAAAGCCCGATATTTCAATAATTACGAATGCCAATAACGCTCATTTAGGAGAGTTTGGCTCCATTGAAAATATAGTTAAAGCCAAAGGGGAAATATATCAATCCCTCAATCATGAAGGGGTTTCAATCATAAATAACGACTCACCCCATTCAAAAACTTGGACGGAAATGTCTAGCAGTAAAAAATTTCTTTTTTTTGGCACTAACAGCAATATTTTTGCTGACAACATTCATCAAGGAAACCAGTCTATTGATTTCAATCTACATCTTAATGGAGATGTAATAGACATCAACCTACCCATGATTGGGCTTCATCAAATTGAAAACGCCCTAGCAGCAAGCGCATGCGCCAGTGAGCTCTATGTAAATCTTTTACTTATAAAAAAAGGGCTTGAAAACTCGATTACAGAAAAAGGACGACTCAATTTAATCAAGTGTAATAACTTCACTATTCTCGATGATAGTTACAATGCCAACCCACAATCTATGAAGGTGGCTATTGACGCCCTACAATCTTTTAAAGGTAAAAAGATTGCGGTACTAGGATCTATGGCTGAGCTAGGCAAGAGTTCAGAGCAGTTACACCAAGAAGTTGGTGATTATGCCAGACAAGCTGACTTAGATTTTATCCTCAGTATTGGTAAAGATGCAGAGCACTATCAAGGACAAGATTTCCCAGATATCGAGTCACTATACAGACACCTTAGGACACATCATTTAGGAGCAACGATTCTAATTAAGGGTTCAAGAATGATGAAGCTAGATAGACTGGTAGATTTTTTTCAAAAACAATAAACTCTGCTTGACCTTTAGTACAAAGATGGCGATAATTACGCAGCTGCGCTCGTAGCTCAACTGGATAGAGTACTCGGCTACGAACCGAGCGGTTGCAGGTTCGACTCCTGCCGAGCGCGCCACCACTTTCCCCTTTGGTAGCAAGGGTTTCAGAGCATTTAAGGCTAATTTCTATAAAAAACCTATACCCTGTATGTACAGTATCTACAGGGCTTTGGACAATCCATTTTGTCCAAGATTTTGTCCAAGATTATGCAGGCGCTGCAGCGCTTACGCGGCTCAGGGAAGCGCGAGCAGAAAAGCAACAAGATCTTCGATTTCGGTGGCGCTCAGGCTGGCGGCGACGTTGTGCTCGTTTCCGGCGCGGAGCGCATCCGCCAGTGTGGATGCGCTGCCATCGTGGAAGTAGGGTGCGGTCAGCCACAGGGCGCGCAGCGAGGGCGTGTCGAAATTGGTGCCACGGCCATGGCTATTCTTCTCTTTGGCGGGATCCCCGGTGCCCACATCATGCAGTTGCAGGTCGGTGTACAGCGGTGGTGGGTGGCAGCTTTGGCACTCCAATGTGTTGAACACGGCCTCGCCGCGCGCGAGCCGCACCGGATTGGCAACATAGGGGGAGGGCGGAATCTCCAGTATAGCCATGTACATTGCCAGCGCGTCCAGTTCCGGAGAGATGCCGGCGTGCGCGCTCCCCAGTGTGTCATGCGCCTCACCCTCTACCAACCCGGATCCTACCTGAATATCACGGATGGTGATTTCCACATCCTGCAGCTCATCGAGGTCGCCTGACCAGTGCATGGGCAGCGTCTCGGCTACGCCCAGCAATGAAGGCGTGTTGCGCGGGCCATCTGGGAAGCCCAACCAGGTGCGTGCGTCCATCATGCCGTCGAAGTGGCAGGTGGCGCACGAAATCCAGTTGTCGGTCGTGAGCACTGGTTCGGCAGCCGAGTGGAAGATGCGCTTACCCTGCAGGATGGGTGCTGCGAGTGGGATGTTGGTCAGGGTGACCGTTTCAGTGACTGTGAGAGTCCCGGTATCAATTACCGATAGCGTACCATCCAGAACGTTATTTACAAAGACGCGCGTGCCATCCGGCGTGATGGCGATGCCGCGCGGGTTGGCGCCGACGGAGATGTGTGCCACCCCCTGGTTGGTGGAGAGGTCAATCACCGAGAGGTCGTCACTGCCCGCGTTGGCGAGGTACAACATCTTCCCGTCCGGTGAGAGCGCCACAGCGAAGGGCATGTTGACCGGCCGATCGGCAGTGTCAAGCGTAACGCGCTCCCGTACGATCAGCCGGAACGCCCCCAGGTCAAGCACATTGACCACCGGGAAAACAGTACTGTCAAAGAGCATGGCCGTGTTGGTCACGTTGGAGCGCGTTTGCGGCAGGTAAGCTTTGTCGCCGTTGGGCGAGATGGCGACAAACTGCGAGAGATTGGTACTCGCCCCGGTGGTGATATTCGCTTTCACTTCCAGTGAGCGCGTGTCAATGAGCGTGACGCGCCCGCTGAACAAATGCGTGACGTAAAGCGACGCCCTGTCTGCGCTCAGCGCCAGTCCGGTTGGAAAAGGCGCAACTGTAATCCGCGCTAACAGTTCGCCTGTCGACCAGTTAAGCACATTGACGTTGCCCCGCGCTAACTCGGACACGAACGCGCGCGCGCCATCTGTGACCACGCCATAAGGCATGGAACCGACCGCGTAGCTGCCAGCCTCCAACAGCTGCGAAAGATCCAGTAGTGAGAGCGTTGCCCCGGCGTGATTGGCGACCAACGCCGATTGTGAGTCGGGTGCGATGGCGAGCGTTCGCGGGTCATCGCCGACTGGAATCTCGTTCAGGATTTGCAGAGACTCCGCGTCGAGCACGGTAACCGAGTCGCTGTCCGGGTTAACCGCCACAACTATCCGACCGTCGGGCGAGACGGCTACAGCGGTGGCAGAAACCGGTTGCCCGGGAGTCGCGGCGGCAGCTATGGTCGCTGTTGGCGCAGCTTCGGTCGGGGTGGGTTTAGCGGTGGGGGTGGCTGCTGTTGTTTTCCGGCTTACATCCGATACAGCTGTGATGGTTTGCAGGGTGGCTCCAACCGGCGTGAGTTGAATGGGTGCCGCGGTTTGGGTTGACGCGGTGCATGTGAAGGCCAACAACACCAGTACGCCAATGATCCTTGGGTAGTGTCTCACTTTGGCGGTTCGCACACATGCACATCGTCAAAGAGCACCACGCTCTCGTTAAGCATCTCAAGACTCGTCAATGTAATCGGCCCCATACTTCTCGACTTGCCCTAATCTGGTGTTGCGGGAACCCTTGCGCCGTGTGTGACGATGGTTCCTGCAGCCTGTCGGCCATCCTCAGATGTGGAGAAGAAAGTAACTATCACGGTATCACCAAGCCCTGTCTCCCTAGCTCCATAAGGGAATGACCCCACTTGTAAATCTGACGGATCTCCGTAATCGAAGTTGTTGGCCAATTCGTTCAGGGCGGCCGGGACCATTCGCCAGGAAATCAAGTTATCGGAAAGCGTTACCGTTTCATCGACGAGAACGATGCTGGGCATGGTGACGGTCACATGAGCGCTCTTTGCTTTCCAATCTGCCGGCAGTTCCGCCACGAAATCGGCTGTTTTGACATCCCGCGTGAACCAATCCGCTGACGTCACTTGGGACAGATCTGTCGTGATGGCAAGTTCTTGCGCTGTTTCATCTGTAACGACAAAGGTGAAGGTCGCGCCGTCAGGAGTGAGCGGGCCACCTGTGGGGTATGGGGGTTCCACCGGCCCGGAGCTGGTCATGCCATCGTGGGTCAGCATCAGGTCAACCGTCCACAACCCCGGCTGGTCAACCACGAAGTCATCAGCGGGGTCATAGAAATAGCCAATAGCGTTCGCGCGGCCGTCGAAGTTGCGCTCCTTGCCATCCGGGGCAGTCACTGTGTACTCCACCCGGCTGGGTAGGCACGGCATTATCGGGCCCGCCATGCGGAATGTGTCACCCACTTCCAGCATTGCGCCCGGTCGCACGCCCATGGGGACGATAAACATGTCTATCTCACGTTCATGGATGGTGAACAGCGGACCGCCAGTGGGCCCTCCGGACGCGCCCTGGAATGGAGGAGTGAAACGTACTCCCAGCGGGTCATCATCGCGTGCGTGCACCCACCCCGAGCCGTAGATGGAGTAAACACCATCGCGGGTTATCACATCCCGTACAACAGCCCCGGCGTAAAAGAACTTGAACTCTCCCGGGAGATCTCCCGCACGACCGATACCCGACTGCATGTGAAACTCGTCGTCTACGCTCCAGTACGTGCCGACCACATCATCACCCATGATCACCTCCCGCACACGTACTCCTGGTCGTTGTGCAGATCCATACATGTAAGCCCACAGATTGATTTCGTCCGGGTGGCCGCCGGGCTTTCCACTTACTGGGTCCGGAGCAGTGTTGAGTGGCATTTGTCCGGCAAGAAGTAGGTCAGCCTCGGTGATCTCTTTAGTCTGGTCTCTCGCCTTGTATTCAGACAACTGTTGCCACGCTTGCTGCAACAGGGGGTGGTTTTTGTCGAGCAGCTGGACGCTGGCGCGAACATTCACCGCGTCACCCGCGAGAAACTGACCGGATTCGATTTTGTGCAAGTCTTGCTGGCCCCACAAGATATCGCCACTGAAGTAAGGGTAATGCATCTGGGCCGGCGTATGTAAATGATCCAGCAAATCGGCTCCTACAAAGCTCCAGGGAGGCGGGATTGGTCCTTCCTGTTTCTGGAAGCCGCGCCGGCCGCGCGTGATCATGGGTGCATCGGGTGTGGCCACCACGTTCCCAAAACGGACGCGGCCAGCCCACACATCCCCAGATGGCGCAGAGTACTTGGCCTCGATTTCAATCAGGTATTCACCGTCATGTTCAAAGGTGAATACTTCCCCGTCGCCGTCCCACCAGCCGTGAGAATTGGCTGTACCATCGAACTCAGTGCGACTGGTGGACCCGTCTGCCGCCACATGCGTGATGTTATACGTGATGTCCGCTGGCACACCGGGTAAAGTCGTGACGGTAGGGGCAATGCTGTTGCCAACTTCGAAGGGCGTTGTGGGGAGCAGGGAGGTCTCGATGTCAAGCACATGTGCCACCGTCAAATCGTAAGTGCCACTGATTTCGTATCGGCGCCCACCTGTATCGTGAATGTAACCCGAGACGCGAAGCACATAATCCCCGTCCTGCGGAAATTGGTAAGCAAACGTGTCCCCATCGCCTCTCAGTTGCGGAATCTCGCGCGGAGCTCCGCCGCCAAAAGTCAGAGGTGTGTGCCAGGGTGTGCGGGGCGATTTGACGGCGTAGCGCGTCAGTGGCGCAGGGCCAAGAAGTTCGCTCTGACCGTCTGGACGGTCGATGCGCACCTCCAGCAGACTTGCGGAGAAATCGAGCGGAATCGGGGGTGTGACCGGAACCCCACGGTCTACAACACCGAGCATTGGTGCGTAGGGTTCGAGATGATATGTCCACGATCCACCATGGCTGTCAAGGCGCGGGAGTACCGGCTGGTGGCGGGTTGTGTTGCGGGTGGCGATGTCGAACAGGCCCTCGTCCTCTCGGGCAAGCACGCCGCCCCGTGAGCCTTCGCTCACCTCGTCTGCCAGCAGCGTAGTTGCCAGGCGCATTGTGGCCGGTTCACCCACACTCAGCACACCCAGAGTGGCAAAGTGATATGGGTTATCAACGACATATAGCCAGTGCCGCAGTTTTGCTGATGGTTGAATACCTCCAATATCAAATTGGGCCACTAATTCGTAGTGTCCTTCCCGGTAGGCCTGTGGCATCTGCAGCGTTGCATCAAAATCTGAAACCCATTTCTGCCCGTCCCACTCCCAGTTGAATGATGCGCTACCAAGAGTGAAATTGTCCTTATGCTCATCGTGTTGCAGCCGCAAGGCAAGTTGGCGCTCAATTGGTAAGCCGGTCGGGGTGACGAAAGCACTGACAAAACGGCCTGACCGTCCCACCTGTTGCCCGTTCACATCTCCCAGCAGAATGCCGTGAAAGGAAAGCCGCGCGGTCGGGGGGCGGGCCGTGGGGTTGCCCAGAATCGCGACCTGCCCCTTGATGGCGAGTGTTTCTCCCGGCTCTAACCGGGTACGATCATAGGCCCCAGTGATCGTCCATGGTGCCGAGGTGACCCCAATCTGGTCTCCTGTCAGGCCACTCTTCAGTAGTGCAGCGGCAGAAAATGGAACGCCGTCTGACAGACCCTCGTGAGGAATACGCACCAAAACGCCCGGCAGGATCATGTCACGCATACCGTTGCGGGGACCAATGCCATTGTGGTCGTATCCGTCCAACCATTTTCCGTCAAATGGAATGAAGATACCACTGACATCCTGTTTGATGAGCACGTACGTGCCCGGGAAACCCGCAACATCGGTCTCGAACCCCCCCTGCTCGTCCGCCTGCGCGAGCGTGTAGTCGTTCAAGTTGAGATTGCCGACCAGCACCATAGCGTTCGGTGGCACAGTTCCAGCCTGTGCGTGCACCGCGGTACGCGCCGTCTCGGTATTGTGGACCAGTGAGATAAGGCTGGCTTCTGGTATTGCGAGCACCTTGCTGGCAACAGAGGCGTTAGCCATATCCGGAGAGGGAATTTGTGCGCAGGTGCTGCAATCTATGTTTGCGGACTCTGAATAAGTTTCAGTAGAAGCTGGCAGGCCTGTATCCTTCAGAGCTGCTGTTCCGGAAGTCTCTGTCAAGCATGATTCAATTGCCGCAACTTCATCCGCTATGGGAAGGCGGCAGCGAGTTCCGCATAACTCGGGTCTCCAGATTATCTCCATGCCGAGGATGCCATCGGCGCATTCCACGTTGTACGCCTCAGGATCAAACATGGGAACCTGCGCAGTTGTGGATCCTGGTTCAGTTTCAGTACCGGGAGTCTCTGTCAAGCATGATTCAATTGCCGCAACTTCATCCGCTATGGGAAGGCGGCAGCGAGTTCCGCATATCTCGGGGAAGAGCTGGTCGGTTATCTCCATGCCGAGGATGCCATCGGCGCACTTAAAGCTGTACGCCTCAGGATCAAACATGGGAACCTGCGCAGTTGTGGATCCTGGTTCAGTTTCAGTACCGGGAGTCTCTGTCAAGCATGATTCAATTGCCGCAACTTCATCCGCTATGGGAGGGCGGC
>Ga0208895_1000801_pt1 | contig 13940 bp, 9 predicted proteins | sample ETNtaG_10_FD_185765 | JGI IMG/M metagenome (GOLD analysis project Ga0208895, IMG submission 185765) | Marine microbial and viral communities from oxygen minimum zone, Eastern Pacific Ocean - ETNP201302SV82 (SPAdes) (version 2) | ecosystem: Environmental > Aquatic > Marine > Oceanic ... | reverse complement strand
TCAGGTGCACGAGCAGGTCGTCGACGCCCGTGACGACGAACACCCCGAGCATCTCGGGGAGCCCCCAGAGTCGTTCGAAGGCACGGGAGTCCACGACATCTGTCGTCTTGGGGCGCAGGCGCAGCGCCACGATCGCCTGGATGGGCCGACCCGGGGTGGCCAGGTCGACCTCGGCGTGGTAGCCGGTGACAACGCCCCGCTGCTCGAGAGGGCGGACGCGGTCGAGGGTGGTCGGAGGCGAAGGCCCGCAGTTGGTCCAGGCCGCTCGGTCCAGCCCCGATGACGGCTACGCGTTGCGTAACGGAACATTTCCCCTCAGGGGTCACGCTGGAACACCCAGAAGGTATCTGCAGCCGAATCCACCGGCAATGCCGCCCGATCACCGGCACCGTCAGCGGGTGGTCCTAGCGTCCTGGTCATGGGAGCAGGGGAAGCCGACACCTTCGAGGCACCGGGGCCGGGCTGCTGGCAACTGGACCGGTCGCACTTCCCGGGCGGCACCACGCCGGTCATGCAGTGGCTGGTGCCCGAGGCGATGCAGTCCGCCTACCGCAAACAGTGGCCGATCACCGGCGTGCCGGCCGAGACGCTGTCGTTCCGGTTCGTCAACGGGTTCACCTACACACGTATGCGGCCGCTCATCCGGCCCGACAGGCCCTCGGCGAAGCCGCCTCCGGCGTTTCTTCTCAGGATCGCCTCCCGATTGCACCCCGAGTTCCGCCGCAGGACCCGTGCCGCACGGCGCAACCTCGAGCAGTCGCCGGCGCCGGCTGTCATAGCAGAATGGCATGCGGTGACCCGGCCCCGACTGGTCGAGCAGAACCTGGCATTCGGAGCAGTCGACCTGGCGACCCTCGACGATGCCGGGCTGGCCGCCCACCTCGAGGCGCTGCTCACCCACATCCGTTGGACCTTCGAGGAGCACTTCCGCCTCCACGGCTACGACCTCGGCCCGATCGGCCAACTGCTCGTCGCCGGGCACCGCTGGCGCATCCCGGGTGGCGAAATGCTCGCAGCACTCGTCGGTGCGTCGCCGTCCACGTCGGCGCCGATCGAAGCGCTCCGCCGCATCCGCGACCTCGTCGCAGGGTCGAGGGCTACCCCGGCCAGCCTCACCGAAGTGGCCGCAGTCTCGCCCGACATCGCTGTGGAACTCGACACGTACCTCCGCCACCGGGGGTCGATGCTGTTCACCGGCTACGACCTCGACGCCCCCACCCTCGGCGAGATGCCCGACGTGGTCCTGGCCACGATCCTCTCGGGCGCCGACGAACGGATCCACGATCCCGACCATCTCGCAGCCACCATTGCCGGCCTCCGTGAACGGGTCCCGGAGGGTGATCGTGACCGGTTCGACGACCTGCTGGCACGGGCCCGCGAGGCCATGGACCTGCGCGACGACAACGGCCCGATCACGGCCGAATGGCCGGCCGGCCTGCTGCGCCTCGCCATGAAAGAGGCCGGCCGACGGCTGGCCGACGCTGGACGTCTCCACGACACCTCACACGTGTTCGAACTGGGGCCCGTTGAACTCCTGACGATGACCGCCTCCGGCGCAGGGCCCGGCGCCGACGACCTTACGGAGAGGGCCGCCGTGCGCGCCCACCACAAGACCCTCGATCCCCCGCAGACCCTGGGCGACCTCGAGGGCACGCTGGCGCTCGACGCCCTCCCGGGTCCACTCGCAGAGACGGTCACCATCATCCAGGCCTGTCTCACCGAGCTCGGAATGGTCGACGAGCCCGTCGAGAGACAGCCGCTCGAGGGCTCCGGCATCGGCGCCGAGGCGTACGTGGGCGTGGCCCGGGTGGCCGAGAACGCCGACGAGGCGCTCGACCGGCTGCAACCGGGCGAGGTACTGGTCACGCGTACGACGACCCCCGCCTACAACCTGGTCCTGACCCTCGTCGGGGGCCTGGTCACCGCCGAAGGCGGCCCCATGAGCCACGCTGCGGTTCTGTCGCGCGAGCTCGGCATCCCGGCAGTCGTGGGCGCACCCGGTGCAATGGAGGGGATCGCCGACGGTGACCGGGTCGAGGTCGACCCGGAGAACGGGGTGGTGCGGGTCCTGGCCTGAGGGGTCCGGCGCCGCTCAGACCCGGGCGTTCTTGAGCTTCTTGAGGTTGCGGGCCCGTTCGCCGGCGTCGAGCGTGACCTTGCGGAGCCGCACAGCGCCCGGGGTCACCTCGACGCACTCGTCGTCGGCGATGAACTCCAGCGCCTGCTCGAGGGAAAGCCGACGGGGTGGGGTTAGGCGGACCGTGTCGTCGGACGCCGCCGCCCGCACGTTCGTGAGCTTTTTCTCGCGACAGATGTTGATGTCCATGTCCTCGGCCCGGGGGTTCTCCCCCACGATCATCCCGGCATAGACCCTGTCGGTCGGCCCGACGAAGAGGCTGGCCCGTTCCTGAATGCCGGCGATGGCGTAGGCAGTGACGGCTCCGGTGCGGTCGGCGACCACCGTGCCCGTCGGACGGGTGCGAAACTCGCCCATCCACGGCTCCCATCCCTCGAACACGTGGTGGAGCATCCCGGCGCCGCGGGTCTCGGTCATGAACTCTGTGCGAAAGCCGATGAGCGCACGGGCGGCGACGATGTAGTCGAGGCGCACCCAGCCGGTGCCGTGGTTGACCATGTCGACCATGCGTGCCCGGCGCTCACCGAGGAGTTGCGTGACGGCGCCGACATGGTCCTCGGGAACGTCGATCGAGAGGTTCTCGGTGGGCTCGTGCACCTTGCCTTCGATCTCGCGCAGCACGACCGCGGGCTTGCCGACGGTGAGCTCGAAGCCCTCGCGGCGCATGGTCTCGACGAGTACCGCCAGCTGGAGTTCTCCGCGGCCCTGGACCTCCCAGGTATCGGGGCGCTCGGTGGGCAGCACCCGCAGCGAAACGTTTCCGACGAGTTCGGCGTCGAGGCGGGCCTTGACCTGGCGGGCCGTCAACTTGGAGCCGTCGTCGCCGGCGACCGGCGACGTGTTGACGCCGAGCGTCATGGAAAGCGTCGGCTCATCGACGCTGATGACGGGCAGTGGGCGGGGATCCTCGGGGTCGGCGAGGGTCTCGCCGATGGTTACGTCCTCGATTCCGGATACGTAGGCGATCTCGCCGGGCCCGACCTCCGCTACCTCGACCTGGGTCAGTGCCTCCGTGACGGTGACCGTGCCGACCCTTGCCGGCTGGATCGAACCGTCGGTGCGGCACCAGGCGACGGGCGCACCCTGGCGGAGGGTGCCGCTGGTGACACGACAGACCGCGATCCGGCCGAGGTAGGGCGAGGCGTCCAGGTTGGTGACGTGTGCCCGCAACGGGGCGTCCCCGTCGTACGAGGGTGGCGGTACCTGCTCGAGAACCATGTCGAAGAAGGGCCCCAGGTCGGTGCCGGGGACCGCCGGGTCGAGTGTGGCCGTGCCGGCACGGGCATCGGTGTAGACGATCGGGAACTCGATCTGGTCCTCGGATGCGTCGAGGTCGAGGAACAGTTCGTAGACCTCGTCGACGACCGCCTCGAGGCGGGCGTCGGGGCGGTCGACCTTGTTGACCACGACCACGATCGACAGGCCGGCTTCGAGGGCCTTGCGCAGCACGAAGCGGGTCTGGGGTCTGGGCCCTTCGGCGGCGTCGACGAGCAGCAGGACGCCGTCGACCATGTTGAGGGCCCGTTCGACCTCGCCACCGAAGTCGGAGTGGCCGGGGGTGTCGACGATGTTGACCTTGACGTCGCCGCGCTGGATCGCCGTGTTCTTGGCGAGGATCGTGATGCCCTTCTCACGCTCGAGGTCCATCGAGTCCATGACCCGCTCGGTGGGTTCCTCGTGGGCGGAGAAGGCGCCCGACTGGCGCAGCAGGGCATCGACGAGCGTCGTCTTGCCGTGGTCGACGTGCGCGATGACGGCGATGTTTCGAAGGTCGGAGCGGACGGCCACGACAGAACGCTACGGCCGGGTCGTGGTGTCGGGATGTCCGTGTGACCGATACCCACGGAAGAACCGTGGGGCTCCGACTGACAGGCCCCTGGTGTTCAGTCGCCGCGCCCCACGGACGGGGCCAGCCAACCCTGAACCATTACCGACAGGGACCGGATGGCGGCCAGGTGTTCTCCGGACGGTCACACATGAACTGGCAGTGTCGTCGGGCTTGAGCACCGAGAAGCGGCCTTCGTGTCGATTTCCCCGACTCAGCAGGTGAACTCCAACCCCGCAAACTCTCCGTCGCCACGCCACTGCTCGAGGATCCGGAAGAACTCGATCGAACCACCGCCATACGGGGCTGACTGAATGGCGCCAGGTTCACGGGCCTTCCCCTCGTTGTTGTAGTAGCCGGGGGTGCAGTCCGGTCCTCCGAGCGCCCCCATCGCAAGGAGGCCCTTGGCCTTGATCGTCTCCACCCAGGCGTCCTCCGCGTCCTGTGCCACCTCGACCGTGCTGATACCTCGGCTCAGTGCATGACCGACGATGTGGGACACGTGAGTGGTCAGTTCGTCGAGAAGGTGGGGAAAGTTGGCGGTGAATGCGGCCTGGCTGATGTGCAGGAAGAAGCAGTTCGGAAAGCCCCGGCTCTGCATGCCATGGAGGGTGGCCATCCCTTCAGCCCACTTCTCGGAGAGGGTCTGTCCCCTGCGGCCGACGACCTCATACCCGGCCCGTCTGGCATATGCGGTACCCACCTCGAAGCCCGTGGCAAAGACGATGCAGTCGACTTCGTATTCGACGCCCGCTACGACGACGCCGCCTTCCGTGATGCGTTCGACACCCCTCCCGTCAGTGTCGACGAGTTCGACATTTGGCCGGTTGAACGTCGGGAGGTACTCGTCGTTGAACGTCGGCCGCTTGCAGAACATTCTGTAGTAGGGCTTGAGCTTCTCGGCGACTTCCGGGTCGTCGACCAGGTCGTCAACCCGGGACCGGATTTCGTTCATCTTGTCGAAGTTGGCCATCTCCATCACCTCGGAGATATCGACGCCCTCCTCGGCTCTGGCCTTTCGGAATCGTCGGATCATCTTGCCGATGAGGTCGGTCCAACCGTCGTTCACGAGGTCCTCACTTTGGGGGACGCCTGAGACAAGTCCGTTGAAGTTCTCCATGCGGCGCTTCTGCCAGCCTGGCTCCAGGCCGGCAACCCACACCGGGTCCGTGAGCCGGTTACCGCGAACATCCACCGACGAGGGTGTGCGCTGGAACACGTAGAGCCGCTCTGCAGCCTCCCCGAGGAACGGAACGCACTGGATCGCGCTGGCCCCGGTGCCGATGACCGCCACCCGTTTGTCTCCGAGTCGGTCGAGATTCCCATCCGGCCCTCCACCCGTATATCCATAGTCCCAGCGGCTTGTATGGAACGAATGGCCCTTGAACTCACCGATACCGGGAATCCCTGGGAGCTTCGGGCGATTCAGGGGGCCGTTGGCCATCGCCACGAATCGAGCCCGGAGTGAATCACCCCTGCCGGTTTCGACGATCCAACGCGACTGGTGGTCATCCCAGAACATGTCGGTGACTTCCGTCTGGAAGAGCGCACCGTCGTAGAGGCGGTAGTGACGGCCGATCTGCTGGCTGTAGTCGAGTATCTCCCTGGCATAGGAGTACTTCTCTCGAGGTATGTAGCCGACCTCTTCGAGGAGTGGCAGGTAGACGTATGACTCGATGTCACATTGGGCCCCCGGGTACCGGTTCCAGTACCAGGTGCCGCCGAAGTCGCCGCCCTTCTCGATGATCCGCAGGTCCTCCACTCCGGCCTCGCGGAGACGAGCCCCCATCTGCAGGCCCCCGAAACCACCCCCGATGACGACCACGTCGACCTCTTCGTCCAGGGGTGGACGGTCGATGCCGGACTCGATGTAGGGATCGTCGGTGTAGCGCTCAAACGCGCCGACGACTTCGACGTACTGGTCGTTGCCATCGGCACGGAGGCGTTTGTCACGCTCGACCCGGTAGCGCTCCCGCATCGCGTCGGGATCAAAGGGTTCATTGGCGGGGTTCATTGTCCGTTGATTTCCTCGACTTTGGCTTTCCCCCACCCACGCTAGGTCGCTGTGCCATCTCGGACCGAACCCGTCGAGACCGTCTCTTGGAAGAGACCCGGTCTGTGTCAAGGAGTCGTCTGCCGAACGGGCACTCCATGACCGGCCATCTCCCAGGTGCCCACCTCGAGTTCGCCGGCAACGGGGCTCTTCGAATTCTTGGGTGTCAACCAGGGTCGCCGATTTCCTCCGGTTGCTGGCCTTGCGACCGCTACAGCCACGCTGGGACCCGACCCGTAGGCTCACCAGGAAGGGCTTGCGGGAGGAAACCCCGGCAAGAATCACCCCACCTTCGATGCGGGCGACATACGCCGGGCAAAGGAGAACTCCCCCTCCACTCTGACCAACTCCACCCGTTGGTCACCTTGACAGCCTCGAGTCTTTGTCCTCCTTGACAGCCTCGAGTTCGGCGAGGGCTCCGAGTAGGGGTGGCACCCCGAACTCGGACAGGTCGTACTCGAGTGATTCGAGGGCCCCGGGGGCACCCTTGCGGATTTGTTCAACCAGTTCCAGGTGGTTCTTCGTGAAGGTGCTCACAGTGTGGGCACGGCCCAGATAGGCCAGCATGAACTGGAGGTCGTCCTGGTAGCGGTCGTAGGCGTCGAGGAGCCGGGGGTTTCCCGATGCGGCAACGATGGCCCGGTGGAGGTCGTTGTGGACCTCGATGACGGTGTGCCAGGGGGTGTTCTCGTCGAAGGACTCCATCGGCTTGGCGGAGGCGCCGATCTTGGAGAGGTCGGCCCCGGTGTCGAGGGCGATCCGGAGAGCTCCCACTTCGATGATCTGTCGGAACTCGAAGAGGCGTTCGACCCGCTCGGGGGAGATCGGGGACACGTAGGCGCCGCGGTTGCGCTCGTGAACCAGCAGGCCGGTTCCGACCAGCCATTCGATGGCAGAACGGACCGTGTAGCGCCCGACCTCGAAGCGTTCGGCGATCTGTTCCTCGCGAAACCAGGTTCCCGGTGGGATGTTGCCGTCGAGCAGGTCGTCGCGAAGGATGCTCCCGACCCGCTGGGCTGCACTGTCCTTACGCAAGGCTGGTCTCCAGTGGACGGACGCTTATGGGCTGCCAACATTGTGTCACGATTAAGATGCTGGCACAATGGGCTGCATGTTCAAGTCCCTCCGTTCGGTCGTGCGGTTCAGGAAGTTCGAATTCGACTCTGCCAAGCGACGCTTGTCGCGTGTAGGCAACATCGGGGACCTCAGGCGCGCGGCTCGACGCCGCCTGCCCTCGGGGGTGTTCGACTACATCGACGGGGCAGCCGAGGACGAGCGCACCTATGCCCGCAACGAGGCCGGGTTCGCAACGATCCGTTTTGTTCCCCGGGTGTTGCGGGGCAATGCCCGGATCGACACGTCGACCACCCTGATGGGCGAGCACCTGCCAGTCCCCCTGGTGTTGGCCCCCACCGGGTTCACGCGGATTGCCCACTCCCAGGGTGAACTAGCGGTGGCCCGCTCGGCGGAACGGGCTGGGCTGCCCTACGCCCTGTCCACCCTGGGGACGCGGTCGATCGAAGAGGTCGCCGAGGCCAGCGACGGCGACAAGTGGTTCCAGGTCTACGTCTGGAAGGACCGTGGCCTGGTCAATGAGATGCTCGATCGGGCCGCTGCTGTCGGTTACTCCACGGCTGTCATCACCGTCGACACGGCGATGTTCGGAAGACGTGAACGCGACGTTCGAAGGGGGTTCACCCTGCCCCCTCGGATCGGCCCCGGCACGATCATCGATGGGATGCTCAATCCCAGTTGGTCCTGGGACTTCATGAGGGCCGAGCCGATCATGTTTGCCAACGTGACCGGCAAGAGCGTAGGAGATGGGTCGGATCCGATCTCGCTGGCCGAGTACGTCGCCGACCAGATGGACCCCGGGTTGTCCTGGGAGGACATCGACCGGTTCCGGGAACGATGGCCCGGAAAGTTGACCATCAAGGGAATCCAGACGGTGGTCGATGCCAAGATCGCCGCTGACCGGGGCGTGGACGCCGTCATTCTCTCGAATCACGGGGGCCGCCAACTTGACGACGCGCCGGCCCCCATCGACCTGTTGCCGTCAGTGGCCGACGCGCTGGGGGGCGGTACCGAGATCATCCTCGACGGCGGGATACGACGGGGCTCCGACGTGGTCAAGGCGGTGGCTCTGGGCGCCAGGGCCTGCATGATCGGGCGGCCCTACCTCTACGGCTTGGGGGTGGCCGGCGAGCAGGGGGTCGACTTCGTTCTCGAGCACCTGGCTGAGGGAGTGGAGCGCACCCTGGCCCTGATCGGGTGCCATTCGGTAGAGGCCCTGGGGCCGGAGTACCTTGAGCGTTTACACTGATGTTGCATTTGTGATACAACTTGTCACTTGTTGGACCAGAGCGAGACGGTTTCTTGATCCTTGGTCAGGAGAGTCGGAAGGGGGCTGACGATGTCCGAAAGTGAGCTTGACAGCCCTGTCGACGAACTCGACTCTGATGTGGCTGCCATAGCGGCCGATACCCCTTCCGGAGGTCGGGTCGAACCCCAGTTGACCGACCAGAGGCAAACGGTGTGGTATCGGATCCACCCGCTGGGCGTTGTCATCTGCGCCCTGTTGGTGGCTTCGGTGGTCGCCACGGTGGTCGGCACGGACTACCTGATCGGCAACCTGGCTTGGTGGCACTGGCTGGGCCTCCTGGCCATTGTTGTCCTCAGCGTCCGACCGACGGCCATGCATGCATTCCGCATGGGGCTTGAGAAGATCACCTCGGTCACCGGCGAGTTCGCCAAGTACCTGGGATGGGTGGTCTTCTTGGTCTCATTGTTCAACGTGGTGACCCGCTACGTCGGTCGCTACATCGAAACGGACATCATCATCGGAGAAATGAGAAGTGTCGCCTGGATGACCTTCTCCTTGATGTTCCTCATCGGCTTGAACTACGGGGTGCGTGAAGGAGTCAACCCTCGCATCGACTTCTGGTGGCACGGGTTCTCAAACCGAACCAAGGCATGGCTGGACTTCGTCATGCACACATTCTTCTTCATGCCCTTCATCATCGTTGCCACCCGGATCCTCTGGGACTACGGCCGGAAGGGCCTCGGCATGAAGCACACCGGGGTCTGGCCCGATGGTTGGCACGTCTGGAACACCTGGGAGAAGGCGTGGGATGCCGGGTCGCTGCCGATAGGACCCATCAAGGCCTTGACCTTTGTCGGCTTCGTGCTCTTCGGACTCCAGGTCCTGGCCGAGATCATCAAGACCGGGTTCGTGATCATCGGCCGTGAGGATCTGGCCGACATTCACGAACATGACGAGTTCCAGCGAATTGAGTAGGGAGTCCAGCCGATGGAGTTGAGCGTTTTCCTCTCGATGGTGATGTTCGCCGTCTTCATGCTGCTGATCCTCACTGGCTACAACGTCGCGTTCTCGTTCGTTTCGACCGCCCTCGCCTTTTCATTCATCGGCGACCTCACCGGCACATTCGACCCGAACACGCTGAACGTGCTGCCCGGCCGATGGCAGAACTCCCTCGAGGACCAGACACTTCTGGCGGTACCGCTGTTCGTTCTCATGGGTGCCATCCTCGAACGCTCAGGCCTCGCCGAGCGACTACTGAACGCCATAGGGATGCTCATGGGTCCGCTCCGGGGCGGTGTGGCGGCCGCCGTGGTGGTGGTGGGAACCCTGCTGGCCGCGGCAACCGGAGTGGTTGCTGCCACGGTCATCGTGATGGGCCTGCTCTCGCTGCCTGCCATGGTCAAGTTGGGTTACGACAACAAGTTGTCCACCGGAGTGATCATCGCCTCGGGGACCCTGGCCCAGATGCTTCCACCCAGTTTGGTCCTGATCCTGCTGGCACAACAGTTGGGGGTGGGCATCCTCGGACTGTTCGCCGGGGCCCTGATACCCGGGCTGATCCTGAGTGGCCTCTACATCAGCTATGCGTTGGGCATCTCCTATTTGCGACCCCACCTCGGGCCCGCCATGCCGAAGGAACAACGCACCCTCGCGGGCAAGGTCAGCACGATGACCGCCGCGAAGATCTCCCTGCCGATGGCACTGATGATCGGCCTGGTAATGCTGATGGCGAGTCCCAAGCTGGCGCTCATCGCCATCCCTACGGTCTTTGCGCTGTTGCTGGTCCTCATGATGGTCGGCGGCATGTTGACCACCGAGGTGCTGGTGTCGATCGTGCCGACACTGGTGTTGATCATCGGTGTCTTGTTCTCGATCTTCCAGGGGATCGCAACCCCATCGGAGTCAGGTTCCGTTGGCGTCCTGGGGGCGCTGATGCTGGCCGTCCTGAACTGGTATGTCGACAAGCTCCTGGTAAAGGACGGGGCCGCCCATGCCTCCGTCGAGTGGAAGCTGACGCCAAGAGCGCTCAAGCAGGCCGGAACCTCGACTTTGAACATCGTGGTGCTGGTGATGACCCTGTTGTTCTCGTCGACCTTCTTCAGCCACATGTTCTTCCAACTCGGCGGTTCGGACCAGACCTCCGAGTGGTTGACGGGAGTCGGCGGAGGCAAGTACGGGTTCGTGGCTGTAGCGATGGTCGCCGTGTTCATCTTGGGCATCAACCTCGAATTCCTCGAGATCACCTTCATCGTGGTACCGATCTTTGTGCCGGCCATGGAGGCCCTGGACTTCTCGTCGGTGGAAAAAATCTGGTTTGCCGTGCTCATGGCGGTGAACCTGAACATGGCGTTCATCTCCCCACCGGTCGGGTTCTCGCTCTTCTACCTGCAGAGCGTCAAGCCTCCCGAGGTCAGCACGGCCGACATCCACAAGGGGGCAATCCCCTTCATGGTCATCCAGAGCGTCGCCATCGTGATCTTCGCGGTATTTCCCGGTATCACCGAGTTCTCCTACAGGTTCTTTAGCGGCGCCTGACCCTCCGGTGGCGCACGATGAAGCGCCACTTGCATTCCCGGGAATTATGTGTCACAATATCTGTGTCACAATCTGTGGCACTGCGTATCGGGCCTTCCGAGGGCGATAGCAGAACTAGGAACCTACCTGGACTACTCATAGAGGGGGAGTTCACCAATGAGTGACGAGCAAGAAGTCGACCAAGAGGTCAACGGCATCGAGAGTCTTTTCGACCGCCGAAAGTTCCTGGCCCATTCGGGTATAGCGGTCGGCGGCTTTGCCGCCGGCAGCGCGATCCTCGCCGCTTGTGGCAGCGATGACGCTGGGCCTACCACCACGGCGGCTCCGGCCACCACGGCGGCTCCGGCCACCACGGCGGCTACGACTACCACTGCGGTTGAGCTGAGTTCAGACCTACCCGACCTCGAATGGGAAATGGGCACCAGTTGGCCCACGTCCCTGGTGACGTTGTTCGGTTCGGCTCAGATCTTCTCCGATGCGGTATCGCGTCTCACCGGTGGCAAGTTCAAGATCAACCCCCGACCGGCCGGTGAGATCGTCGCCGGTGGTCAGGTGCTGCCCACGGTGCGTGACAAGGGCATGGAGATGGGTCACACGGCGTCCTACTACTACGTGGGGATCAGCCCGGTGCAGCAGTTCGGCACCGCAGTGCCCTTCGGCCTGAACCAGCGCCAGCAGAACGCCTGGCTCTACCAGGGTGGGGGCCTCGAGATGCTCCAGGAGTTCTACGCGGAAGAGCACAACATGATTTTCTTCCCCGCAGGAGCCACCGGCTGCCAGATGGGCGGTTGGTTCTCCAAGGAGATCAACACGGTTGCCGACCTCCAGGGCCTGACGATGCGCATTCCCGGCATCGGCGGCGCGGTGCTCAACAGCCTGGGTGGCGAGCAGATCTCGATTCCCGGCGGGGAGATCCTCACCGCTATCGAGACAGGCGCCATCGATGCAGCTGAGTTCGTCGGCCCGACCGACGACCTCATCCTGGGCCTCGACGAGCTCGGTACCGAGTTGTTCTACTACCACCCAGGGTGGTGGGAGCCGGGTACGGCGCTGGAAGTCGAGATCCATCTCGACAACTGGAACTCGTTGCCCGAGGAGTATCAGGCAGCCATCGAGACTGCAGCCGCATACGCCAACATGCACTGCCTGGCCACCTACGACACGCTGAACCAGCGGGACCTCCAGAAGATCAAGGAGTTCGCGACGATTCTCGAGTTCTCGCCGGAACTCATGGCGGCCTTCAAGCAGGGGACCGAGGACGAAATGGATCGCATCGCTGGTGAGGACGCACGGTTCGCGGCGATCCTCGGCCCGTGGCGCGAGTACCGGGACGGGATTGTCGAGTGGCACGGTCTGGCTGAGAGGTCCTACCTCATGCAGCAGACGGAAATCTGATAGGAAGCCCCTCCGGCAACCAGAATTTTCGGCCGGTCTGCCGCCCGACGGGTTCACCCGTCGGGCGGCAGCGGGCTTTTTGGGCAACGTCGCCTGAGTCCGAACCCACTTGCTGGCGAAGAGTTCAGCGGTGGGCAACAGCTTCCATGGCCGGGCCGAAGTTCCGGGGCACCGTGTAGCGGAGGTCTCCGACCATCCATTCGGAGGTAACGAGAGTGGTACCCACCCTCGTTATCGCCACATCGTCAGATAGTCGTTCGATAATGCCCGTGGCCACCTGGCGGAATCGTCCGCCCCGGCACAGCACCAGGGATCGTGTTGTGAGGGCCAGTACCCGGTATTCGGTAGTCGACACGGCCGCCACCGTCGCTCCCACCGCCCCCAGTCCCAGGCGCACCGACCAGTCGGCGATTTCCGAGGCCCCCGCCACGGCCACCAGGCCGACGAAAGCGCAACCGGCGAATGGCGCCATCCACCGGTGCCGGCTCCACATGAACACGACACCCACCAGGCTCTCGTCGCGACGGAGCAGTCTTTCCACTGATCGGATGAGGAAGCCTCTACGCATCACCGACCACGGTAACAGTGGGCCCGAGAGGGCCACCGGCGCGGACACTCCCCTATCAGGACCTATCAGGGAGAATCGGTAGGTGATACCCGACCTGATTGCCTGCCTTGGCGGGATGGTCGTTCTCGTCGTTGCCACCACCCACTTCATGCCCGCCCCGGTCCCGGTCGGCCCGAGTACTGTCGATGTCACCGGTGGTGATCGGCGCTGTGGTCCTGGGAACCTTGCTTCCCGCATTGATGACCACGGTGGCTGTGCCCGTAGCGGACAGACCGACCTGATCGTGAACAACCTCCTCGTTTCCAACATCCTTGACTCTCTGGCCGTTGGCCGGACAATCGGTCTGGTGGATCCTGCCGAGATCGAGGACCCCGGCCTGGAAGGGAAGGGCACCGTCGCCGTGATCCTGGCCCGGTGGGGTCGGCACCTGCGGCAGATAGACGGCGCGGTTGTCCTGGCCCTCTGTGTGACCGCCATGGTCATCCTGGGGTGTGGTGGTCGACAGGACGAGGACACCTCCCCGGATGAGCGAAGCGTGCTTATCCGGACTACCGGCTGTGGACACGTCTCGAAGACCAGTGGATCAGGGGTGGCGGTGGGTGGCGACCTCGTGGTGACCGCCGCCCACGTGGTGATCGGCGCCTCGACGGTTCATGCCACCACCTCGGATGCCGTGGAGCACGTCGGGGCCATAGTGGCCCTTGACACCCGGCGGGACCTGGCGCTGGTCTCGGTCCCCGGCCTGGACGTCTCCCCGGTGGCCATGGCCGACAGCCGGGTCGCTGGCAGGGCCCTCATCGTGGGTGGTGCCCGATCAGGGACCGTGGAGGCCGACATTCGGCGGTCGGTCCCGATCGCCATAGAAGAGGTCGGAGGCCAGGACAGGTATCAGCGGGATGGCTATGAGGTCGAAGCGGCCACTGGCAGGGGCGACAGTGGCGCTGGACTCTTCGACGACGACGGTTTCCTGCTGGGCGTGGTGTTCGCCACGGCCACCGACGACGACCGGACCACCTGGATCACCGCCAGCAGCGAGATAGAAGAGGTTCTGGCTGTCGGCAGGGGGTCGGAATACCACTGCGACGAGGCTCTATCGAAGATTGT
>Ga0208895_1000794_pt1 | contig 13990 bp, 15 predicted proteins | sample ETNtaG_10_FD_185765 | JGI IMG/M metagenome (GOLD analysis project Ga0208895, IMG submission 185765) | Marine microbial and viral communities from oxygen minimum zone, Eastern Pacific Ocean - ETNP201302SV82 (SPAdes) (version 2) | ecosystem: Environmental > Aquatic > Marine > Oceanic ... | reverse complement strand
TAGACGAGAAATGATTAATGTTTATTTAGAAGAATTTTGGAATTCTCTATATATATAATATGGGGACTAAAATCCTTAGGAACAGAAACAATTATAAATATAAAAAGTAAGAAGTGTTTTTATTTACAGTGAGTCAACTGCAGTAGAATCTGGCTTAAGCGGTGGGGGCACTTCTCCCCAATGGGTGGGTGCTGTATTCAATTGAAAACTTATATTCTCATTGGTTTGATATACGTCAATCTCATTTTCAATTCGAATATTGCTTGAAGACCAATCAGCATTAGACCTACCAACCGTAACTTTCGCAATTGATTCACCGTTATAATCCTTTAAAACCAATAGGGATCCGGTGGAGTCTCCCACATTGAATTTATCCCACTTTTCCGCATTTTTGGATATAAGAGATGTACGTTTTACATTTAATACTGATTCAAAAAACTGATCCATGGTATTGACTTTTACTTGAAGGGTATCATTTCCATCAATGGCCCAACTTTCGCCATTGAATGAAAGAGAAATCGAGTCTTTCCCTTGGGCGATATTTATTTGAAAAACATCGCTACGATCTAAATTAAATACATCATCACTTTTTGAGGTAAATTTATTTTGCTGGATTGTATTGACCCCGAAAAGAACCACCAACACACTTAAGACAATCAAAAGCCATTTCATATTTTTACCCATAAAGTTCCTCCAGTACACTACTGCGATTTTTTTGCGCCCGCATCCGAATCAATCCAAACCCAACAATGAGAAAAGACGGCAACACTATATTCACCCACTTCCAGGTTTTCTTCGATTCATCCGATATTTCTTCCAACGGTCGGGACGTGATTTCGCGAGATCGAAGTACAATTAAATCCCTGTCACCGACAAGATAATCAACTGAATTCATCATAAAAATATGATTTTCTGGGGATCGACCACCACCTTGATCTAACAAAAATTCTGAGTCACCTACAATAACAAGTTGGCTCATCAACCCATTTTCATCCACTTTTTCTGATCGTGCACCCAGTATCTTTTCTGGTTGATTAAACATCCTTAGAAATGGGTTTTGCTGGGGATCGGGGTTGAGGTTAAAATTGCCTCTCATTTCTCCCGAATGGTCAGAAGAAAATAATAATGGAATAAAATTAACTTTATCATCCAAGGATGAGTCCGGTTGGATTTCACTTGAAAAAATCAATTGGAGCTGCTCCAAGCCAGCCACCAAAGGCTCATTTTGGTTAAAGTTTCTCACCACAGGCAGGAGTGGATATTCCATGGGTACATTCATCCGAATGGGTCCCATTTGCTGCTGAACACTCACACGGCCACAAATCTGATCCGTAACTAAATTTTCGACTATTTTAAATCCATAAGGTGCAATAAGTGAAAAAATGTTGGATTGAATCACAAACGCCTGTTGCACCTGTAGGTTTGTTTTGACACGATTCTGCGCCAAAAATAAATTACCACCTCGATCCATATAGGTTTTTAAATGTGATTCTTCATCTAAAGAAAGGGAATCGGAAACACCATTCATTAGCAATACACCAATTTCCACAGGAACTTCATCCGAAAGATTTACCATTTGAACATTATATCGCTGCCGCAACACATTCTGGATATTTTGTGTTTGGCTCTCCTGTCCTTCTATCTGTGCAATACCCACTGTTGGTTTATTGGTTTCAACCAGTTTTTTAATCCGTGTTGTAATTTCATATTCCAATCCAGTCGTGGTTTGAATCACAGGAATAACTTCTTTTTTATCTTCGTAAAGCATCACCATTCCCATAAGGACACGCTTTACTTCCATTTTATCATTTTCAACGACTTGCATCTGAACGGGCATTATTCCCGCTTTTTGGGCTTCCTGTTCAATATCTTTGCCATCCTCCGGACGGAAAAATTCAAAACGGATATTTCCATCGGACATGGCTTCATACTCTTCCAGAATATCCTGAAGATATCGGCGATTATTGGCATATTCTCCGGGTAAATCATCAGAGAAATACACTTTCATAGCCAATAAGTCATCCACTTGCTCTACCACCGATTCGCTCGAAATGGATAAGGAATACATATCATTGTCTGTTAAATCCCAGCGAAAGAAATAGTTTTTTGAGATGCCATTTAAAAAAAATAAAACAGCAACCAAAAGCATTCCCGGAATTAGGACTGATTTATTAAAATCCATATTCTTAAACTTTATCATAATCTATTTCCACCTCCGCACTTCTAATGTTTGTATCGTCATAAATATGAAAAACCCAATCATAGAGAAAAAGTATACCAAATTTCTAGAGTCGATTACACCTCGGGAAATATTCGATAAATGGTAATCCACAGCTAAAAACTGAACGAGGCCCGCCACAGAATGGGGTACAAATATTAAGGTTTTATCTAGCATATAAAAGACCAGTACAACAAATACACCAATAATAAAAGCCACCACCTGGTTTTCCGTCACACTACTGGCATACACTCCGATTGCTGTAAAAGTCGCACCCATCAAAGCCAGACCAAGATACCCACTAAAAATAGCACCTATATCTACGTTTGTTCCCACAGCCATGAGCGTAAAGAAATGGATAGAGGTGGCTGTCAAACCCAGTAGTATGAGACTAAATCCTGCCAGAAATTTCCCCAGAACAAATTCATATGTATTCAAAGGTAATGTGGATATTATTTCCATTGTACCGATATTGTTTTCTCTGGCGATGAGACCCATAGAAACTGCTGGGATAAAAAAGAGATACACCAGTGGCACAATGTCAAATAATGTGCGCAAATCAGATTGGCCGAATAAGAAAAAAGTATTGGTGAAAAAGTATCCATTCACGACTGCAAATATCACGAGAAAGATATACGCCATGGGGCTATTGAAAAACCCCAGCATCTCCCTGCGAAAAACCATTCTTATATTAAACATTTATACCCCCATCTGTGGTTAGGTCCCGAAAAATATCTTCCAGATTCGTTGTATGTGGTGTCATTTTCAGGATGGCCCAATTATTGTCCACCGCATAACGGAATAATTCTTCGCGTGGATCCTGCCCTTTACCGTATTCAAATTGGACTTGCTGAACACCATCTGATTCTTCCATTGAAATGAATTTTATATTAGGGAGTTTGGCTTGAATATGTTCGATCGTTTCAGTTGCAGCACCCTTTATTTCCATATTCAAAAGCACATTCCCCATAAAATTACTCATGAGTTCATCGCTGGTACCATTTGCCACAATTTCCCCTTGGTGAATAATCATTATTCGATCCACAGTCGCTTGGATTTCTTGAAGGATATGGCTGGACATAAATACCAGTTTTTCTTTTCCTAATTTTTTAATTAACCCACGAATTTCTACAATCTGATTGGGATCCAAACCAGTAACCGGTTCATCTAAAATTAATATTTTTGGATCGTGGATCATAGCAGCGGCCAAACCAATGCGTTGCTTATACCCTTTAGAACATTCCGATATATTCTTATGTATGACACCATTTAATCCGCATTGCTCAACAACACGGGCTAATGCATTTTTAAACTCGCGTCCTGTGATATTTCGAATCCCAGCCAGGAATTCAAAATATTCATAGACCCGCATTTCTGTATATAATGGATTCAGCTCGGGTAGATACCCAATCTGTTTCTGAATTTCATGGGTATCGTCAATAATATTCAAATCGTTGACCTCGATCTTCCCCTCTGTGGGTACCAGATACCCCGTAATCATTTTGAGCGTGGTCGTTTTTCCCGCGCCATTGGCACCCAAGAAACCGACAATTTCCCCATCCTGAATATCAAAGGATATGGATTTTACCGCTTCAACGGGACCGTAATTTTTGGACAAATCCGTGACTTTTATCACCGGTTTATGACCTCCTCAGTTTATATGTATATTAATGTTAAGAATAATGAATGCTTGAATTACACCAAACCAGCATAAAAAGTTCCGGCGAAATTAAAAAAAAGAAATAAAAATTGCCATTGTCGTTTTTACATGGATAAATGTTCTTTTCTTACAAACGACTGCCAGTACTTCCATTTATCTATGTTTGCCATAAAAGAATTAACAAAAATCTCCGGGTAAACCTCGAAGTAGCCATGATCCTCTATCAGTTCAAAATGAGGATCTCCATTCTTTTTTATTTTGGGTAAAAGTGTTTCTTCTCCCTTTTTTACTTGCGTTAATTGGTATCCACGGCGATCACACAACCCGGAATCTAAGGTTGCGTCCATTCGGTACCATTGTCCATCTACATGGACAACACCTAATGCATGATAAGCCAAAACGCCATTGGGGATCATTTCTTTATAGCGGGTTTTCAATAGTGGATAATCGATGGCCGATTGATAGGATATGGCTGCAGGAAATCCCACAGCCCGAAATAGAGCAACCTGCAAATTAGACTTTTGGTGACACATACCATTTTTATGAACCAAGACCGTTGAGGCTTTCCAGTCTGCCATGCTTTCAATAATAGGTGCAAAATTGTAAACAATTTCATCGCGAATAAATTCAAAAATGGCGTTGATCTTTTCCCAGTCATCCTCTATTCCAGCCATGAGTTCTTTTGCTTTTTTAACAATTTCAGGGTGGTCGTGATCAATCCAATTATCGGCCAAAAGGCAGGCATTAATATCCAATCCGTTTGGATCGGCCATACCTGTTATTGAAAGTTCGCTTAATGTTGATGCTGCCATAAATTTCTATTTGTTTGGGAAAAAAGGGTTGAGAAACTACGCATTATTTTTTTAAAATATAGGATTTTCATGGTCCGTGTTTCACCCTCAACTATCAATCGAGCGAAATACATACCGTAGGGATTATTTGTATCATTCCAACTAAATTCATTGGATTGAACTTTATGGAAATCGTCTCCCAATATTTGGGCAGTCCCCAACGCTAAAATGAAAAGAAAAGTGGATAAAAATGGTTTCACAGTGGCCTTTAGTTTTGCTGAAATTACAATGTTGCCGGCGGGCAAAATGTAACCTAAGTCACGAGGATTATTTTACTAACTTATAAATCATTTCAGTATGCTTTGGTGTAGAACCACAGCATGATCCAATCACCATTGGATTCATGCCCAAGTATTTGGAAATAATGTTGCTAAATGATCGGTCATCCACTTTCTCTTTCATTTCACCATCAGGTTCCGGTTCAGTCAATCCTAAATTGGGATAGACACCCCAATCCCCGTCCCAATTATCGATAATGCCCGCCAATGCTCGATCCGTTTTATCAATCGTATTACAATTCAGCATGAGCACATCCACTTTTTCTTTGGCCAATTCATATACGGAATCCAATGGATGTCCCGATAATAAATGATCGCTATTTTTCACGATCAGACTCAACCAAATTTTATTTTCATTTACAGATTTGAGTGCAACATCGATCTCATCCAAATGGCCCATGGTTTCAAACAGAATCACATCTACGCCCGCTTCTTTGAACCATTCTACATTTTCCCCATAGGTATCTCCTGCTGCATCACGCCCCGGAAAGGATTCCGGTTCATAGCAATCTTCAATGGTTGTGATCGATCCTGCCGTGATCTTTGGATTGGCGGATCTTGCCAAATCCACCGCTTTCATTAAACTGGATTTTGCCCGTTCTGCAGCCCGTTTTGGGGTAAATCCGGCTTTACGATAAGTCCATGTGGTAGTACGAAATGTATTGGTCCCAATGATATCTGCACCGGCATTAACATAGTCTTGATGGACAGATTGAACCACATCCGGATCGGTTAAATTGGATTCTGCAGACCATAATGGCAAAGGCAGGTTCAATCCTCTGGCCATGAGTTCCGTACCCATGGCACCATCCATGATCAAAGCCTTATTCACTACAGCTTTTTTCACAATCTTTCATTGTCTCAAATGGAACTACCCCATCACAACCACCCCAAGTGAATTCTTTGCACTGTTTGTCTAATTGATCATAATAATAACGGGGTATTACGGCCTTGCACGGACCGGTTTCAGGGATCAAATAACATTGATAGGGTAAGGGATCCGATCTTTCTTCTTCACAAGCGAAGATAATTAACATAAGAAAAAATAATTTGTTCTTCACTTTATCCATTGAATGATCCTTAATATAAAAAATATGGCTATATTAATAATGATAAGTGTCGTGATGGGAAAATAAATTTTTACATTCCCATACCCCAAGCGGACATCTCCCGGCAGCCGGCCTATCCAACCCAGTTTGTCGGAAAATTGATTCATAATGAGGCCGATCACTATGGCCGCAATACCAAAATAGATGATCCATCTTCCCAAATCTTTCATAGCTCAAAATTACAGGTATAAATCAATTCAATTTGTAGTAGAGACGCAATTAATGGGGTCTCTACGTATCATTCGAATTATTGATTCAAATATAAATAATCCACAGCCAACTGAGCCATTGATTTCATTCCGAATTTCAAATTTCGTTCATCCGCAAAAAAATACGGCGAATGATTTGAAGACGCTTGAGATGGGTCTACTGCCACGCCGTTAAAGAAATATAGTCCGGGGGCATGATCGGTGAAAAATGGAAAATCCTCGGCGCCTGTTACAAAAGGTCGGACCATCACATTTTCTTCCCCATACACCCGCCGTAATGAAGGTAGCATCTGCTCCGTCAAAGAGGGCTCATTGTAGGTTACTTTGGCAATGCCACTGAATATTTCCAACTTAGCTTCTGCGCCGGATGCAGCAGCGATCATTTCAACTTTATTCCGAATACTGGCATGAATCTGTTGGCGTACATCATCATTAAATGTTCGAATTGTTCCTTCCATTACCACTTCTTCCGGAATAATATTGTTCCGCACACCGCCATGAATGGATCCAATCGTAACGATGGCAGGGACTTTTGTAATATCCACTTCTCGTGCCACAATTGTTTGGAGTGCATTCACAATTTGGGAAGAAACCACAATAGGATCCACCCCACCCCAAGGGACCGCACCATGGGTTTGCACACCAGTGACGGTTATTCGCATCCGTTCAGCAGCTGCCATCATAGGTCCCGATCGATAATGGGCGGTTCCAATGGCCCCAGGCCAGGCATGGAGGCCGAAAATAGCATCCACTTTGGGATTGTTCATTACCCCTTCTTCTACCATATATGGTGCCCCACCTTTTTCACCGAGTGGAGCTCCCTCTTCTGCCGGTTGGAAAATAAATTTAACCGTTCCGGGTAAATCTTCTCGAATACTGGCCAAAATCTCAGCTGCACCCATAAGGCCAGATATATGATTGTCATGGCCGCAAGCGTGCATCACATCCACTTCTTTATCCTGGTAAATACCTTTCGCTTTGGAAGCAAATGGGAGATCCACTTTTTCTTTTACGGGCAGGCCATCCATATCAGCACGTAATGCCACTACTTTTCCCGGCTTTCCGCCTTTCAATAGTCCAACCACCCCTGTATGGGCCACACCTGTTTGAACCTCCATCCCAAGTGATCGTAGATGATCGGCTACTTTTTCTGCCGTGCGAAATTCCCGATTAGATAATTCTGGATTTTCGTGAAAATCCCGCCGCCATTCAATCACTTGTCGCTCCAATTGATCCGCCATTCGGTCAATTTTGTCATTAATATTATCGGGTGCTTGTGCAAAAACCACCGACCCTAAAACCATATTCAATAAAATGCGTTTCATTTATATCTTTCTATTAATATTTTTTCAAATCACCATCACGGCGCTTGGCCTTTTTGACCATATTTTCGACATCTCTCAAAAGCTGCTTGGCATCATAAACAATACCATCTTTGATTGTGGTTGTTATGCCACCTACACGAACTACTTCATTGTTTTCATTAATCTTGACTGCACCAGTACCATATAGCACTTTGAAGTTCGCTAAGGGATTTTCATCCACAATCACTAAATCCGCCAGCATACCCGCTTTTATCATTCCGAAATTCACAGGTGTTCCCAATGGTTTATGGAGCGTTTCCGCACCATGAAGGGTCGCCGCTCTTACCACTTCCAGTGGATGAAATCCGGCCTCCTGCAAGAGTTCTAATTCCTCAATATAACCGAATCCATAAAGTTTATAAATGAATCCGCTATCTGAACCGGTAGTTACTCGGCCGCCGGCATTTTTGTATTCATTTAAGAATTGCATCCACACCTGGTAGAATTTTTTCCAGGCGATCTCGTCATGTGTAGTCCAGTTAAACCAGTATGATCCATGTGCACGCCTGCTGGGAGTGTAATAATCCCATTGTGACGGCAGGGTATAAATGTCATGCCAATCTGCATTTCTTGCATACATTACATTTCGCCCTGCGGCATAGATAGTCATGGTGGGATCCAAAGTTAAATCCAACTCGATCAGCTCTTTCTTTAAAGCTTCCCATTTTTCGCCATTGGGTTTTACCAGACTCCATTGGCGAGCCACCTGTCCGAACCGGTGCTGTTCGTTACTGTAATTCATATCCACGGGCCAGGGCTGAACGTCATTATTTTCATACATGGATTCAAACAGGCCATAGTAATGGGTTTGGGTGCCGAGGCCCAAACGGGCTGCATCTATGGTATTCATCCGGGCCACACCAGTCTGGGCTAAATGGGCTGTAGTGCCCAAATTATTCTTAGTCGCCTCATCGATGAGGGCAGCCATGATCCTTGGTTCATAGGAACCAAGCTTGAGTCCATCCACACCTTTTTTAGCTGCGTATTTCACCCACTTTCGTGCTGTCGCGGGATCATTGATGGAACCGCCTTTCCAGTCCTTCCCCTGTCCCGGACGTTGATAGGCCCAAATTCTGGGGGCTGTAATTTCATTTTTGGCGGAACGCTCTTTCTCACTTAGACTGAATTCAAGAGATCCTAATCCAACACCACGTACAGTCGTTACGCCATGTGCCAGCCATAGTTTATATACGTATTCTGTATCGGGTGCTTTTTGCGGATCACCTGCATGGGTATGCATATCTACGAATCCAGGCATCACATAGGCGCCGTGAGCGTCAATTTCATAATCACCGGGTTTGGGACGGCGTTTTTCATTAATAGGAACACCAGGATATCCCACGCCACTTACAGAAGTGATCTTGTTGCCTTCAATTACAATATCCACAGGTCCTCGAGGCGGCGCACCTGAACCGTCAATAACGGTGGCACCGCGAATCACCAATCGTTTAAATGGGCCTTCCCCTTCAGACCGATCCGGGCCCGGCAGGATTGATTTCGATTTATCCTGGGCAATCAGGAAAACGGATATAATGGAAAAAATAATAGATGTACGCAATATATGTCTCATAACAACTCCTTCTTTTTATTGGAATTCCCTTCTTAGAGAATCAAAAATTGCCACCAAATATAATCAACATGGGGTGGATAATTCATCAATCCTTTTCATAGTTTGATTAAACACTTGTTCTCTCCCTCTTTTTTGAGCACCATTAGCATAGATTTTCAATTTTCGAATAAGCATTTTTTCCATGGATTTCTTTTGAGAAAAAGTAAATTTTTGTTGAATTAATTTTTCCAGTACCTGGATTCGATATGTTTCGATTCCATCTGGAACTATTGAAAGTTGATCCCTATGCCCACCATATTTTTTTATAAGCGGTTCATCCAAAAACAGAACGGGATATTCGGCTGTAATGCGCAACCAAAGATCATAATCTTCACAGACAGAAAATGCTTCATCGAAATAGCCCACATCATCCAATAGAGATTGATGGAATATGGCCGATGATGGAGAAATTCGGCACATATCCAGACATTTCTCAAAAATGTGGCCACCGTATTTTTGATGCTTTTTCTTTTGATTAACCCTCACACCATTTCGAATCCAAATTTCTTCCGTATGACAAAATTTATTTCCGGGGGTTTTTTTCAGCGCCTCTACCTGTGTTTCTAACTTTTTCGGAAGCCATTCATCATCAGAATCCAGTAAGGAAATCCAATCACATTTTGCAGATTTTATTCCAATATTTCGTGCCGCGCTAACTCCTTTATTTGATTGTCTGATTGGGTTCATTCTTGGGTAAGTCTCTTGGATCCAATCTGCCGTCCCATCGGTGGAGCCATCATCTACCATGATTATTTCTGTTGGTTGGAGGGTTTGATTTAGAACGGAAGCTATAGCACGCGGCAAAGTGTGCTTTCGGTTATATGTAGGAATCACAACCGAAATATTCATGGTTTCACTCATTTATTTTAAGGAAACTTCTTAAAATAATTTTTGGGGATAAATACCCTGATCAACCAATTTTAGGATTTCACCCATGACATAGGGTTTATCCTCTTTATAGGTCACACCAAACCATGAAGAGGAACTTTTCAATACATGAACCGGTTCCCGACCACTTTGAATCAGATTATTGATGACCGATGGAATGAGAAATTCGCTTTTCATTTCATTCCCTTCTTTTTCTAAAAATTCAATAATCATTTCATTAAGATAATCAAATAAAACCGGTGTAAATCCCCACATATTCATAGAGACCGGTTCGCTCCCATCTAAATTAATTTTACGATCAGAAGTAACTTCATTTTCTGCTTTTTGTAGATTTTCCGTTTCAACCACCATAGATAGTGAACCATTCTCAACTGTACATAACCCACGGGTAACACCACCGAAAATCGACAATGTTTTATCCAGTTGAAAAGCGACCATACTGAAATTGTCTGTACCATTATTATAATAATTAGCCACCACTTTGAAAGATTCGCCACCATAATAATCGTCCCCATTGATCACCACAAATGGCCCTTGAATTAAATCGACTGCAGTTAAAATGGCATGACCAGTCCCCCAAGGCTTTTCTCTACCATCTGGACATTGAAATCCATCCGGTAATGCATTCAATTCCTGAAATGCAAATTCGACTTGGATATGTCCAACGTATTTCTCCGTAATCAGAGTTTTGAATTGATCTGCAAAATCTTTTCGAATAATAAAAACCACTTTATTAAATCCGGCTTGAATAGCATCGTAAACAGAATAGTCAATAATCGTTTCGCCGTTGGGCCCTACCGCATCCAATTGTTTTAAGCCCCCATACCGGGACCCCATCCCCGCTGCCATAATCAAAAGCGTTATGTTATTCATGAATTGCCTTTCAAATTGAAATTATAAGTTCAATAAAATCATATTAGTTTACAGCATCATAGTTCCTATGAAAAATAAAAATATATGAGAGATCAAGATTATCTTACAAAACAATCGGTAAATGAATACATCAAGATGGCGGCATTGTTTGTCATTCATTATAGAAAGGGGAAGAATGCTACGAAATGAAGAACGCCCTTTTTAACCACCATTTAGAAGAAGATCTGGATGAATTATTCTCCCCTCACTTTGAAATATTATTATTAGAAGCTTATGAAGAAATGTGAAGAGGAAGATTCGATTCTATTCATAGGAAAGAAAAAATCATGGGAATATTTGATTATTTTACAATCATTTAATTCCGCACGTAGGGTTTAGGTATGGGCATATATATAGGGTAAATTCATCCGTTCCTATTCTTCTTTCCACGTTTAATAGAAATACCCACACAATGAATTCTTTTACACATTTCGGGCTTTACCCTGAAATTATTCAAGCCATATCTGAATTGGGATTTGAAAATCCTACACCCATTCAGTCGAAAACCATACCCCATTTACTATCGACAGATCAAGATCTAATCGCATCAGCCCAAACCGGAACGGGGAAAACAGCCGCGTTTGGTTTACCCTCTATCCATTTGACCAATATTGATGATAAATCAACCCAAACATTGGTCCTTTGTCCCACACGAGAACTTTGCGTTCAAATTGCTAAAGATCTAGGCGATTATTCAAAATATATGAAGGAAATCAACATTTTAGCTGTTTATGGTGGCGCCAGTATTCAGCCTCAAATAAAATCCCTGAAAAAAGGTGCCCAGATTGTTATTGGTACGCCAGGGCGAACCAAAGACCTTATTAAACGAAAAAAGCTGAAACTCAATAACGTTTCTCGGGTCGTACTGGATGAAGCAGATGAAATGCTTACCATGGGATTTAAAGAAGATCTTGAAGACATTCTGGCCACGACTCCCCAACAGAAACAGACACTTCTATTTTCCGCCACCATGTCTAAAAATATTATTTCAATTACGAAAAAATATATGAGTGATCCTTTAGAAGTTTCTGCAGGGAAAGCGAATTTAGGCGCTGAAAATGTGGAGCATATTTACTATATGGTTCAGGCCAAAGATCGATATGAAGTACTCAAACGCATTGCGGATATTAATCCTACTATTTACGGTATTGTTTTTTGCCGGACGCGCCGGGAAACCAAAGAAGTTGCTAATAAACTCATGCATGATGGATATAACGCCGATGCGATTCATGGCGAATTATCCCAAGGACAACGGGACGAAGTCATGGGGAAATTCCGGAAACGTCAGTTGCAAATTTTAGTTGCCACAGATGTGGCCGCCCGGGGATTGGATGTGAACGACCTCACCCATATTATCAATTATAATTTACCAGATGATTCTGAAATTTATACCCATCGAAGCGGTCGAACGGGACGTGCCGGGAAAAGCGGTGTTTCTATTGCTATTATTCATACGCGAGAGATTAGAAGGCTTAAAGAAATTGAACGAATTTCAGGCATATCCTTTTCAAAGGAATTGGTTCCCAATGGAATGGATATCTGTCAAACCCGCCTCTATACCCTTATTGATAAAATTAAAAAAGTGGAAGTAGATGTTAAACAGATCGGCCCTTTTTTGCCGGAAATTTATGAAAAACTCTCATCCCTCGATCGGGAAGAGTTGATCCAACATTTCGTATCCACCGAATTTAATCGATACTTATCCTACTATAAGAATGCCAGGGATATCAATATCTCAGGAAAGCATGGGGATAGCAGAAGTGGTAAAAGAGGTAAAAGGGCTAAGGGACAAAGCGCAACCGGGCCATTTACAAATTTTTACATCAATGTGGGTTATGTAAGCAAATTGAATCCCGGTCGACTAATTGGGTTGATTAATGAAAGCTTAGGATCTTCCAATGCTGAAATTGGTCAAATTGACATCAAAAAAACTTTTTCCTTTTTTGAAATAGAAAAGGCCAAAGAAGCTCAATTGATGAAAGGCATTCAGGGTAAGGAATTTGAAGGTAGACCCATCGTCCTTGAGATTTCACAGGAAAAGCCCGAAAGAAGAGCCCATTCAAAAGATAGGTCTTTTAATAGAAAAAGAGGAAAACGTAAAGGAAGTGATGGCCGGAGAAAAAGGAGAAGGCGAAAATAAAGACTTAAAAGAACTCCTTTAATTTATAATTGTCCCCTCGTCCGCTCGCACGATATAGGATTTTCCTCCCACTTTTTTAATAGCTTCAGCAATTGCTTCTGAATTGTTGGGTGCGTAGGCAAACATACACCCACCACCACCAGAACCATTGATCTTACCACCCAATGCTCCTGCATCTAAAGCCGCATCTAACATGGATTCAATCTTAGGTGTACTTACTTTTAACACATCACGTAATACCGCATGGTGTTCCGTAAAAAGTGACCCAATTAATTCATAGTTTGGCTCATCTTTCTCCAATTCCGCTAATCCCTCATAGAGTAAATCCCTGTTTCTAAGGGTACCTTTAACGAGTTCAATTTCATCTTCTTTCAAATCTGAAAATTCAGCTTGATCATCCAATGCGTGAATTGTTGATTCTGAGTTTTTGTGCTTTAATTTTTGAATGAGTTTAATTCGAGAATCCCGACAACGACTTAAAATGCCCATGGTATCCTTGGGCTCGCAGGAATCCCCCAAAACAAAGGCACCCAAATTCGAATTTAAAGGTTGAACAGAAAGGGTTGGTTCCGATTCTAAATAAATGAGACGCCCTATCGCCACAGAATATTGGTCCATCATACCCCCAGGCTCATTGAATTCCGTTACTTCTGCTTTATAAGCCAATTCACCAATCTTTTGTTGATCCCAAACTACAGGTTCATCGGCCATTCGAGATAAAAAATGAATCCAGCTCACCATGATGGCAGACG